>ERZ795046.3125-NODE-3125-length-13427-cov-46.095274_pt1 | contig 13427 bp, 11 predicted proteins | sample MGYA00375130_ERZ795046 | MGnify/ENA primary metagenome ERZ795046 (study PRJEB30175, sample SAMN05720202) | activated sludge metagenome | isolation source: anaerobic digester from wastewater treatment plant | place: Japan | collected 2015-05-15 ...
AGTCGCAAAGCGAATCCCGAGGAGAAGGAATTTGAAAGTTGGAGGCAGAGGATGGGTGGGATCGCAGCTGGTGTCTGCGAGCATATCGGCATGAGGGAGGCGATGGAGGATGCACATGCAGTTCGTGACCGCCCGGGTTGCTTCAGTGCCGAGGTCTTCGACGGCCATTACGGCCCACTCGCCGCCCGAACTGCAGCCGCATTTTTGATCCCATGCTTCTGGTCACTCCATTCTAGGGAGGCGAAGAAGCCCGATGATACGCGCCGGTCGGATATGGAGCTCCTGAGAGATGCATACATGAGAACGGATGAGGCCATACTCGCCCGCGGGATCATGGGAGGTACCACGGCTGCCACACTCCTCCTGCTTGGGACGAGGTTCCTCGCTGCCAATGTGGGCGATGCGCGAATAGTTATCGGCACTGCCGGCGGTAGCAAGCTCCTTACCATGGACCACAGGCCGGAACTGCCGGAGGAGATGGCCAGGATCGAGTCGCTTGGCGGCCGGGTTATGCACCTCGACATTCCCAGGGTTCAGGGGGAACTGGCCATCAGCCGCGCACTGGGCGATGCCCACCTCAAGCCGTATGTGAGCGCAGAGCCGAGGATCGTCGAAGGCTGGCTCGGAAGGGAGAACGACTGGGCTGTCCTAGCCACCGACGGGATCTGGGATGTTATCACACCTGCTGAGGCGATACTCGCATCAAGAGAGAGCAGTGACCCGCAGGAGGCCGCAGAGCTGATCGTCTCAATCGCATGCTGGCGGGGAGCGCATGACAATATGACAGTTATAGTCCTCGATCTCCGAGGCTGCACCAGAGAACTGACTCGGAGCTCCATGGAGATCTCTGCTATTCACGAGGGGTAGGTGGCACAGATGAGGCATCAGAACGCAAGTATTAAGAGTTTGAGGGATAGAAAAAGTTTGAGGGATAGAAAGAGCTTGCAGGATATAACCGGCCTGAAGCTGGGGCCCGGCGATGCTCTGGACGGGTTGGTGAATTTGCTCCACAAATCGCTACATTCTCGCTACGAGAAGAATAACTGGAACATGGGGGTGAAACTGTAGCTAAAAAATTCAGCAGCAAGTTGTATAAAGCAGCTAGAATCTTGAACGATATCGAGACAGTTGCCTCAGGTGATCCAAAGAAGATAACGCGCCGTGCGAAGAACAAGCTGCTCGGCAGGTTGCTGCGAAAGATCTGGTAAGCTGGCTCTGAATGAGCAAAACATTTTTAGTCACTCTCTCGTAGGCTCATCCGATGGGTGATATCGTCCTTTCACACTTCGACGTCAGGGTGAGTTTCGAGTCTGATGCGGATCTTGCGCGCTGGCCAGGGGATGTGCTCCGCAGCGGATTCGGGGCGCATCTGAGGGCGCTCGTATGTGCAGCCCGCCCGGGCTCCGGCGCGCCCAGGGACTGCACCGACTGCCAGCTCGCAGGCGTCTGCATCTACGATTTCTTCTATAACAGCCGCCCTCCAGATGGTGCGAAGGTTTTAAGAAAACAGCGTGACATCCCCAGACCATTCGTTTTTGACCCCCCGCTGCCGGGCAGGTACTCTGCAGGATCCACGGCAGGGTTTGGGTTCACACTCATCGGTCGTGGCATCGATCACATGCCGTACTTCCTGGTGGCTCTCAGGAACCTGGGAGAGAGCGGGATGAGCCGTGGCTACCGGCGAGGCTATGGCAGGTTCACCATGGAATCGGTCGACTCTATCGGATATGGCACACGGGCTAACATATTCTCCGGCGGCAGGGTCTTCAACAGGGCCATACGCCTGAGCTACCGGGATATGCTCAGAGGATCGGTGGATCACAGAGGAGAGCTCACCATCCGCTTCCTCACACCAGTCCAGATAAAGGAGAACGAGCAGTTCGCCGCGATCCCGACATTCCGCGGCCTCATCTCCAGGCTGCTCTTCAGGGCAAACGCGCTGGCAGAGTTCTACGGCTCAGGGATGCTCTATGATAACGAGAGCGTTCTATCCCTCTTGGGAGAGTGCAGATCTGTCACCGTCACCGGCGCCCGCATTCAGGATGTGAGAGCGAAGAGGTACTTCCACAGGCAGAGGATAAAGATGCACACACTACCGCCCTTCTTCAAGGGAGAGGTAACATACACGGGCGAGTTCTCCCGCGAGATCATGGCACTCCTCGAGCTCGGCAGGTTCATCCATGTGGGGAAGCTGGCCACGTTCGGGAACGGGCTGTACGAGGTGGTGGTGAGATGATGAAATGTGAAGCGGGTTCGCTCAGGGAAATCCGAAGTATCTTGGCATCACACGTTGCAGAGAGCGGAATAAGAGCGCCCTGCTGGTACCATTTGCCATCCATTTTAGCTGCAAGTTGCGGTTGATCACATTTAGACAACCCACTCCTCAGATACAGGTCAGACATCGCTATATCCTCTCGTAATAGCTGAAACCTTTGCTGGCGCGGACCAGGCGGTAAGGCAGCACCAGATGTTTTTGCACACGATCTTCGCCCAATCTGATTTTCTCATCAGAATATATATTGACCTTGGCAAAGTTCATGCTATCTCCCCAGTCATCCATAACCTGGATGATGCTGCCAAGAACAAACGTTGATTCCACTTCGTCCAGCCGCATAAAATCCTCCGGCAACGCATCCATCAATTCAGGTGACCTGAGCAGCTGGAAGAAGGATCCACGTTTCCCAAAGTAATTCACCTGCGCTAGCAGAAGCCTCAGATCCCCAGCTCTCTCTTTAGTAGTCTCAAAAGCCAGCGCCAAATTTCCATCCAGGTAAGCATACTCCCGGAAGGCGATGCTGCGGTCCATAGGTTCTTCCGGTTCCTCTTTCTTTTTCCTGGTCGGCTTCAGGACTTTGGCGAAGAGATTGGTGACAACCACCCGTTCCGGCAGGCGGAGGGCGATACGAATATTCTTTATATATTCGAATGCTGCCCGCCCATCCTCTACGCCGCGGGTGCGGATGGCAGCATCCAGAAGTGCAGTCCGGATGGCAAAAGGTGTGGGCGAGAACAGGGTCTTCGCCCCTGAAGAGGTAGAAGTCCCTGAACGGAACGAGAATAACGTCACCGGCTGGTATTCAGCGACGAGCCACATGGATGTTCCCTCCAGGCCAGCTTGTATGGCTTTGAATTCACAAGGAGATCCTTCATCACATCGGCAAACTGGCTCATGGAGTCGAATTGATGGACCACGACCGCCCCTCCATTCAACTCATTGAGCGCTGCAGCAACCCTTTCTATTTCCATCCGATAGCCTTCGTTCAACGGGCTGAGAGCCGGAGCAGGCATCACTTCTCTCGTCACAGTCACTACGCCCTCAAATCCTGCAATATGCGGATTCTGCGTGCCTCGCATTGCTCCATTGGGCTCGATGAATGTGTATAGTATGCTCCTCATGAGGGCTTGATACCGCTTCTCTCGCTCTTCATCAGATATGGGATACTGCTGGGAGATATCGTTGAAGCCTATGCGGGAGATCTCGAAATTGGCGACGATGGCATAGACGCCAGAGCTGGCCGGGCGGTGGAAGATGGCCTGCTGCTGAGCCTCCTCGGACCGCTCACCACGTTCTGCAGCGTATCTGACATGGAAGTAGCTTTCTGTGGTGGTGTATTCCGGAACGCCAACAACCCATCCAAATTCGGCCACCGATTTGCGAGGCACCGAACGGGCCCCCTTGGCGATCAGGTTGCCCTCCATGTCATCCAGAACACAATGTTTCAAAAGCTTGTCGATGACATCGCTATCTTTAGCTGGCAGCTCATCCATAAACTTCTTGTCGTCCAGGATTCGACTGGCGCTGAACTTCTGGCACCCTGCACATAGGGGGAGCTTCGGGAGATTCCCTTTCGCAATCAGGTAAAGATGCTCGGCCTGGATGTGCTTGAACATATCTCCAGATATAGCATTGACTGTGGCAAGTTTGTACTCCCCACTTGCTTTATCCTTGTACACGAGGTTAACCATGCGGGTTGCAATCTGGTTCCCCTCGCCACCCTCGTTGTTCAGGGAGTGCATATCCAGGATGGCCCGCCCACAGATGGAAATTGAGTAAACAGCCTGTTTTTCGCTCATTTCTGCTCCTCCTGCTCCTCCTTCGGCTCTCTTGCGTAGCCGAAGGCTATCAAAAGACTGCCGACGGTGGCAGCTCCGTATTTGTCCACAAGACGCACAACCTCTTCTATATCAGTGGTTCTGACATCCTTCCTCATCTGCTGCCCTTTGTGCTCCAGCACTCTCGCATTTTCTGCATTGTAGTTGTGCACGAACTCACTCAGGGCAGTTATGAATTCATCATTGTAAAGAGACTTCCGCTTGAGCTCTTGGCCCAGGCCGTAGCGTATCTCGTAGAGATACTCCATATTTTTTGCTTTCCTTCTTTGTGGAATAACTGTGCTGTGTCGGATCGCATCAGCAATATTGCGGAAGCCCTGGTTTTCCAGGATGGCCGACAACGGCTCATTGCTTTTCATCATCAATGCCTCCAGATTTTTTGTGGAGAACTGTCTGACATAATAGTTTCCTCGGCTCAGTTCCTGCATCAGAAACTGGCTGTAGGCGGCGGTGAAGTCGAAGAACGCGTTCCACTTCCCGCCTGACAGGAAATCACGGTAACTGACCAGCATGTCGTATTCTCTTTTTTCATCAATATCCCTGATGATGGTTTCGTGCTCATCTATCACCTCCATGTAAGCATTCACATCCTCCAGTGATTCAACCCGCATCCAGCGGGGAAGCTCTATGAATGAGATGTTCATAACCGCAGCGGCCTGTCCGAGGTTCTTGTAGTATGCCACATGCATGCCTGCCACGAAGTCCTCTGGACCATGTCCAATCAATTCTGCCTGAAGATCTGCTTCTTTTGATGCCCTGCAGTAGTTCAGGAAGCATTTTGTGTAACGGAGCGCAGCCAGTATGTCCATCTTCACCGCAGTATCATTCCACATAGCTTCCTGGAATGCAGCCAAAATTTTGTTATTTGCCATCAAACTCATGTTCACAGGCGCCAGGGCGTAGGTCTTGCGATCGTCCGTGCCCTGCACCACACGGGGAACAGCGGAGTGGTACATACCCACTGCCTTCAGATACTCAAGCAACCAAAATGACTTGATGTTATTCATCTTCAGGCAACTGGCCTTCGGTTCGTTCTGCCCTTTACCCTGGCACGGGTTGAGCAACTGCAGGCAGGTGGCATCGCTCTTGGCGCTCTTGGCACCAGCACCTATCTCTTTCATTCGTTTGCTCCAGAGCTTCTCCACCCTGTCTGTATCTTCATGTGGCGTTGCAAAGAGCATCAGGATGTGCCGCAGGTTCTCTGCGAAATATGATGCCGCGTTTTGCCAGCGAATGACCAGGTTATTGTAAGAATTTAAAGCCTGCATCCGACGCTCGCCAACCCATGCGAATACAGGAAACTGAGGATGCGGTTTTACCTGAGATATCTGCTCTTGAGATATTTTTTCTCTCATTTCCTGGGGGATCTGGATGAAGCTTCGGAATTTCTCCCATTCCTGCTGGTAGTCCACGATTATGGTGTCAGCCAGAGCAGTCATTTCATCTGCATTATTCGTGCCAGTCTGGATATACGGGGCCAGTGCCTGAAATGGCATTCTCTCCACCCATTCTTTCTGGATCGGATGGCTGAGCTCGATCGTATAGTACGGCCCGAGGTCACGGATGCGCACCCATCGGTTATCTTCCACAAAATGGGATAGCACGCTATCCAGCAGCACCGCCAGTCCGTATGCCAGAAAGACATCTGCAAAGGTGCCTGTGCGTTTGTTCACATAGTAGGCTTGCTGATACATCTGTCACACCTTTCTGGTCACAGATTCCTGGTCTGATAATCTGAGAGCTCGGACTATAAGAAAATATGCCAGGAGCTCCTGCCTATCGCTGGAGTTCACGAGAAGGTTATCTATCGGCTGTGGATCTCTCTGCATCTCCAGCCACTGGACGGCCTGACTGGCATCCAGCTCTTCCAAAACTCTGGCAAGTGTTCGTCTGGCCGCAGGATGCAGCTCAAAACTTCTGTAATGGTCTGCTCTTGGCGAGTGATGTCTGGCGATTGCAGTAAATATGGATCTCATCAGCTTAAATCTGGGATCATCCGGCAGCTTCGGCGCCCCAACTAACTGGTAAAGTATTTTGAACACTGCCACTGCTCCCTCGGCAGCATGTGGTGGGCGGCGACCAGAGGTCTTGCCTTCAACACTCCTGTGGAGTGGATCAGCCGGATTGTAGTCTGTATGGGCGAGCATGTACTCCTCCTCCACTCCAGCTCCAATCTGTCTCTGCCACTCATGAGCCCATCTCTGCCATTGCTGGTTCATCTTGCCCACATCATGCAGCGCTATGGCAAGACGAACAGCCCACTGGAGTGATCCTGCGGAGAGCCCCATCAGCTTTTCCAGACGTGCTGCTGCGTAGGCCATCTCGTCTGACAATTTATCATGGTATATATTCAGCATCTTATGAATATGTTCGTCGTAGCTCTCGCGCACGTGGCCCACCCATTGTTCTTTTCTTATCCTCTGCTGTCTCTGGAGGGGAGATTGGAAGCTCCCGCCAGGGGCGAAACGGAAACCCACATCGGAGTCGTATCGTGCCAGCAGCGGATTTACCACATAAATGGGAGAGAAGTTCAGCTCCTGAGAGGCTCCCACCTGCAACCATTCGTACCGACTTGTATATTCATCATCCTTCTCCCTGGGGTACATGAGTGTCCATGGAATGTCTTCGTTGGGCAACCCGGCACCCTGCCATTCTCTGAGCTTTCCATGCAGAGTCCCGATGTATATGGAGAAGCCCTCCATCTCGTAGGGATCTTCGATCTCAATCGGGTTTGGGTGCACCAGTACTGTTGTGACTGAGTCAGCATTTCTAATCAACCGTCTGGCAAGCCCTAATTCCTGGAGATCGATGGCATTTTCCATCTGCTTGCGATGGATGTATCTGGTTTGCTCAAGACTGTTCAGCATCTTCCCATCGGCTTCGGCGTGGACGATGTTTATCAAATGCTGCTCGGCCCCGAAATCCATATTCTTTCCTGCAAAAGAGGGCAACGCATCCCAGGTATTCCTTGACAGAGCTGCCTGCTCGCGAAGATACGGCGCGTAATTCTGTTTGCCGTTTTCATCCACAGGTACCTGATAGACATAGACCTTCCCCATCTCGTCCTTGAAGCGAGCACACCTGCCAGCGCGTTGAAGTATCGAGCTCGCCGGAGCCACTTCGGTGTGCATGACCTCGCAGGTGATATCCAGACCAACCTCGATGACCTGAGTGGCTACAAGGATGACGCTTCCAGCCCTCTCTCTAGTCTTGCCAAACAGGTTTCGTATCTCGTCCTCTTTTCTACGCCGGTCTTCCCTGAGATATCTGGAATGAAGCAGAATGATTTGTATACCAGGATCTGCCTTAGCGCTGAGCTCATCAAAGAGCCTTTGTGCCCGCTCCACAGTGTTGCAGATGGCAATGGAGCGTGTGCGGTGATGCTGCAACACTGCCTCTGCGGTGAGTTGCGCATCTATACGATAAAACCGCCGGTCCTTATTCCTTTGTGTGGGGATCCTTTGAAGTTCATCATCGCTTACTGTGACCACCTCAGCATCCAGTAGAGATGCCAGCCGGTTTAGCATCTCCTTGGAGAAAGTGGCTGTCATCAAGAGGAAAGGCGTGATCCCTTTAAGCATGCGTAGGATCTCCAATGTCGTCGGCAGGGTCGATCCCGGATCAAGTAAATGGAACTCGTCGAATACCAGGTATGAGGATACCACCGCCCCTGCATTCATATTTCCCTGGCGCAGGCTCAGAGCATATGGTATGTTCAGAAAGCTTGAAAGGACCTGGTCGATTGTGGCGAAGGTGATCTCCCCTTCAAAACGCCGGTCGTCCTGCTGCTCTCCAGTTTGCAGGCGAAGATCGAGGTTGTGCCCTTCCATTTTCAGCTCGTCCCAGAAGCTTCGGGCCAGAACCCGCATGGGTACGCAGTAAATCAGCTTGCGAGGGAAATCCAAACATTCTTCCCGGGCCAGAAGATAAGGAAAGAGCGCAGCCTTTGTTTTGCCTGAGCCGGTGGGAGCCTGAAGTATCACATTCCGGCCAGCCAGCAGATGCTCTGCAGGCTTTGTTTGGAAATGGCCATATGGAGCATCCACCTGGAAGATGTCGGCAAACGCCTGATCCATGTTATGTCTCGTCTACACAAATCCATTCGAAATCTCTGAAACACAGATTGAACGGGTGATTTTGCGAGTGCAAATCACTGTAACACTCCTGGCATATCCGATAATTATGAGGTCTTCTTCCTCCACATCCCCTCACGCCCGATCTCGAACCGCTCCGTATCCTCCACCAGCGTGCCAGGCGCCCAGCAGACTGTGGCTCTGGTCAGCTTGCGCCCAAACGCATCGCTTTTGGTGTCCGTCTGTCTTCCCACCAGAGGCTCTATCATACCTCTTCCTCTTAAATCATTTGCGGGCGTGTGGGCCAGAATGGGCTCAGCCTTCCCGACCCTAACCAGTGGGCGTTCGCCCTCGAGGTTGTATCTCTCCTGACCAGTCTCGATCTTTTGGAACTTCAGGCAGCAGAGCCGTCCAAACCCGTAACGCCGTTCGCCGCCGATCTGCAGATCGTTCAGCCACTTGCACCATTTCTCTTCATCGCCCAGAACCGCCTGCGCGCTTCCATCCAGAAAGACCATACCTCCAAAGATAGTCCGCATGCCATCCTGACGATACGGAGCGATGAACTCGACTTCGTGCAAGCTCCCATTTTCCGCAGATGTGGTCGCTGCATCCAGGGCGGTGGTGACGTGGGCACTCAGGTAGCGGCGCTCGAATTCAGCAACGTTGTAAGGTCCGTATTTCAGTTCCCCGGCATAGGCGGGCGAGAGCATTATGCCTTTCTCCTCGATGAACCAGTAGCTGAAGGCAAAGTGCTCTTCAACCCACTTGCCAACTCCGGCATAGTCTCCCTCTGGGACGTCATCTGTATGAAAACCGCGACGTGTGAGCGTCTCGGTGACCGCACCCCACAGGTTGCGGGCAGGGATGTAATAGCGGGTGCGCTGCACGTTGCCTACCTTGTGGTAGCCGATGTGCAAGGGGCTGCGCAACTCATACGTGACGCGAAACATCTGCCAGGCCATACTACCCTCCCTCATCCCAGCGTTTTGGCATGATAGCGCGCGTAGATCAATGCCTGCTCCAGCAGCCGCTTGGCGAGGAGGAGTTGGTCCAGATCGCCGGCCAGATGGTCGCGCACCGCCGCCAACGGATCGCCAGCGTTCTGGAAGGCCTGAATTCCTGCCTCCTTGAGAAAGGACGTGGCCTGCTCGGTGAGTTTGTCGGCGCCGGGCTTCTCACGCGATCCGCGCGACACCTGGTACAGGAAGAAGGCATAGACGCCGTCTTCCTGCAAGACGCCCAGGGACTTGGTGATGTGGTTTTCGGCGTTCTTGCCGATGGCCTTATGGACTTCGTCGGCGATTTGCCAGCCGTATTTGGCGCACAGCTGATCAAGATTCACCCCGCTCACCTGTCTCACCTCCTGCATTCAGGTTGAGAACCTTGAGGCGCCCCATGCCGCGCGTGTTCATCCCCCCGATGCCGAGGCACTCGAACAGGGCGAAGCCATTATTCAGGGTTTCTTTCACTTTTTCCTTGCCGCCGTTCTCCTTTAGCGGCTCCTGCCCTGCGATTTGGTAGAACTTCGGATCGCTTACCACAACCTCGAAGTACAGCACGCTGGCGCGGGGGATGGCCTCGTAAGTGTAGAGCGCGCCTTCGGCGGCGGCGCCGGTGGACGGGTCAATGCTCACCGACGTGCGCACCTCCAGGTTGTCGTTGACTATGTGGCCGAACATCTTGTCCGAGACCAGGACGGCGCGAGATTTGATCTCGCCAGGCACATGCGGCAATTTGTCACCAAGGGAGAAGTCTGTCTTAGCATCCAGCATCAGCCAGCCCAGGTTGAGGCGGCCGCTCGCTCTGACGCCGCCGGACACGCGCACATGACCATCTGCTGGCTCTGATTCAGTAATCCCCAGATCGCGCAGGACGCCGGGGCAGGTCACCCAGACCGGCCCGGCCAACGAGTGCACAGGGAAGAGCACCAGCCGCGCATCCGAGAACTGCGCCAGGCCCTGGAAGCTGGCCCCGCTGCCTTTGGCAAAGCCAAAGGTGACGCAGATGGGGCAATCGGGCTGGCCGCAGTGGCCCTGATAGCCACGGGCTGTGTCGGGCTGCCCCTGGCCGGCACAGTGCGAGAACTTGCCGTTTTCCTGCATCGCGGCGTAGGTGCGGCAGGCGCCGGCGAGGCTTGTGCCGGGAATTTTGGGGAGATTGGTCCCCGGCTCGCGCACGATGGTCATATCCACGCGTCCTAAGCGTATCCCGCCCGTGCCCACGTGAATCGGGTCGAGGGCCAAAGCAAAGTATTTGAGCATATCTGGTTGGTAAGCCATGTCAGTCCTCCTTCTTGATCTTCTTGATCTTTTGCTTGAGAATATGCAGATAGAGTTCCAGGCAACGGAAGAACCGTCCGCTGAGGACATCCTCCGGCTTGACGATATCAGATAAGGCATGACCGTCCTTATCCTTACGGGCATAGAGGCCGGCTTCTTTGAGCGTCGTATCCACCAGATGGGCGAATTCCACGCTGTCCTTTCCCCATGTTGCCGCTTTGGCCTCCAGGAGCGCCTGTACATTACGCAAGCCGGTATCGGTGATGTCGCTCTTTTTCAACGCCGTCCACATGTGCATCAGGCGGGGCAATTCTTCCAGCAGGAGCACCTCCTGCGCCGGATCAAAGGCGAAGCGCCGCGCGGTGTGGTCCAGCCAGAGGTAGGCGAAGCGGGAGGGGGTCACGGATACAGCGTCATTCCCCCCCAGGTCGTTGACATGCACCAGCCAGCGGTTGGCATAGTGGTCGCTGACTGAACCCACCTTCTGCGGATCGTTGTCGCTCTGTCTGCGAAGTTGGAAACGGCGAGGATGTTGAGGGGCAGTTGTCCCCTCAATAATGAAGAAATAGGGATACCACTCGTCCGATGTTTGCCCATCGCCCATCAGGGTGGGCACATTCCATTGAATTCCGTTTTTGAACTGCACCTGCCCGTTGACCACATCCTGCGCAATCTCCCACTTTTCTTCTTCCAGCGGCGTCTCCAGCATGCGTCGCGCGGTGTCCATCACCGCCAGTAGCGGGGTTTTGCGCGGGAAGAAGACGATGCCCAGGAAAAGCGGCAGGCGGTTGCGCACTTTGCCGAACTGCGTTTCGTATTCGGCGCGAATCTTATCGGCGATCTCCAATGCGTCGGCGGCGGGGACGAGGGCCAGGAACTGATCAGGCGAGGCAAGCAAGGTTAAAGCGGGGTGGTAGCAGAGATAATCTTCAGAAGGCTCCTGCACATCTATCACCTGATAAGTCGCCCGCCCTTTTTGCCCCTGGTCTTCCCAAGTGATGTGCAATCGCCCGGTGCTGGGCTGCTCCGGCACAAACGAAACGGTGAGCAATGCGTCATTCAAGCGCCAAACGCTGATCGGCTGGTCATTAAGTGTGCCATCGCAGACAATGCCTTGAGGCGGTAAGTTGTTCGTTTCTTGCACCTCCAACAGCCAGCGCTGGCGGCCGGGCAGATCGTCCAGAATGGACTGAACCGTCTCCGTCCAGAATCTCCGGCAAGTCTCCCAGACGCGGCGCAGGCGGGCCGGGGAGGGGTTCTTGGGCGTACAACCGGCAGGATTGTTCGGCTCGGCCCTGACCAGCATCGTCTGTACCAGGTCTCCAGAGAGCCAATCATCCAGGCCGAATTTGCCGACGATGAGCGCTACGCGGCCGTTGGCGTCGGCGATTTCGTCCATCCAGATGGTGCGGCGCGGGTCCCTCTTCCAGTCAGCGATCCGGGAGCCACGGCGCTTCTCACAGTGCGTACAGGCTTCCCGGCCCTCTTCCATCGGGCGCAGGCGGCAGACGGGACAGAGTTCCCAGTTTCCTGCCTTACCCCTCCACAGCGACTCAATAGCCGACACATCCACAGATGCAATAAATGGGATGGTCAGCATTTCCTTGACATCAGGCAACCTATCGTTGGTTGCATTTGGCGAATTCCTCGACCACTTTGGATCTTGCCCCCACCAGGGATTCTGCTCCAAAGTTACCTCAGGTAATAGTTCGCCATCCGTTATCTGGCTAAAGGCTCGTACGATTCCCTCGCGAAGAGTCACCCCTTGTCCATCACTGGCATCGAGCAGGTCAGGTACATCAGGCACGATAAGAACGCTGCCATTCTCATCCCGATACACTTCGCTCCCCAACGGATAGGTGACTTCAAGTAAATCGCACACAGCATCAAGTGCCTTGTCCAGTAACTGTTGGCGGGCCAGCAAATCTGGAATGCGCGCAACATTAGAAATGTAAGCCAGACCATCCACTCGAACGCTGAGCAAACGCCATTGTAACTTTTGGGGCTCAGGCGTTGTGCCTTTCAGCAACGCCCCAGCCAGCGATGTCTTATACAGTGCGCCTACGAAAGCGCCCCAGCTCCATAAATCCACTTCGTTGATGGGGCGTCGGCTATCCGCGACCGTTTGAGAAAATAATGAACTGATATGCTCCCTTAAATTCTGTCTTTTTTGAGCAACCTGAGCTAAATCGTTCCAGGGCAAGCTCCATAGATTTTGCGTCAAGTTGGTGCCAACCGGTTGCTCAAAACCAAAGGGGGAACTCATTTGTGTACGAGGGTAAGTTTGCTCCCCGCCAACTGGTTCTTGCTTGTCAAAGTGCGACGTATTGTGGCAGCGAGAGAGAAACTGCCCCAATGTGGATTGACTCCACGTTTGGTCGTTAAGTAAATCTGTCACACTGCACGAGTTTTGTTGAATTGATTGCAGTGTCAGAGAGATACTCTGCAGGTTCGGTTGCTTTTTTGCCAGCTCTGCTCGAGGTAGCGCTTGTGCCTTGCTGCCTGGCGACTGCGTTTTCAAATGTTCTTCGGAACATTTGCGGTAGTCGTGCAGCCAGCCAATGGCTTCGGCCAAGAGCAGAGCGTCGCGGTTGTCGGCGAGGGGTTTGAGAGACGGCACGCTACTCATGGCTGGCCTCCTTGGGTTGCAATTTCTTCACTTCTTCGACCAACTGGGCGAACGAAGTAAACTCGCGCTTCAACCAGGTTGGCTGATGGGCTTCATCGGCGGGTGTTTGTGTTTCTGCAGGTGCGGATGGTTGTTCAGCCAGCGCTTTGCCTTCGCGCTCCCACCACTTTTTGGCTTTTTCGTATTCCTGCAGTTGTGATTTGCTCATCTTTTCCAGTTCCGCTTGGCTGCGCTCGCGGAACGTACCATCAGGGTTGAGGTATTCGTCTTTGAGTTTGCCGGGGGCTTGCAGGTATTTGGGCAGCGATTGGACAGCGGTGGTTGGCGGCG
>ERZ795046.3133-NODE-3133-length-13411-cov-5.362084_pt1 | contig 13411 bp, 16 predicted proteins | sample MGYA00375130_ERZ795046 | MGnify/ENA primary metagenome ERZ795046 (study PRJEB30175, sample SAMN05720202) | activated sludge metagenome | isolation source: anaerobic digester from wastewater treatment plant | place: Japan | collected 2015-05-15 ...
GCAACGCCCCGACGATGCTCGACATGGGGCTCGGCGCCGACGACCTCGACGCGCTCATCAAGCAGGCGGGCGACGCGGTGCTTGCGGGCGCTCCGGCGGGCGACGGCAACACCGAGCGCCCTGACGTGATCGGCGACGACGCCCGCGAGCGCATCGAGGTCGAAGAGGACGAAGCGCCCGTTGACCGCGCCGAGGAACTCCGCGCGAAGTGGGGCACCGCCGCGGGGCAGTTGTGGGAGATCCCCTCCGCGACCGTTGCAGGTGGCGTGCATCGCATCCTCTGCGGCGACTCGACGGCGCCCGAGGACGTGGCGCGCGTGATGGGCGGCGAGACCGCCGTGCTCCTGCACACCGACCCGCCGTACGGCGTTGACGTGGTGGGCGGCGCACACGACCCTCGCGACGAGAAGAACTACCAGAGCGGGGGCAAGGTCGAGAACGACGCGCTCTCGGACGAAGACCTCCGCGCACTCGTGCGCGCCTCGCTCACGAACTGCCGCGCGCACATGGTCCCCGGCGCGGCGTTCTATGTGTGGTACGGCGAGAACAGAATGCCTGTCATCCTCGGCGCCCTCATGGACGCGCTTGGCATGTACCGACAGATCGTGGTGTGGGTGAAGGAGCACTTCGTCTTCGGGCGCAAGGACTACCACTACCAGCACGAGGCGTGTTTCTACGGCTGGGTCGAAGGCGCGGCGCACCGCTGGCTCGGTGATCGCAAGCAGACGAGCGTGTGGACGACGCCTCCGGTCGGGACCGACTTGGAGAAGAAACTCCATCCCACTGCGAAGCCCCTCGCGCTCCCGTCGCGCTCCATTCAGAACCACGTCGCCCCCGGTGAGATCGTGATCGAGCCGTTCAGTGGGAGCGGTTCGACGATGGTGGCCGCGGAGAAGACGGGGCGCCTCTGCCGCGCGGTCGAGCTCGCGCCGAAGTACGTCGCGGTCTGCCTCGAACGACTCGCCGCGCTCGGACTCACCCCGCGTCTGGTGTCCTGATGCCTCGCGCCACGACCTACAACGCCGCCACACACGCCGCCCTCGTGGCCGCGCGCCGCGTGGGCGCCACGCTCAAAGAAGCGTGCGCCGCGCACGGTGTCCCGTCCATCACGGTCGACAACTGGCTCCAGCGCGGTCGTCGCTGGAACGGGGGCGACCACACGAACCCGCTCGACGCGACGTACGCGACCTTCGCGCAGGAGATGGACAGCGCGCACGCGCTCTGGATCACCTCGCTTCGCTCGCGCGTGACGAAGGCGACGGAGAAAGACGGGCGCCTCGCGTGGGATGTGCTCTGCCGCACCGAGGAGTGGGCGCTCCGTCGCGAGCAGAAGCGGCTCCTCAAGGCGAAGGCCAACGTTGAAGAGCAACGCGCGGCGGGGCTCCTCGTGGAACGCCACGAGGTCAAGCACGTCGCGGAGATGACCGAAGATGAACTCCGCGCCGAAGCGCAACGACTCCTCGCCGCGGCCAACGGTTCCGGCGAGCACGAACGCGCGGCTGGCTGAGGTCGTCGCGGAGCTGCGCAAGCGCGAGGCGCTGCGCACCGGCAAGTTGCCGGGGTGGACGCCGCTCCCGATGCAGTCCGACGCCCTCGCGTGTGAGGCGTACGAGCTCCTCGTCGGCGGATGCGCAGGTCCGGGCAAGAGCGAGTTTCTCGTGGTCGATCCGCTTCGGTGGACCGGGCACAAAGCGTTTCGCGCGATCCTCTTCCGCAACACCTTCGAGGAGCTGGAGCGATCGCTGATCTCGAAGGCGCGACGCCTCTACCCACCTCTCGGCGCGACCTATCACGAGTCGCGGCACATCTGGACGTTCCCCTCGGGGGCGCAGATCGGCTTCTCCTACCTCGAACGCGAGAAGGACGTTCACCGCTATCAGGGCGGGGAGTGGCAATACCTCGGCTTCGACGAACTGCCGCACTTCACGGACTACCAGTACCGCTACCTCTCGTCGCGTCTCCGCTCCTCGTCGGGGCTCCCGGTTCGCATCCGCGCCACCGCGAACCCCGACGGGCCGCACCTCGAATGGGTGCGCAGGCGCTGGGCGCTCTGGATCGACAAGGCCGCGGGCAAGGGTGACGTGCGGTGGTTCGACCCCGACGGGGGTCTTGTGGAGGCGTCGCACCCGGACGCGCTCTCGCGGTCGTACATCCCCGGCTATCTCCGCGACAACCCGTACCTCAGCGCGGAGTACCGCAAGCAGTTGATGGCGCTCGACCCCGTGACGAGGGCGAAGCTCCTCGACGGTGACTGGGATGCGGTCGTCGGCGAAGGCAAGCTCTTTCACCGCGACTGGTGGGCGTACCTCGACAACGCCCCCGCGTGCGTCAAGCGCTGCCGCGGGTGGGACCTCGGCGCGGGCGGTGACGCGACCGTCGGCGTCCTGATCGGCGACCGCGGAGCGAGCGTCGTGCCGCGCTGGGTGGTGCTCGACGTGGTGCGCCACGTCGGCCCGCCGCACGAGGTCCACGACCTCATCGCGAAGACCGCCGCGCGTGATGGGCGCGACGTGCTCATCCGCCTCCCGCAAGACCCCGGGCAGGCGGGCAAGGATCAAGCGCTCGCGTACCGCCGCGAGCTCGCCGGGTACACGGTCATCACGAAGCCCGTCACGGGCGACAAGACGGTGCGCGCGGGCGGGTGGTCGTCGCAGGTCGGCGCGCAGAACGCCGCCCTCGTGCGCGCGCCGTGGAACGCCGCCTACGTCGCCGAGCACCACGCCTTCCCCGACGCGACGCACGAGGACGCGGTCGACGCGAGTGCCGATGCGTTCGGTGAGCTTGTGATCACGCTGACGCCCACCTACACCGACCGTCCGCGCCCCCACCTCAAGACTCGCCTGTGAGCCTCCGCGACGACCTTCAGCGCGCCGCATCGCGTGTCGCACGCGCCGCGCTCGGCCTGCTTCGCCCGCCGCCCGTCGCCGCGCCGACAGACCGCACGCCGGGTCGCGTGCCGCACGGCGCCCGCGCGATGCGCCAGGTCCCGACGCTCTCCGTGTGGGACGCGGAGGACGTGCTCGCCGCGCTGCAAGCGCACGCCGCGGGGAACTTCCGCGCGTCCGCGCTCCTCGCGGACTACCTCGGGCAGTCCGACGCGGTGGCGGGCGTGCTCGACACCCTGCGTCGCTCCGTGGTGGGCCTGCCGTTCGACGTGACCGTGCCCGCGGACACGCCCGACCCCACGCGCTCTGCCGCCCTCGCGCGCGACTGGCGCCGCCGCTGGCCGCACACGCTCTCCCGCGGCGCGGCCGGGGAGATCCTCAAGTGGTCGTGCCTCATGGGCTTCGCGGTGTGCGAGCGCGTGTGGCGCCTCGACCCGCGGACGGGCCTGTGGGACGTGCGGCTCAAGCCGTGGCACCCGACCTTCATGCGGTGGGACTGGCAGCGCGGGTGCGTGGTCGTCTCGACGCAAGAGGGCGAGGAATACGTCACGACCGACAACCCGAAGTGGTGCCTCTTCACGGACATCGAAGAGTCGCGCCCGTGGATGAGCGGCGCCGTCCGTCCGATCGGCATCCTCGCGCTGATCGTCTGGTGGCTCGACCGCGACGGGGCACGCTGGAGCGAGAAGCACGCCCTGCCGCCCCTCGGCGCGAAGGTGCCGATGGAGCAGAGCGAGGACCCGCGCACCGATCGATTCCTCAGCGACCTCGAAGACCTCGGCACGGAGCCCATCATGCGGCTCCCGCAAGGCTCGAACGGCGCGGCGTCCTTCGACATCGAGTGGAAGGAGCTCAAGAACGCGACCGCGTGGCAGGGGTTCTTGGAGCCCGGCCGTGACGTGCGCTCGCGCATCGCGACCGTGATGCTCGGGCAACCGCTCACCACGACCGCAGGCGTGGGCGGCTCCGGCTCCTACGCCCTCGGCCGCGTCCACGCGAGCGTCCGTCAGGACGTGATGGAGTCGTACGCCGCGCTGCTCGGGACGGCGCGCGCGCACGCGATCGTCCCGTGGATGACCGTCAACGAGACACCCGACCGACGCCTCGCCGATGCGCTCGCGCCCGTGCCCGTGTACGACGCCGCGCCGCCCGCGGACGCCAAAGCCGATGCGGAGGCATCCCGCGCCGAGGCCGACGCCGTGAGGGCGTGGGAGGACGCGGGCGTTCCCGTTGACGCCGTGGCACTCGCGAAGGCGCGCGGTCTCCCGCTGCGCCCGCCTGACCCCGCGCCGCTCGACGCGGACCCGATCGACGATGCGCCCCTTGCGACCGTCGAGCGCGCGGTCCCCAACCGCTACGGGCACATCAACTTTCGCCCGCCGCAAGGCGTCCGCGCAGCGTGCAAGCGGGGGATCGAACTGCACGAGGCCGGGCTCTCGGGCGACGGACTCCAGCCCGACACCGTGGCGTGGGCGCGACGGCTCGCGCGCGGCGAGAACGTCAGCCCCGAGAAGGCGCGCAAGATGGCGCGCTGGTTCGGGCGCAACCGCCGCTTCGCCGACGCCCCGAAGGACTCGCCCGCGTGGGTGTCCTTCTGCCTCTGGGGCGGGCACGCCGGGGATGCGTGGTCGTCGAAACTGGTGCGGCAGATGAACGCCGCCGACAACGCAACGTGACCACATCAAGGACAAGACCATGAAGCGACGCATCTTCCGCACGGAGTACACCTGCGACGGCTGCGGCCTCGTCGTGCCGCAGGAGTTCTCGACCGACTGCGACGACGTGAAGCCACTCGTGTTCGATCTGCCCGAGGGGTGGCGCGAGCGTCGGGCGCATCACGTCACGCACCACGCCTGCTCGCCGACCTGTGAGGCCAAGGTGGTCGCGTCGCAGCACGACCGCGAGGTCTACCCGCGTCTCGTGGAGCCCGCGATGCTGTTCTTTCCTCCGGGCACGACACCCGGTCTGCGCGAGGCGGTGCGGAAGATTCTCGCCGAGGGATGACCGTGAACACCCGACACCACCGCGACCGCCGCGGCACCACCGCGCAGGACGCCGACCCCGGCCGCGCGATCGTCGCGCCCGTCGAGGCGCCGCCCGCGCCCCGGGACCGCACCGCCCTCTGTCTGGAGATCCTCGCGCTCTCCGTGGCGTGGCAGACGACGGCCGACCCGCGCGCCCGCGCCCGTCTTCACGCGCGCTGCCAGAACCTTCTCACCGACGACTGAGGACCCATGGACGCCAACACCTTCGCCCCGCTCGCCGCCGTGTTCACGTGCTCCCCGTCGCCCGCTGTCCAGCAGGGGCGCCTCTGGCTCGCTGCCGACGTGGTGCATCGCATCGCGCCGCAAGACGAGGACGTGACCGTGCAGGCCATCGGGCGCACCGCCGATGAGGCCAACGCGCTCTACCGCGCGCAGGTCGCCCTCGTCGCGCAAGACAAGGCGCCCATGCTTCAGCAGGTCGCCGCCGAGCAGCGCGCGTTCGTGCAGCGCGCCGAGTCGGCCATCGCCCTCCTCCGCACGCTCTGACCCCACCCATGACCGACACCCTGCACACGCGCGCGGTCGCCCTCCTCCGCGCCCCCGGCGATACCTTCGATGTCGCCGCCCGCACGATCCCCGTCATCGCGTCGTCGGACGCGATCGACGACTACGGCGATGTCGTCGATCAGGCGACGTGGAAGATCGACCGCTTCCTCAAGTCGCCCATCGCCCTCCGTCAGCACTGCCCGTGGGAGGACCCGCTCGGGTACTACAAGAACGTGCGCGTCGAGGGCGGCGTGCTCCGCGCCGACCTCGTGCTCTTCGCGGGCGCCGCGGACCCCGACGGACGCGCGGAGGCCGTGCTCGCGCGCTACGCGCAGGGCGGTCCCGTGTCCGTGTCGGTCGGCTTCCGCCCGGGGCGCACCGCGGAAGAGGAGCGCGAGGGCCGCAAGGTCCGCGTGCTCTACGACTGCGAACTCCACGAAATCAGCGTCGTGACGATCGGGGCCAACCCCGACGCCGTGGCCCAGCGCGCAGCGCGGCGGCTGCTCGAACACCTCCGCCGCAAAGGACTGAAGATGACGTTCTCCGACTACCTGAAGGAGCGGGGCATGTCCCCGCAGGAGTGCGCCGCCGCCACGGGTCTCCCCGAGGACACGGTGACCGCGCTGATGGGCGGGCAGATGCCCGACGAGGCGCAGATGGGCGCGCTCGCCGACGGCCTCGGGCTCTCGATGGACGAGGTGACGGCGATGTGGCCCCCGAAGGCCGATCCCATGGAGGGCGACGGGGGCGAGGAGCCTGCCGTCGTCGTGATCGAGGCCGCGGCCAAGGGCGCGAAGGCACCCGCCACGGACGAGCGCGAACTCGCCGAACTCGGGCGCAGCGTGCTCGCCACGCTCGGGCTCAAGTCCGCCACGGTCGCGCGCGTGCGCGTCTCCGCGCTCTTCGACGCCGAGAAGGCATCGCGCGACCTCGCGGCGCGCGTCGAGAAGATGGAGGCCGAGCGGCGCGTCGAGAAGCGCGACGCCCTCCTCGCCCGCGCCCGCGCCGAGGGGCGGCTGACGCCCGCGCGCGAGAAGGCCAACGGCACGTACCTCGCCCGCCTCACCGACCCGGGCGACCTCGCCGAGTACCTGAGCACGCTGGAGCCCGTCGTCGATGCGACGGAGCGTCACGCGCCCGAGGTCAAGGCGACCGTCGCCGCGCCCAACGACCTCGCGATCAAGACGGGCGAAGCGGTGGGCTACACCGCCGAACAGCTCGCCCGCGCCGCCGCGAACAACGACCGCCGCCGTCAGGCGCGTCTCTCCCTCTGACCCTCCCACACCCCCGAGGTAAGTTCCCATGACCGCACTCTCCGCGGACTTCGCGCGCGCGAAGTCCCCCGACGCCGTGGCGTCGAGCCTCAACATCCCGGTCGCCGCGGCGACCACCATCTACCAGGGCGCCATGGTCGGCGTTTCGATCGCGGGCTCCGGCTACGCAACGAACGTCGCCGCGACCCCGGACTACCGCGTCCTCGGCGTCGCCCGTGCGAACGTCACCAACACCTCCGCCGCGGGCTTCGGCTCGGCGGGCGACCTCAACGTGGACGTCGACCGCGGCGTGTTCGCGCTCGCCAACTCGTCCTCGACCGACGCCATCACCGCCGCCGACGTGGGGCGCCCCTGCTACGCGGTGGACAACAACACCGTCGCGCGTACGTCGAACTTCGGCCTCCGCCCGACGGCGGGCATCGTGACGCGCGTCGAGAACTCGCTCGTCTGGGTCGAGATCGGCGCGAAGCAGGTCTACGAGGACGGCACGATCGACCTCCTCGCCGCCGCGGGCGCGGACCTCTCGACGACGGGCCAGTACCTGTTCGTCAAGCTCAACGGCTCGAACCAGATCGTCCTCGCCGACACGGCCGGGGAGCACGCCCTCGGCGTGCTGCTCAACGCCCCGGCGTCGAGCGCGATCGGCATCGTCCGCATCCACGGCATCACGTACGTGGTCGCGGGCGGCTCGATCGCCGACGGCACCGTGCTCGCCACGACCGCCACCACGGCGCGCGCGAAGGCCGCGGTCGCCGCGACCGTCAACACCTCCGATGGGGGCGTGTCCGGCGACCCCGTGATCGGCTCCTACGCGATGGGAACCGCGCTCTCCGATGGCACGAGCGGCAACCCGATGCGCATGTTCGTCAACCACATGGGCGCCATCCCCACGACCGCCGCCTGATCGCGCCCCGCGCGCACCACCCGAAGGGACACAGCACCCATGTCCGGAATCGCCCAATACGGTGCAGCGCTCGACGCGCTGTACCAGAACTTCAACGCGGCCTTCGACGAAGGCTACTCCGCGATCAACGACCAGAACAACCTCCCGTGGTGGGACAAGGTCGCGATGCGGATCGACAGCACCACCGACGAGGAGGTGCACGCGTGGATTCAGCAGATCCCCGAGGTGCGCGAGTGGCTCGGTGACCGCCACTTCGCCGCGCTCTCGGAGGCGTCGTACCGCCTCAAGAACCGCCACTTCGAGCGCTCGGTCGCGGTGAACAAGAACCGCCTCCACGACCGCCGCATCAGCGTCGAGGCCCCGCTCATGCGGAGCCTCGGGCGCGCGTTCCGCAAGTTCCCCGACCGCGCCATCGCGAGCGAACTGCTCATCGGCTACGCCTCGCGCAAGTGCTGGGACGGCCTGTCGTTCTTCAACGACACGCACTACGTGGACCCGCTGAACACCGCCGCGGGGTCGTTCGACAACCTGCGCGCGAGCACGGCGCTGACCGCCGCCAACTTCGACACGGTCTACGCCGACATGTGCGGCTTCGAGGGGCCGGACGGCCAGCCCCTCGGCATCGTGCCCGACACGCTCATCGTGCCGCCGACGCTGCGGACGACCGCCCTGCTCATCGCCAAGGCGGCGTACGTGCCGAGCGCGGCCGGGACCGCCACGCAGACCAACGTCAACGAAGGCACCGTCGACGTCCTCGTGATCCCGGAGCTCGCGAGCGAGAGCACGACGTGGTACCTCGCGTCGCTCAAGGGCGCGTTCAAGCCGCTCATCGTGCAGGTGCGCGAAGAGCCGGTGTTCGAGCTCATCCTCGGGCCGGACTCCGACCACTGCCGCAAGAAGAACGAGCTCGTCTACGGCGCGGACTGCCGCTGCGCCTTCGGCTACGGCCTGCCGCAGCTCATGGTCCGCTGCACCGCCTGACCCCTGACCCGCCCCCCCCACTCACCCCACGGACGCGGCGATACCATGGCGACCACCGACTACGGTCTGACGATCGCGGTCATGCAGAAGCTCATGGCGTCGCCGCGTCTGGTGGACGTGATCGACGACGACGGGGACGGGTCGCTCTCGGCCGATGAGCAGGCGCTCGTCACCGACACGTCCACGGGCGCCGCGTACCGCGCGGGCAGCGTGGCCGACTCCTACCTCGGGCAGCGCTACGCGATCCCGCTGACCGGGACGCAGGTCACGCCCGCGCTCCGGCACCACGTCGGGATGCTCTGCGCCCACTACCTCGCGCGCCGTCGCCCGCAATACCGTGACGCCGAGGGCCGCGCGCCCTACGCCGCGGAGGCCGACGAGGCGCTCGCGTACTTCGCCCTCCTGCGCGACGGACGGGTCGCGCTCGACCCCGCCGACACGGACGCCGCCGATGCGAGCGCCAACGCGTCGCCCTACGTCACGCACGCGAAGCGCCGTGGCGAGCGCGTGACCTCGACGACCAACCCCTACCGCACGCGCCGCTGGTAGCCCGTGGCCCTCACCACCGACCTCCGCGCGCGCCTCGTCGGCCTCCTCGCGGGCACGTACACCGCGGGCGGGCGCTCCGTCACGGGCGCGACCTTCACGGAGTCACCCGTCGTCCTGCCGCAGCAGAACCCGCAGTGGCCCGACAGCGTGGTCGATCGCACCTGGGACTTCCACTGGTCACCCGAAGCGATCCCGCTGACTTTCGACACCGCCGACCCGCAGGGGCAAGAGAACCCCTACCAGGGGCCGCACACCACCCGTGTCGGTGGTGTCTTGCGCGTGCAGTACGAGCTCGCGCGCCCCGCGCCACACTACCCGCGCGTCGCGGAGGTCGCCCTCGGCGCGATCGAAGCCGCGACCCGCAAGGCCACCGACGACGCCGCGCGCCTGCGCTGGCTGCTCACGTGGCCGCCAAACTGGAACGACATCGCGATCACGTGCATGGTCGGCCCCGTCACCACGACGCAGGCCGACACGATGCGCGTGGTGTCGGTGATCCCCCTGACGTGGCTCGTGTCCACCTCAGCCGTCACCGCGCCGGGGTGGGGGTCGTGATCCGCGTCGGCTCCCTCAAGGCGGGCCTCGACCGCTTCGCGGGCACGCTGCGCGGCGTCCGGGACGGGATGCTCGGCACGGCGTATGTCACGATCACCCCGACGCCCGACACGCGGCGCGAGGGCGGCACGAACACCGCCGTTCTCGCGCGGCTGGTCGAGCGCAACCCCGACCTCGCGCAAGGCATGGACCCTGCCGCCCGCAAGGGGGCGAAGCGCGCATGGTCGCAGGGCGTCCGCACCCTCGCGACGCTCGCCGAACACGCGGGGCGCAGCATCGCCGCGGAGTACGCCGCGCGCCTGCGCTCGGGGCAGTACGTCCGCAACCTCGAAGAGACCCGCGACCGCAAGCGACGCGCGGGCGACGACACGACCCCGGGCATGGAAACCGGCCAACTCGCCAAGGCGCTCGAACGCGCCAACGTCCGCACGGAGCGATAAGCAATGACGCAGCGTTCAGGTTTGATCCGCGAGACCATCACGGTCGTCGTGAAGGAGTCCACGTCGGGCACGCACCCGGGCTCCGGCGACGTGCGCGTGCAGCTCATGCAGAACTCGCTGCTCGCGTCGGGCTTCGGTTACGAGATGCTGCCGAACGACACCGAGTCGCCCTCGCGCATCGACAACCCCGCGCACATCCGCGGGAAGAAGGTCGCGAAGTGGGGGCCGATCGCGTGGCCCCTGCGCGGCATCCCCAGCGCCTCGCGCCTCGTGGCCGCGGGCTCGACCACGAAGCTTTCCGACGACTACCTCTACGAGCACGGCTACGGGCGGCGCTACGCCGCCGTCGGGACGACCGTGTCGGGCACGTCGTCGAGCACGAGCAACGTAGACCTCGCGAGCGTCACCGGCCGCAAGGCGGGCGAGCTCCTCGCGATCGAAACGTCGTCGGGTGCGTACGAGTTCGGGCAGGTGAGCGCGGTTGGCGCGGGCGACGTGGACCTCGTGACCGCCCTCGCCGCAGCCCCTGCCACCAACGGGTTCATCGTGCGCGCGGCGCGCAACTTCGTCCTGCCCGAGACGCGCAACGAGACCCTCGCCCTCTCGCAGAAGCACGTCGGCCCGTCCGTGACCGACGAGGAGTATCGCGTCGTCGGAGCGATGGGGATGTTGAAGCTCGCGTTCCCCGAGTTCGGCAAGATCCCCACGGCCTCGCTCGAAGGCGAGGCGATGGGCTGGGAAGGACCGACCACGCTCTCGGCCCCGTCGTGGGGCGCGGGCACCGACCCCGCCGACAGCGACATGGACGCGCAGATCCCGTGGACGCCGATCCTGTACATCAACGGCACGGAGACCGTCTTCGAGCCGGGCACCTTCACGCTGGAGATCAGCCAGAAGCCCGACCCCGTGGGCAACGGGGCGAAGGCGACGGGCATCGGCGGCTGGCTCGACACGGCCGGTCGCGACGGCGGCGTGGTCGTCAAGTGGTCGCTCTCGCTGCGCATGGACACCGCGCAGCACGCGGTCTTCGACGCGGGCACCATCAAGTCCCTGATGCTCGTGTGCTCCCCCGGGGGTACGGCGCTCACCACCGCTGCCGTGTGGCTTTTGCCGCGCGTGCAACTCACCGAGACGCGCCCCGTGCCCATCTCGCTCGGCGCGGGGCGCATCGGCATCAAACTCACGGGTCACGCCCTCCGCAACACCCTCACGCCGACGACGAGCAGCGCGCAAGACACCGACCTCGCGCGGTCGCCCCTCGTTTTCGGGATGTTCTGATGAGCCTCGACGCCCACCTCTGGGTCGCGCAGATCGCCGCGCCCCGCACCGACCCCGCGTTTGACCGCAGCGACCGCGAAGCGTGGCTCACGCTCGCGAAGCGCTACGCGCAGACGCGCAGCCCCGCCGACCTCGCCGCGCTCCCTGTCCTCGAAGGGCGCAAGCCCCGACTCTACGCCGTGCGCGTGCTCTCGCCCGAGGCGTACACCGCCGTCAAGGCGCAGGGCACCGTCGAGCAGCGTGACCTCCTCGCGTGTCGCGCGGGCATCGCCGCATACCGCGGCGACGACGGGCGCACGTTCGACGCGCCGCTCGAAGCGGGGTCGCCCGGTGCTGCGCCTGTGGCGACCGCCGCGTGGCTCAAGACGCTTCAAGGTATCGGCGGCGGGCAACTGCTGCAAGAGCTCGCCGCGGTCGTGCTGCGCCGCTACGAGATCGGCGACGTGGACACGATCGAGGGTGCCGACCCTTTGGACCTCTACCACCTGGGCGGGTTGCGCCTGGGCCGCTCGACGGGCTGAGGCTCGCGCGGTGGGTCGAGGCACGCGCACTGGAGAGCACCCGCGAGAAGTGTGGGTGTCACCACCTCGAACGCGTGCGCCTCGAAGCGCCCGACGACGAGGAGCGCAGCGTCCGTGAGTCGCTCGCCAAGAGCCTCGCAACGCGGTGGGGATGTCCCGTGCAGGGGCACAAGCCGCCCGCGCAGCTCCCGCTCTCGCTTCAGAAGGAGGCCGAGTACGTCGCTCGCACAACCTCAACGCCCTGCGCGCGCACGTGTCCCTTCGCCCGCGTCTACCGCCTCGGGGAGTGGGAGCGACAGCTTTTCAAGGTGCGGCGGCTCGCGCGCGAGAGCTCGCCGCTCTTGGTGTTCGAAACGGCCACCGGGCGCAGACCGCACCGCTGGGACCTCGACGGGCTCGACGCGATCGAGACCGCCGACTGTGAGCGCCGCGAGTCGGATGACAGGATTCGCGAAGCCGAACGCAAGGCCGGTGTGAAGACGTGAGCGCTGCAACCCTCGTCATTCTCGTGAGCGCGGACATCGACCCGATGGACGTGGACGCCGATGAGGCCGCACGCGCCATCGCGCCGTGGTCCGACGCGATCGTGAGCGAACTCCGCGCGAAGGGCCTGCGCATTGGCGGCGTGTCGCATGTGATCGTGCCGACGCCCATGGACGCGATCGGCAAGACCCTCGGCGCGTTCGCGGATGCGCTGGAGAAGCGCCGTGGATGAGACGCTGAAACTCCCCGTCGAGGCCGACACCTCGAACTTCGTGCAGGAGATCGCGCGCGCGACGGCGGCGCTGGTCGCCTTCGCGCAAGCCGAAGACGAGGCGCGCAAGCAGGCTGCGGCCGAGGCCGAAGCCAACAAGGCCGCGGCCGAGGCACGGAAGAAGGCCACCGAGGCGTCACGCGCCGCAGAGAAGGCCGCGCGGGAGAAGGCCAAGGCCGACAAGGAAGCCGCCGAGGCCGCGAAGAAAGCGGCCGAAGAGGAGAAGAAGCGCGGGGATGGCGTCGATCAGTTCAACCAGAAGTTGAAGGACATCGGCGACTCCATCGGGAAGTACACCTTCGCGTTCAATCAGGTGACCGCCGCCATCTCGACGGTGGCGGGCGCGGTGCGTGATGGGGTCGAGAGTGTCGTGCGTCTCGGCGGCGAGTTCAACCGCATCCAGGGCGCGGCTCGGGAGACCGGGATCAACTTCGACGCCGCCGCGCGCTCGACGGGCGCGTACGTCGATAAGCTCCAACTCGCGACCAACGCGATGCGCTTCAATCAGGCGGGGCAGACGATCACCCAACGCCAGATGGAAGCGCTCATCGCCCGCGCGCGGGAGTTCTCGCGGGTCAACGGCGACTTCGCGGGGTCGTTCGACGCCCTCACCGACGCGGTGTTGGAGGGCGAAGAGGACGGCCTTCGCCGGTTCGGCGGGTCGCTGGCCTCGCTCGGCGGCGTGCGCTGGCTGGCCGAAAACGGCAGTCTGGAAAAAGAAGTGTGGCTGGTGTATTTT
>ERZ795046.3135-NODE-3135-length-13399-cov-30.087380_pt1 | contig 13399 bp, 15 predicted proteins | sample MGYA00375130_ERZ795046 | MGnify/ENA primary metagenome ERZ795046 (study PRJEB30175, sample SAMN05720202) | activated sludge metagenome | isolation source: anaerobic digester from wastewater treatment plant | place: Japan | collected 2015-05-15 ...
CACTATCTGGCGTGGCGTCCGCCTTACTGGTCGGGCGACAACATCGAATTGTGCGTTCCTCCTGGCGCAAAGGTGCGATTCAATGCACGATACATGGAGACAGTCCTTTCTTGATTATTCGCGAACTGATGATCATCGCGCGAAGCTGGATGAGGCGAACGCGATGATTCGCGAAGCGCTCAGCGAGCACCGCTGTCTTGTCTCATACTCGGGCGGCAAGGACTCGTCTGCAATGTTGCACCTCGTCCTTCAGCATCGGCCAGGCATTCTCGTCGTGCACTGGGACTATGGTCACGGCTTCATGCCGCGTCCGATCGAGGACGAGATCATCGCGAATGCTAGAAAGATCGGGGCTAAGCGACTGCGGATTTTCACGTCGGAAAAATACGTCGAGTATCATCGACCCGACTTCGCCGTGTTCGCGAAGGAGTTTATCGGGCGCGTCGTGCCACGACTCAAGCATCTGGGCTACACGTGTTCCTTCGTCGGACTGAGAGCTGAGGAGAGTTGCAAAAGGAGACGCCGCATCAAGCAGCGAGAGACGATCATCATGCAGGAATGCTGGCCGCTCGCCAACTGGACGTGGCTCGACGTCTGGGCCTACATCCTGAAAAACGACCTGCCTTACCTGAGCCACTATGATCAAATGGCCGAACTGATGGGCTCCTATCGCGACGTGCGACTCTGCACGCTTTTTGATCCCCAGTTCGCACATCTAGGTTCCGTTGACAATTTCCTGTACTGGAGATTTCGCAACGCATGAAGCTCAGTGAACGCACAGTCACGATTGAACTGCCATGGCCGCCAACAGCGAACAGATACTGGAGAATCGTGAACAACCGCGTCGTCACATCGCGTGATGGCCGCCAGTACCAGCGAGATGTGGCGGATATCATCTGGCAGCAGCTTATTCAGTGCAAGCTCAAGACGTTCGGCAAAGACAAGATCACGCTCCTGAAGATAGAGGCATACCCACCAGACAGCAGACGCCGTGATATAGACAACCTCATCAAGCCGACGATAGACGCCTTGAAGCTCGCTGGCCTCTTCGATGACGACAGCCAGATACAAGCCATCGCTGCCGCATGGGCGAGGGACAAAGACGGCAATCTTATCTGCAAGCCAGGAGGTATGCTTGTCATCTCGTGTAGCGCCGAGATCTAGCCGCTCTTACCACAACTCCCCCGATAGTGGTGTAGCGTTTCGCTACACCCCCTAGGCGGGTGGAAATTCTCCTGCCTATTAACCACCCCGCACGCGACGCCCAACTTCGCGCGAATTCGGGCCTGCCGGGGTCCCAGGGGTAGCTCATGGTGAGCCGAACTACAACGTCTTGCGTAGGTTGCACGCAGCCGACGCAGGATGCTGTTGACAAGACATTTCTCGGCATTACAATAAATACAGAAAAATGTGACGGTCCGTTCACAAGGGGGCAGACACATGGACCTTCTCAAAGAACTTCAGGACTTGCGGAACGCGATTCAGGACGCCTTAGAAGATGGCAAGCTGCGGCCGCTCGAAATCGTGCGAATTGCGAAAGAGATTGCCGACATCCTCCAGATTGTAGCTCCGATTCTCTTCGGGCTTGCCGACGCTGCCGAGGCAAAATCAAAGGAAGACTGAGCACATGTGCTGGCTTCGCTCTCTGCTCGCGACTATCGCAATCGCCAGCGGTGCATTCGCTGGCGAACTGAACTACGCCATTCAAGGCGGTGATCAGCTTGCCGTCACGGCTAAGGATGTCGAGCAGCAAACCTGGAAGATCTTCAACGGGGAGAAGGCACCGCTGATCATCGTGGCCGCCGTAGCCAACGGCAAGCTTGTCGTCGAAGAATTCAAGTGGCCATTTGATACGCAACCGTCGCCAACACCTGAACCGGAGCCGCAGCCTGGACCTCCTACACCTCATCCAAATTCAGTGACATCGCTCATCTGGATCGAGGAGTCTGAATCTCGCAGTGCCGATGTCGCTGCGGCTCTCGTTGATCTCAATTTGCGGCAGCAACTGTCGCAGAAGAAGATGGGCTTTCGTGTTGTCGATGTCGATGTCGTTGATGAGAACGGCGAAACCCCTGGGGATTTGCGGCCGCTTATTGTGGCTGCGAAGGCGAAGGGCCTGCCGACAGTCTTTGGCCTCGACTCCGAAGGCCGCACCGTGCTCGAGGCACGTATCACGAGCGGCGAGCAGCTTCGGGAGCTCGTGAAGCGGCTCACCGGTGCATCGAATCAAGGCCAAGAGCAGAAGCCGACGACTCCACCGCCGGTGCAGACGCAGCCAGCAGCGACTCAGGAGTCGAACGCAAAGTCCGCGTGTCCGAGCGGCTCATGCCGCACATATCAGCCGATTTTTCGTTTTCGCAGATAGGACTTCGTAGGCGGGGCATGGCGATATTCAGTTACGATGACGATGGGATTATCCGGCATTTGGGCCTGTTGCCGCGGGTAGCGGGCCGCGGTGAACTATACCCAGAGTACGGTTCTCGCGGCTCGCCTCCGATTCTTCCGCGTGACAAGTGGCAGCCCATCGATATGTCGCACTTCGTGCCGGAGATTCTCGATCAGGACGGCCAGAACGCCTGCTGTGCCTTCGCGAGTGTGCAGGCCCTCCATGTTGCCCGTGGCTTTGCCGGTGCCCCGTATGTGCGGCTGAGTGCCGGAAACCTCTATGGGCGGATAAATGGTGGCGTCGATGCCGGGGCCGTCCTCGGAGACGCCATCAAGGCCCTCGAAGTCATCGGCGTGTGCCGGGCCGAGATCATCGACATCTACACGTGGCGGCAGTCGCGGTGGCCAGCCAACTGGAAGGAAGACGCGAAGAAATTCCGAGTCACCGAGGCATGGGACTGTCCGACATTTGAGGCAATCGCCAGTGCCATTCAGCACGGCTTCCCCGTGTGTCTCGGCATCTTCGTAGGACGCAACTTTAAGGTGCAGTCTGATGGCTGGCTTGCTGATTACGCTGGCGGTGGCGGCGGCCACGCACTCTGCGGAGTCGGCCTCGCATATCACGAAGGCCGAAAGACATGGGGCGTCAAGGTCGCCAACTCATGGGGCAGCGACTGGGGGCAGGGCGGCTTCGCCATCGTCCCCGAGAGCTATTTCAGGCATTCACCGTTTGAGGACGCATGGGCCGTGCGTGTCGTGGTTGATCCAGCCGGGGCAGAATAATGGAGCAGCTATTTTCGCCATTCATGCAGTACGGCTTCGCCGGTTTGTGCTTTGTGCTCATCGGCGTGATCTGCTGGCTCATGCGGCAGGTGATCGACGTCTTGAGAGCCACAAGCCAAGTCATCGAGCGGAACACGTCGGCAATCGACAGGCTCAACACATCGACCCATCGTGTCGAACGTGCCGTGAACGAGATGCGTGACGAATTGCTCAAGCGGCCCTGCATAGCCAGAGAGAAAGATGCGTGAACTTGTGAAATGCACGGCGTGTGGCCAAGTACACAGGATCGGCCAGTGCAAGCTGACGCAGAAGCCGAAGAAAGCTCGCGGGCCGAAGGTGCCGCGGCCAACGGCAACGCAAAGAGGATATGACGCCGACTGGCTTGATCTCCAGAGGAGATTCATCAAGCAGAATCCGCGATGTGCTTATTGCGGCCAAAAGGCCGAACTGGTGCATCACCGCATTCCGGTGAGGCAGTGGCCAGCGGGCCGACTGCGATGGGACAACCTGATAAGTGTGTGCCGTAAATGTCATGGAAAAGCTCACAGGAAAACAGCGACGAGAATACTGGCAGCAGATATGGCAGGCGGCTTATGAGGCCATTGAGCAAAAAGGAGTTGTGATTGAGATTCAACGGGGCAGTGGCGTCGTTCCACGCGAGAACCCAGCTCTCAAAATTCTTGAGAAGGCCGAGCGTGAAATCGTCCGCCTAGAAAAGGAATATGGGGCAGAAGACGAAGAAATCCCACAGGCGATCGACCCCGAAGTGGTACTCGGAGCTCGTAAAGTGGGCAGATCGAGCAGCGAGCGACGAGCTCGCGGTCAGTCCGCAAGTCGCAAACGCGGCTAAGCGGTTCATTCGCTGGCTCGATGCGAAGAAATACGAGTTCCGGGCATCGGAGATAGAGCGCACACTCGACTTGTTTGGGATGCTCCAGCATGTAAGGGGCAGGCATGCTGGGCATCCTTTTGCTTTGGCCCCGTGGCAGCTCTTCGTCGTCGCTAACCTCTTCGGCTGGTGGGACGGCAACCGCCGCGTCACGCGAAGAGCTTTCATCTCTGTAGCCAGGAAGAATGGCAAGTCAACCCTCGCGGCAGGCCTAGCTCTCAAGGCACTCTTTGCAGATCGCGAGGCAGGCCCGCAAGTTGTCTGCGTGGCAACCTCCCGCGATCAGGCCCGCATCGTCTTCGGTGAGGCCTCGGCCATGATGGATGGCGACTCGCAGCTTCGACGATTGGGCTACGTTTATCGCAGCGAGTTGCGATGCCCGGGCAACCGCGGGCGGCTGTGGGCCGCTGGTGCTGACTCCGCCCGCATGTGGGGCTACTCGCTGAGTTGTGCCATCGTTGATGAGTTGCACGCCCACAAGGACAGGCGGCTCTGGGATGCAATCGCCACGTCGATGGTGGCGCGCGAGAATCCGTTGCTTGTGGCGATCTCGACTGCAGGTGAAGACGAATCGCGTCTGTTCGACGAAATGCGAACGACGGCGCAGCTTGTCGCGGAAGGCAGCGAAGACCTCGACGCCTTCTTTGGCTTCGATTGCTATGTGCCTGACGACGCGGACTTTCGCGATCCAGCGATGTGGCCAGCGGCCAATCCTTCGCTTGGCGTGACGATCATGCCGGACGACTTGGCCACCGCCTTGGCTCAAGCCAGAACGCCAAGCGGCGAAGCAGCGTTCAGACGCTATCACCTCAATCAGCAGATCCTTGGCTCTGGCCAGTGGATTCCAATCGAGATTTGGCGCGACTCCGAATCCGAAGGCGAGCCAGACTTCACTGGCAAGCCTTGCCTTGTCGGCGTTGACCTCGGTTCGACGCGCGACCTGTCGGCAATCGTCGCGATCTTTCCTGACGGCGACAAGTACTGGTGCAAGCATTGGTCATTCACGAGCGACTATGCAGCTAATCGTGGTCCGCGTGCCAGACTGTACTCGAAGTTCGTGGCTGCTAATGAGCTGATCGTCACACCCGGCGACAGCATTGACGAAGCCATGATTCGCAAGCAACTTGCCGACATGGTCAAGCAGTACAAGGTCACGGCGATTTATTACGACCGCGCGTTGGCTACCGGCTTGGTTCAAAGGCTCGTCAGTGACGGCGTTCCGGAGTCACTTCTCGTGGCTCACCCAATGATCGCCAAGGCAATGGACGCGCCGCTTCGCGAAACAGAGAAGCTAATTTACGACCGCAAGATCAAGCATGCTCGCAGCGAAGTCATGGAGTATTGCTTGGCTAACACCGTTGTGGAGACGAATCAGTACGGATTGCGTCGTCTGAGCAAGCGAAAGAGCGAAGGACCCATCGACCTGGTCGTGGCGTTGGTACTCGCTGCAGGCAATGCGCAGCTTCAGCAAACAGCAGAGGCAATCGGCATCCAATGGCTCTGAAAGCATTCGTCACATGGATCAAGAACATGTGGGCGCCGAGTTCCACGTGGGAGCGGGCCGGGGCCTCGATTGCCGAATGGGTGTTGACGGGCGGACAAGTCACAATCCAGGAGGCGCTCAGCCACCCTGCTGTTTGGCGCGCCGTGAACGTGATCAGCGCCGACGTGGCCAAGGTGCCGATCAGCCTCTATCGGCGTGACGAAGACGGCGGCCGGACAGCCGAAAACGATTGGCCATCTGCCATCGTCCTTCGCGAGCAGGCAGCGCCCGGAATGACGGGTTATACGCTCAGGCGAACGTTGACGGCGCACGCGCTTTTAACTGGCAATGGCTTTGCCTGGATACAGCGCAACGGCATTGGCGATCCAGTGGCTTTGACTGTCCTCGATCCGCTGCGAACGGAACCGGTGGACGAAGGCCGCCTTGCTTGGAAAACGCGATTGCCAACTGGTCAGGATACGACGATCTCAGACGACGACATTTTGCATATCGCCGGTCTGACGTGGGACGGCGTCTTTGGCGATTCGCCGCTCAGATTACTGGCAGAAGCCATTCGCCTGGAACTCGGTGTTCAGCGATTCGCCGCTGCGTTCTTCCAAAAAGGTTATGCCTTGAGTGGCTTTATCAAGTCGCCTCGCGCATTGAGCGCCGACGAAGTCGCAAGGCTTCGCGACGAATTTCGTCGTCGTCATAGTTCAGCAAGTAACGCTCATGACATTGCAATCCTATCTGGTGGCCTCGAGTTCCAACCGTCAGTGGCCGAACCACAGAAATCGCAGCTGGTCGAGTCGCGAGACGCTGGTCTTCGCGCCATTGCCAATGTCTTCGGCTTGCCGCCGCATAAGCTCGGCGATCCAACGCGAACCAGCTATGCAAGCATTGAGGCTGAGAATGCTGATTACTTGCAGACGACGCTTGATCCGTGGCTGGTGGCGTGGGAGACGGAGGCGACTGCGAAACTCCTCAGCAAGACGCTGAAAAAGAAACGCTACTACTTCGAACATAACCGCAACGCAATCGTCAGGACGCAAGTCTCGGAGCGCGTCGCGGCTTACGCAAAGCTGGTCGAAATCGGTGTTCTCTCGCCGAACGAAGTCCGCGAGCGAGAGAACCTCAACAGAAGGAGTGGTGGAGATGCGTACTATACTCCAGCCAATTGGATACGATCGGGAACGAGTGCTGCAGGCAATCAAGCAATCGCCGCCGAAGCTCCAGGCGCAGATTGAAGAGGACACACTCTGGCTTTATCACGACGTCGGCGAGCCTGAGACAACAGAGGCCATCGTCAAGTGGATCGCCGGTAAGCCGAAAAACTCTCGCCTGTGGGTCAGAATCAATAGCTATGGCGGTTTGGCCTATGACGGCCTAGCGATCTACAACGCACTGCGAGAGCACGGCAACGTCGTGACGCGGATCGACGGAATTGCAGCCAGCGCCGCCGGAATCATAGCCTTGGCTGGAAAGCCAATGCAGATGGTTCGCGGCAGTGCGCTCTTCCTCCACCTGCCTTATGCGGCCGTCATCGGCAATTCTCGAACGCTCCGCGAGATCGCCGACTCGCTGGCAAAAATGGATCGCGATATTGCTCAGATTGTGGCCAGCAAGGCGCGCATGAGCGAAGACGAGGCCATGCGACTTCTCGTTGGCAAAGTTGACGGAAGTTGGCTTGGTGCGGACGACGCGCAGCAGCTCCGTCTTGCTGACGTGATTCTGGAAACGGAAGCCGAAGACGAAAAGAGAGAAGAACCAGCGGTTACGCCGACTAACAAGACGCGATTCAAACCTCTCGCGTTCGTTCCGAGTGATCCTCCAGGAGGTGAAGGCGAAGGCATCGAGGGCGAGTGGCAAAAGCCGACGCTGGAAGATTTCACCGATAAAGGTTGGGATGAACTCGAAGAAGACGAGCGACGCGAGATAGCAAGCTACTTTGGCTTCGCCGTGAGTCTCGATTCATTCGGCGATCTGAAGTTGCCGCACCACTTTCCGCCTTCGGACAGTAGGACGCCGAAGGCGAGCTTGGCCGCCGTGCGAAACGCACTGGCGAGTCTCAGCCAGACAGAAGGAATCAGCGAAGAAGATGCAGCGAGAGTAGAAGCGCATTTGCGAGCGCACATGCCGGAAGAAACGGAAGACTCTGCAAGGGGCAGAGAGGCCATGCGCGAGCAGATTCTGCGATCGCTACATGAAAAGCTTGTCAGAAAGGGGCAGAAGAATGACAACAGAAACCCTCAATTCAATCACAGACGAAATCGTTGACAGCCTTGTCGAAAAGGCCTACGCCGAGCTGGAGAAGCGGTCGTATCAGTTAGCCGCGAAGCCGACGGCTGTCAGGCCTCTCGACGAAGAGGCGAAACCTCTGACGTCTCCTGTGCGGGCCTGGGCCCGTGACGTCTATGGCTACGCCACAGCCGACGAAAAGCGATTGCTCGACGATCTCGGTTGGCGTGGCAAAAACGACATTACTGTGCCGCTCAACTTGACCGGCGGTCTCTTCCGCGCCGGCGAGAGTGGCGACGTCATTCAAACGCGGATCGGCCAAGCCACCGTCGAAATGCTGTCGAACTATGACGCGGTGCGGCGGGTGGCCACCGTGCTGACGACCGACACCATGGACAAACTCACAATGCCGATTGTGGATGACACGTCGAATACGGCGGCCTTGCTGAGCAGCTCTGTCGATATGACGGCGTCGGTTGATCCGACGATTTCGTCTGTGACGCTTGATTGCTACACGCTGCAGTCGAAGCCGATCGTGATCGGCACGACGTTGTTGCGTGATAGCGCCGTCGATCTTGAGCAGATTTTGGCCGATTTGATTGCTCAGAGAATTGGCCGCGCTGCCAACGGCTATGAGACGACTGGAACCGGTTCCGGCCAGCCGACTGGCTTGCTGGCTTCCAGTGGTGGCGTGCCGACAGCCAAGACGGCGGCCAAATCCAACGTGCTCGCATGGGACGAACTCCTGGACGTCATCTACGCGATCGACCAGGCATATCGCGCCAATGCAGTCTGGATGATGCACCCGTCGATCTTAGCTGCGATCCAGAAGATTGAAGATGACTACGGACGACCGCTGTTCTATCCTGATTTGACGGGTCAGTCGCCTGGACGTCTGCTCGGCTATCCTGTCGTTGAGAACGCTTCTATGCCTTCGAGCTTGTCAGCAAGCGCGAAGGTGGCGATCTTCGGTGACTTCAAGCGATACGTCATCCGCGAGGTCAATCAGCTGCGATTGCTGGCGCTTCAGGAGCGGTTTGCTGAATTCGACGCCGTCGGATTCTTGGCGTTCTACTACTTCGACGCCAAACTTGTGGCGGCCAGTACAACGAGGGCCATTGGCTGCCTGACCATGGGTACCAGCACATGATCGTGCGAGTGAAAGTTATCAAGTCGTGTGTCCTTGACTGTGGTGCGGCGCTGACGCGAGGCCGAACGCTCACGGTGAGTGATCGCCTCGCGCAGCGCCTCGCAGCACAAGGTATTTGCGAGATTGTTCATGATCGAGATTCTGCAGGCACCGGAAACGAGGCCGATCACGAGCGGCGAAGTGGCGATGTTCCTCGGCCTGCCAAGCGGCGAGCCAGAACCACTCGCTGACGTGATTCTCGCCGGCGCGATTTTTGACGTCGAGCGCGCGCTCGGCATTGGCATTGGCGTGTCGCAAGTGCGAGTGACCGTGTATTGGCCGATACCATCGCGACTGCTTTTGCCGTATTCGCCGGTCGTGGTGGACGACGATCACGCATTCCAAGTTAGCGTGATCGACGAGATCACTGGCAATGAGACGATCCTCGAAACCACGAGTTACTTATTGCGGCAGCGGATACCTGCAGAACTGTTGTTGCTGCAGCCAGTTGTGGCGAGCGGCTCCGCACTCCGCGTGAGCTACTATGGTGGCCACGCGACGCTGCCAGAGCACGTCAAGCAACTGCTGCTCAGGACGTGCGCGGCGCGCTGGCAGTCGCGTTCTACGGATATTCAGCCAGAAGTGTGTGGCATTACTGATGAGGCCTATTTGCGATGTCTTCGGTGACGCGCTTGGGTGACGCGCTGACAAATCGCGTCGCCTTTTACCGCAAAGTGAAGGAAACCGCGAGTGACGGTCAGCCGACGTCTCGCGACGAATTGATTTGCGATTGTCTCGCTTCAGTTGAGGCGAGCGCCGCACGCGAGACCGTCATTGGCGACGTCGTCACTTCTGGAACGCGATACACGTTGCGGGTCTGGCGGACTGCAGTGACGTCGCAAATCACGACGGATTGCGTGGCGCAGTTGCGCGACGGAACGCGAATTGAAATAGACACGATCGTACCTGGCCAGCTTGTGATCGAGATTGAAGGAGCGGCACGTGACGATCTATGAGGCAGTCAGAACCGCAGTCATGGGCGTCTGCAGCACGGTCGGTGACCGGGTCAGGCCTGACCAGCTTGCGGCCGGTGACGACCTACCAGCGATCGTCATGACCGTCGGCGCCAATGTGCCTGATGCTGGGTTAGACGGAATCTTTGCTGACAGATATACGGTCAGTGTGACAGTTTACTCGGAAACTCGCGCTGAGGCCGACGAACTTGCGGATGAGTTGCGTGCGCTTGACATGGAAGACCTCGATGATGGAAGCGCGGCGTGGAGTTTCTTCGTCGAGTCGGAGACTCGAGGCGCGCTGCTGGTCGATAGCGAATCGTCTGAGCCGACATACTTCGTGACGATCACTTTCACGGTCTTGAAATGCTAGAAATCGAGGTTGACGCCAATCAATTGCGACAGAAGTTAGGCGAGTTGAGTCAGCTTCTCAGCGGCCGCAAGCTCGCCGCAGCGCTGCGGCCGGTGCTGCGCAAGTTTCGGAACGAGCTTAAAGCCGGCGCTAAGTCGTGGTCAGCGCCACCGCGTGTGAGGAGCCGCGTAGCCACTGGAATCGGCTACTCGCTGAAGGTCAAGCGCGGCACATTGCAGCATGCAAAAATCGGCTTTGGAGTCGGCAAAGCCACACGCCGCGGCGCAACGAAGAAGAGGACGCGACCAGGCGTTGGAATCGGCAAGGCCAACGTCCACTGGTTTGTCTTGGGTACGACTGACCGTCAGACAAAGGCTGGCAAAAATCGCGGGCGAGTACAACCTTATTTCAAAGGATTCATGGATCAATTCAGTCCTCGAATTACGGAAGAAGCCACAGCTGAAATCGCGCGAGTCATTCGTGAGGCTGTAGCCAAGATCGAAGCAAAGAAAGGGGCATGACCATGGCGGTAAAAGGCAAAGGAACGACAGTTCAGGTTGACACGACGACGGTATCGGACGTTGAATCTGTCACCTATCCGCAGATCGGCCAAGAGGTCGAGGAGCTGCAACTCGTCGATGACTCGGCCGATTACGCGAAGAAAATTCCAACGCGAATCACGTATGGCCAGATCAAACTGCGGGTGGTCTATAATGCGACGTTGCATTCTGCTCTCGACGCGCTCGCAAACACGCTGCGCGACCCAGGCGCGACGTTCACCGTGTCGATCGGATCGCAAAGCTACAAATGCGTGGCGTGCACAGCCGGCGAGATCACCGTCGAGAAGACTGGCATTCTCAAGCGCGAGTACACCTTTGAGGTCCAGGGGCAGTAAGGATCATGAAGTACCGCGTTCGCATTATTCGCGAAGTGCCGGGCCAAAGCCTTCGCGTCGGCGACGAGATCGAATCTCTCACCGCGTGGTGGCTTGTCGATCTCGGATATGCGGTGCCGCTGAACTTCGAATGGCAGGTTGACCCGGTGAAAGCAGCAAGAGCGAGAAAGAAACTGGAAGATTGGTATGACTCAGTTACGCGAGGCAATCGAACGATTGCGGTCAAGACGATATCGCGACGTTGAGATTGAGCGAGACGGCGAGACCTACAGGTTTCGCCTTCGCAGTCTCAATGCTCGCGAATGGTACGAGTGCGCTGCGGCAAGCACGATCGATGGCCAAATGCAGCCAGATTTCATGGCGCGCTTTGTTGCCTACAGTCTCGTTGATGAGAACAACGAACCAAGCATGGCGAACGAAGAGGGCGTCGTCTTGGTCTCGCAGCTCGACGCTACGGTGATTCAGAAACTCTTTGGCGTCGTGCAGGATATGAACGGAATGAGTGTCGAAAAAAAAGGCTAGACCCAGGGGTCGAGCGATTCGTTTACCGCTTGGCCTTTTACCTTGGATATGCCAATCCGAACTTAATGCTTGAGACTATGGAACCTGATCAGCTCGAAGCGTGGGCGCGATTCATGAAAGAGCATGCTGAGGAAATCGCATGGCGGATGTAGCCATAAACGTAATCGCGAACGTCAAAGACGCGATCGACGGCCTCACGAAGATTCAGCGTGAGACAAAGGATATCGTCGATCAGACTCGTCGTTACACCGCGGTGCTTACGGGTTTGACGCTCGCCAAGACAGCCTACGGCATCGTCAGCAGCGCCGTCGGACGCCTTTCTGGCTATATTCGCGACGCGATCGAGAAGGCCAGAGTGCAGGCGGCGGCCATGCGCCAATTGGAAGTCGAATGCGTTCGAAGCGGCCACGCCATTGGAACATTGAGTCGTGAATTGGCAGCGTTCGCCGGTGAACTACAGAAGGCGTCGAACTATGGCGACGAAGCCATCATGTCGATGATGGCCCAGCTGATGCGATTCGGCCTAGTGGGTGATAACCTCAAGCGAGCCACGCAATTAGCATTGGACTTGGCGGCAGCCACAGGACGAGATTTGCGAGGCGCCGCGGAGCTGCTCGGAAAATCTTTAGGTTCGCCGCAGAAAGCGCTCGGCAAATTGGCGGACGCCGGGATCATCTTCACGGCAGAACAAAAAAAGATGCTGGACGCCATGATTCAGACGGGCAACACTGCTGGAGCCCAGGCCCTGATCCTCGACGTGGTCCAGCAGAAGATCGGCGGCACAGCTGAAGCAATGGTGGACCCAATCATTCAAGCACAAAATGCCTGGGGCGATCTCTTAGAGCTTCTCGGCGATCCGCTTGCGCAAGTAGCCATGGCGATCGCCAATATGCTTGTGCCACAACTGCAAGAAGTCAACAACACAATGGCCAATACACCTGCCTATGCTGACACATTCATCAATGCGCTCGCACTCGTGGCCGATGCAGCGGATATCTTGGCCAGAGCAATTGCTGGATTGATGGCTGCCCTATATGGCATCATCGAATTATCTTTAAAGGCCCAAACGATGGCTCCGATCGCGCCGGGCGTTGGAGTGCTCGGACTCATACCTGGCGCACGTCCAATCCTTGAACAAATGCAGGAGCAATATGCAGCATATCGACGTGGAGCATGGGGCTTCGCAACCAAATCGAATTTGTGGGGCGAGGATTTTTTGGCAGAATTTGAAAAAGTTCAACAAAAGATGCGCAATCTTCAACCGCCAGCGGCAAACGTCGGGAAAAATCTCGGCGACGGCTTTCGTGAAAATGAGGGCACCATCAGTAAAATTCTTGACGGGATTCAAGATCAACTCGAAACCATCGGCATGTCCGAAATCGAAAAGAAGCTCCGCGAACTGCAGAAACTCGGTGCGACGGAAGAAGAGATCGCAGCGGCTCGGGCTATGCTTGAAAAGATTGAGGCCGCAAAAAAAGCCGAGGAGGATATGAAAAAAGCGCAAGAAGAATTTAATGAGGCCCAGCGTGAAGCTGCGCGGATCGCGGAAAGCGTCGCGACACCTGAAGAGAAAACGCGAAAGGAAATCGAAAAAGCACAGGACTTATTCCAGCGCGGCCTTCTCTCTGCGCAGGATTACATGCGATTTCTCGAAAAGCAGAAGGCGGCCCTCATGCCGCCGCCTGAAGAAATGCCGACGAAGCAATTCGC
>ERZ795046.3138-NODE-3138-length-13394-cov-4.115076_pt1 | contig 13394 bp, 11 predicted proteins | sample MGYA00375130_ERZ795046 | MGnify/ENA primary metagenome ERZ795046 (study PRJEB30175, sample SAMN05720202) | activated sludge metagenome | isolation source: anaerobic digester from wastewater treatment plant | place: Japan | collected 2015-05-15 ...
TCCCACTAGCCCTAATATAAGATAAACAGCTTGTGATAAAGCCCCTAAAAATGGTCCTAAAAGGAATCCAGACAACAGTACAAACAAACTTTGCATAGTTATTGGAACAACACCCACAGGAATACTTATAAAAGATCCTATAGCAGTCAAAGCTGTAAATAAAGCTACTTTTGTGATATCACTTGATTTTAGTTTCATATTTACCTCTTAGTTAATTATTTATACAAATAGCTTACTATGAAGCAAATAAAAAATCAATACTATTGTTCTTTTCGGTATTTTTCCATAACTTCTGAAAAAATATCTCCACTAGTAGGAGGTGTGTAAGTTATTGCATTTGCACCAGCTTCAATGGTCCTCATGATGCTTTCATCAGTGGGGCCACCTGTAGCTATAATAGGAAATTCTTTACCTATTTCAGAACGTATCATCTTCACTATTTCATGGGTATTTGCTCCTCCTGATACATTCAAAATCCTTACACCTGCTTCAATTTTACTTTTGTAATCATCCTTCATAGAAACGACAGTGCCTATAATAGGTATGTCAACTACATCATACATTCTCTTTATCACTTCTGGTTTTGTTGGGGCATTTACTACTACTCCATAAGCTCCTAATAATTCAGCTTGCAGTGCTATTTGGACAGATCTTTCTCCTGTAGTAAGCCCGCCCCCAACTCCTGCAAATACTGGCACACTAGCAACATCAAGTATAGAGTGAATGATAGATAATTGAGGAGTAAATGGATATACAGCTATAATTGAGTCAGCATTTGTGTTTCTTATAATAGCTACATCAGTAGAGAATAAAAGCGATTTTATCCTAGTTCCAAGTATTTTGATGCCACTTGCTTTATATATTACTTCAGGTACCTTTACTATTTTTTCTCTTAATTTAGTATTTATTTCTGGTACAAATTTTTCTTTTTCTTTATCCATGTTTAACCTCCTAATAATTAATATATGTTTATATTACCCAATTGGGTATAATATTATCAGCATTAATTTTTTTAAAGGATTGTAGGTGAAACAATGCGAAGAGAAAGAGTTGAATATTTGAAAGACTTACCTTTAAATATCGAGCTTTTAAAGGTAAGAGAATATCCTCTACATTGGCAAAATAGTTTGGAAATACTGTTTATGCTAAAGGGCAGCATCATGTTAAATGTTGAAGCGGAGAGATATCCTTTAAAACAAACAGAGATTGAGATAATAAATCCGGATGAAGTATATAGCATGGAAGCGATAGAAGAAGATAATTTATTATTGATTTTCCAAATAGATCCAATGTTTTTTGAATCATATTATCAAGATGCAAAAGATATATTCTATTATACTGATTCAACGAATGTAGGAAACCAAGATTCAGAGAAATACTATAAGCTTAAGAAGTTATTATCTATTATATTATATGAGGTAATAGCAAAATTAGATGATTATGAGGACATAGTTGAGGAAAAACTACTTGAAGTGATGTATCATCTTCTTAACAATTTCCATTACCTTTTCTATGATGAGGAAAGTTTAAAAGATGATGAAATTCAATTAGAAAGATACCACAGAATAATGAAATACTTAAGTAACAATTACATGAATAAAGTGAGTTTAAAGGATATAGCAAAACAAGAGTTTTTAAGTTCACAGTATCTGTCGTATAAAATCAAAGAAGTATTTGGCAAAGGTTTTAATGACTATTTAAATCAGATAAGAGTTGAAGAATCGACAAAATTACTTTTGGATACGGACAAGCCAATCAGTGAAATAGCTGAAGACGTAGGGTTTTCTCACGTAAGGTATTATAACAAACATTTTAAAAATCATTACAACATGACGCCACTTCAATATAGAAAAAAATACAAAGTCAGCGACAAAGAGCTTGAGAAATTAAAAAGGATTGAGGAATTAAATCTATCAGAGGCTCTTATGTACTTAGAGAGCTATTTATCAGACTATGAAAGATTTAATTATGACAATAGAATTATAAAACTTGATGTAGACTTAAAAATAGATCCCATAGACACTTTTAAAAGACCCGAGATAATTGACATAGGAGACGTTTCTCTATTGCTTGAAGAAGAAAACAGAAGAATACTCAAAGAAATCCAAACTGAAATTGGATTTAAGTATTTAATTGTGAACAATTTATTTTCCGATGACATGGATATATACAAAGGCAAAGATAAAAGATTTATAAACTGGACTAGGGTAGAGATAATATTAGATTTTTTAGAAGACATTAAGCTTACCCCAATCATATCGACAAAAGGTGTTCAAAAACATATAGTGGATGACTTTATAAAAACATTTTCTAAGACCTATCCCAAATTAGAAGACTGGCTAAATTTAAACCTAGATGAATTTGAAATAACATACCCGAAAGAAGACATATCGCCAAAGCATGACACATTATCTATGTCAAATTACATCATCTACAGCTACACAATAGAAAACAAGAGATTAGTCATGAATGTAATAGATGAAATATCTAAAGATACGGTGCTTACAAATGAAACTTTCTTTGGAGGAAAGGGGATATTTACAGCTAATTACTTAAACAAACCCTCATTTTATGCATTTAAGTTTCTGTCGCTTTTGGGAGAAGAAGTCTTATATAAAGATGATGGGTATATAGTAACAAAGTCTGAAAATGGCTATCAGATACTATTATATAATCCAGAAACCATGTCAGAAGATGACATATACCAAGATGATGAATTGAAGAAATTAAAAGAGAAGAAAGTATCATTGAACTTTTTTAATACCGAGCACAATTTTCAAATAACCAAATATGATTTGAACAAAAGCCATGGATCAGTATATGATAAATGGATCTACTTAGGTAAGCCTGAAAGACTTACAAGTGAAAATTGGAGTCTATTAGATAACTATGTACATCCTTATGTAAGCTTTTATTTTTCAGAAAAAACCAGCGTGTTTAATCTAGTAACTAAAATTAAACCAAATGGATGTGTTTTGTTTACACTAAATTATGGACTTAATTAAGAAATTCAGGTGTACTATATTAAGGTTATTTAAATTTAAGACAATTCAAAACAACCTAATATAATCCAAAAAAGAGGACAATCCAGTCAATTACTTAAAATCCCCAAAATGATAAAATATAAATATCAAATGGGGGTTTTAATATGAGCAGTAAAGAATTTGGAGAAGAAAAAATATCAAGATTATTGATAAAGTTTTCAATTCCAGTAATCATATCAATGCTCGTTAATGAATTATATAACATGGTTGATACATTTTTCGTAGGAAGAAGTGTAGGTGGAGATGGTATAGCAGCAATAATCGCTGTTTTTCCATTTCAAAGAGTTATAGTTGCATTAAGCGTAATGATTGCAGTAGGTTCGATGACATCATTTTCAAGGCACAATGGAGAACGTGATTATAATAAAGCTAAAGAAGTTTTGAACACTGGGTTTTCAATGATATTTGCAGTAATGATACCTTTAGTGTTTTTAGTTCTTATTTTCAAACAAAATATTATCGGAATAATTGGTGCAGGAGAAACTGTAGAAGCATTGGCTTCTACATATTTAGGTATAATAATATTTGGAGTCGTATTTTTGGGACTCACAGTTTATATTTCACACACTATGATAGCCCTTGGCAATACCAAAGTATCTATAGTAAGTACGAGTTTAGGAGCAATAACAAATGTAATATTAGATTATGTATTAGTAATTGGCTATGATTTTGGAGTTGCCGGCGCAGCTATAGCAACCACAATATCGCAAATAGTAGGATTTATATACGCTTTCTATAAGTTCCAAGAAATGAAAAAAGAATATGGAATTTCACTTAAATTTAATATTAATCCAGCATATATTTTGCCAATACTTTTAGTAGGTATCTCATCATTTGTCATAGAAGCAGAGGATGGAATACTGATGGGAAATTTAAGCAGTTTATTGACGGGCGCAATTGGAGATGAAGGATTAGTTATATTAGGAATAGTATCAAAAGTGTATATGTTTTTGTTTATTCCTATATTTGGGATCGCTCAGGCGATGCAGCCAATTGCAGCATATAATTTAGGAGCTAACAAGTTAAAAAGGCTTAAAAATTTAATGACAAAGACTATTGTATTTTCACTTGCAGCATCCACAGCACTTTGGATATTGTCTTTAATATTTGCACCAAACATGATTAAATTATTTATACAAGATGATAAGATAATAAAAGATGCAGCTTTTGCATTTAGAATTATGATTTCAGCATTTCCACTACTTAGTGTGTACTATGTGTCTATATTTTATTTTCAAGCTATGGGCAAAGCTAAGACATCACTTGCTACAGCAATCTTAAGGCAACTAGTCATCATGCTTCCAATCTCAATATTATTAGTTAAGGGTTTAAATCTAGGAAGCTTAGGAGTATGGCTTGCATATCCTATATCGGATTTTCTAGCCAGTTTAGCTGCTTTTATGCTTATAAGAAATGAGGGAATTGAGTTAAATCTACAAATAAGCTCTCAAAAGCAAAATATGGAAGAGAAAGCTTTAATTACAAGAGAATAATTATGATATAATCAAGAGTAGATAATATCTACTCTTTTTTTGTGGAGGAAAAAGATGAAAAATAAGAAGAATTATTATAAAAAGAAGCAACAACCGCCTGGGACTCTTTTTTATACAGGCGATCAATCAGATGATTTACAAGAACTTCATATGATAACTTACAACAAAGATAAAATAGTACAGAAAAAAATAGAATCTATAGATGAATTCATCAATGAGGAGAATTTAGGAATAAAATGGCTTGATGTAATGGGGTTAGCTAATATCCATTCAATTGAAGAAATAGGGCAAAAGTTGAGGATCCATAGATTGATATTAGAAGATATACTAAACACAAGGCAGCGAGCAAAACTCGAGGAATACGATGATTCGCTGTTTTTAGTAATTAAGAAATTATCTTTGTTAGAAGACATAGAAATCGATGCAAAACAAATATCGATAATAATTAAAGAAAACATGGTCATAACATTTCAAGAATATAACGAAGATGCATTTAAACCTATTAGGAAACGTCTCGAAGAAGGTGCATATGTGAGAGCACTGGGAGCGGATGATTTAACATATGCTCTTATTGACTCTGTAGTAGATGGGTATTTCGACATTATGGAAACTCTTAGTGAAGAAATTGACAGAACCGAAAATGAATTAATGGATGATCCTGGAAAGGGAATCTTAAATAGGATTTATTCCTTAAAAAGACAAATAGTATTTTTTAGGAATACGGTTTGGCCAGTAAGAGACATTGCCAATACCTTATCTAGAGGGGAAATAAAGCTAATAGACCAAAAAACTTCTTATTATTTTAGAGATATATATGATCATTCAATTCAAGTAATCGAATTAATAGAAACTTACAGAGATACCATATCAGGAATGATGGATATATATCTATCAAGTATTAGCTCAAAGACCAATGAAGTAATGAAAATACTCACGATATTTTCAACTATTTTTATACCTCTGACATTTTTAGCAGGCGTTTATGGCATGAATTTTATCTACTTTCCTGAATTAAAATGGAAATATGGGTATTTGGGATTTTGGATAGTCAGCATATTGATAACAGCAGCTATGATTAAATATTTAAAGAGCAAAAAATGGATGTAGATATTGATTTTAAAATTAAATAGTGTTATTCTATATATGGGTACAGTTTAATCAATAATCTAACTGTAACAATACACATTGGAGGTATTATATGAATAACACTAAAAAATTGGTTTCATATGGAGTATTGATGGCACTGACAGTAGTTATGACAATGGTAATTCACATTCCATCTCCTGCTCAAACTGGGTACATAAATTTAGGAGATATGGTGATTTTTATTGCAGCATTTTTCTTTGGAAAGAAAGCTGGGTTTTTAGTAGGTGGAATTGGTTCGGCTCTTGCAGACTTATTATTAGGCTATAGCGTATTTGCCCCTGTTACGTTGATAGCAAAAGGACTAGAAGGCTATGCAGCAGGAGCTATTTTTGAAACAGATTTAGGCAAAAAACACCCTATTTTACCCTCATCAATAGGTGGATTAATAATGGCACTGGGCTACTTTATTGCTGAGATATTTATGTTTGGATTTAATTCTTCATTAGTTAATTTACCGGCAAATATTGTTCAAGGACTGTTCGGGGCAGTTGCTGCGAGTATATTGTATAAATTATTAAAAGGTAAGGTAAATTTATAGCTCCTTTTAAAAAAGCTAATACATTTTAAAAATGATATAAAAATAAAAATGGACGAGTCATTTAGGTTATATTACTAATGTGACTAGTCCATTTTTATTGTTTAGATTTGAGCTAAGTGGCCATTTGAATATAAAAGTATCTGAAAATATTTCTTAAAAAATTTTATACCTTTATCAAGGTAATTGTTTAAATGGATAAATAAAAGTGTATATAAATTATGACAATACATGTAGTTCATATGATGAGTGATAATTTAAAATCAAAGAGGGGATATGATATGTTGTATAAAAAACTATCAATTTATACTACTCTGTTATTACTTATTTCATTACTTCTACCTAATGGATATGGAAATATCTATAAGCCAAATCCAGTATTTGCTAGATCCTTAGAATCTGATGATAATTATATTTCTAATTATGATCCGAATTTATTACAAAATGATGATGAGTTGATAACTACTTATCAAATCCATAATGGAGATCAGACACATACATTTCCATATGCATCTGGTGTGCTAATCGAAGGGGAGAAAACAGTAGGCAGTAGGATAACAGGAAAATATACTTTTAATGGCACTCAAGAGAGTGGAACTACTTATAAATGGTATTATACTAAAGGGATTGAAACTGAAATTTATTCAAACAACAATGCTGCTGGTGTAGGGCAAAATCCTCCAAATCCAACAATGTTTACTATATCATCTAGCCCATTATTAATTTCTCAAATTCAAAATTATCACTATGGTTCAGTCAATTCACTAGGTACGATTGGATTAATGGATCAAAATGGTAAAATATATGGACCATGGCAAGCTGAAGTGGGTTATAATAAATGGTATTGGAAAGTTAATCCATACATTGTTTTACAACCTGGAACTTATACAATAGTCGATTCATCAAAAGAAACTTGGTCTTGTAATCCTAGTTCTGGAAATAGTGGAATTTCAGATGTATATGCTATAAGTAATTATAATGATGCGAATTGGAGCATTATAGAAGGAGCAACTTCGGTAGATTATGTATTAACCTCAAATGACTTAGGTTCATTTCTAAAGTTTGAAGTAACTGTTAAAGATGCAGAGGGGGAAGTTGGAGCGCCGGTACAAAGTGAGGCATTTGGCCCTGTAATTAAATCTTCTTCATCACTATCAAATGATGTTTCACTAAGAAGTCTTCTATTAAATGGTGTTGATTTTGCACCAAGATATAATAGCGGAGAATCAGGATGCAAGGTAACAATATCGAATGAAGGAGAAAGCATAACTGTAGATGTTCTACCAAGTGATAGTAATGCAGTTGTTAAGATTAATGATGAGATAGTAAATAAAAAAGTTATAGATTTAGTTGTTGGGGAAAATACAATTAGCATAGTAGTTATAGCAGAAGATGGAGTGACAACAAAAACTTACACAATGACTGTTGACAGACTTGCCTTAGAGCCTCAAGAAGAAACAAATTATATTTACTATTATCCAATCGTTTCAACTACACAACAGGATAATGGAAACTACCTAATGTCAACGCAAGTTTATTCTCATTATTTTTCAGATTATGTTTCTTCATTTATACCAACAGGGACTGTTGATGCATTGATAAATGAAGTAAAGTTCTTAAATACCAATGATGAGGAGGACATAATAGAATTAGCAATTGACTCATCTTTAGATAAAGATTTATTAATAAGCATATATAACAATGATTTAAAAAGGTTGATTAATGAAACAAAATCTACAGTGAGTCTAAAATCTACTATTTCAAATATATTATTTGACAATGAAGCACTTCAGAAAATAAATAGTATGGAAACTGGTGGTATAGTTTCTATAAATCAAAACTTAAGAGAAGTTAATGAGTATGATTCTGATTTGAAAGTAAAAAAATTATTAGAATTTGAAATTGCTATAAGAAATGGTAGTTCTCAAATAACTGATCTAGGCGATGCAAATGTATTAATAAAAATACCTTATGATTTACAAAATGAAGATCCGAGTACAATAATTGCTTATCAACTATTGGAAAAAGGAGAAGCTAAAATCTTGAAAGGATTCTATGATACCAATAAAAAGACTATGGCCTTTTCAGTAAAGACACTTTCTCCTATAATAATAGGATCAAGGAATATTAAGTTTAATGATGTATTACCTGAAAATCCAAGTAGTAAATATATTAATTTTTTAGCTGCAAGAAATATTTCAAATGGCATAGGTAATAATATATATGGAACAAATATTGATATTACTAGAGCACAGTTTTTAGTAATGCTAATGAGAGCATTTAATATTGATACAATAAATGATAATGATTTGCAACATGACTACTTTTTAGACATACCAAGAGATAATTTTAGTGCTTATATATTAAAAGCGAGAAATTTAGGAATAGTTAATGGCGTAGGGGAGAACAGATTTGAACCTCAAAGGAAAATTACAAATGAAGAACTTTTAGTAATGGTATATAATACTTTAAAATTTAAAGAAGAATTAACACCGATAAAATCTCAAAACGAAATTTTATCTTTTGAAGATGAAGAAGAAATTTCTATCTGGGCAAAAGGAGCAATAAATGAGCTGATAAATAGAGGTGTTATTACTTGGCTCAATGGGAAAATAGAACCTGAAAGAACCGTAAGCCGTGAAGAATCAGCAAGAATTATCTATGAACTACTAACTAATTAAGATCTTTAAACAATTTAAAAATAAAAGCAAAAGAAAATGTATGGATTTCCATACATTTTTTTTATAGAAATTCATTAATTTAATTATTATGCTATAATATATAAAAACAGCTTAAATAAAATTTTATCAATGGGGTGTTAGAACTATTAAGAAAAAATAAAGTAAGCAATAAACATTATGAGATTTTTATGGTGAGAAAGCAATTAATCTTTAGGAGGATTAAATGGATAAACTAAATAACACTTTAAATTCAATTAAATTTCTTGACGAGGAAGCTATGAACCAAGCTAAAAAAAGATGGGATTCGCTCGTAAAGCCAATAGGAAGCCTTGGCTTGATGGAAGAAATCACCATTAGATTGGCTGGCATTTACAGGACTACAGATTTTGACATAGACAAAAGAGCTGTAGTAGTCATGGCTAGTGACAACGGCGTTGTTGAAGAAAATGTTGCGTCATCTCCACAAATATTCACTAAAATCTTAGCAGAAAAAATGGCTAAGGGAATGACTGGAGTAAGCGTCATGTCCAAAGCTGTAGACGCTGATGTAATTGTAGTGGATATAGGCATAAACGGTGATGTTAAAGAGAAAAATGTCATAAATAGAAAGATCAGATACGGAACAGATAATTTTACTAAAGCTCCTGCTATGACATATGATGAAACTATAAAGGCTATAGAAATTGGGATAGAGATTGCAGATGATTTATTTAACAAAGGATATAAAATATTGGGGACTGGAGAAGTAGGAATAGGAAACACTACAACTTCAGCTGCCATAATCAAAACTATTACTGATTTTCCCATAGATGATATTGTTGGAAAAGGTGCAGGTATTACTGATGAACAGCTTGTACTTAAGAAAAAAGCAATAATCAAAGCCATTGAATTGCATAAACCAAATAGATTAGATGTAATAGATGTTTTGTCAAAAGTAGGAGGATTAGATATAGCAGGGCTTGTGGGAGTATATTTGTCTGGTGCAAAAAACAGCAAACCTGTAGTCATGGATGGATTCATATCTCAAGCAGCTGCATTGTGTGCGATAAAACTTGATGAAAGGGTAAAAGACTACATAATACCATCTCATCTATCAAAGGAACCAGGTGCTAAATTTGTATTCAATGAAATCGGCCTCAAACCCATGCTAGATTTATCTATGAGACTTGGCGAAGGAACAGGCTGTCCATTAGCATTTCAAATAATTGACACTTCAATATACACTTTAAATAATATGGCAACATTTGAAGAAGCAGAGATGGAAAAAGAACTTCTAGTTGATATAAGCAAAGACGAGGAGAAATGATATGATAACACTTGTAACTGGAGGAGCTCGCAGTGGAAAGACCAACTTTGCCCAAAAAAGATTATCAGACAAAAGCGATGTTGTGTATATTGCTACTGCGAAAGTAGAAGATAGCGAAATGGCTGATAGAGTAAAACATCATAAAGATTCAAGGCCAAGCTCATGGAGAACTTTTGAAGCATATTATGATTTGGATAATGCTTTAGGAGAAGAGCAAAACTATATATTGGATTGTGTTACAAACTTATCATCTAATATAATGTTTGACTTATCTAAAGATGTTGATATTATTGATGATAATCTTCAGCAAAAAATCGAGAAAGAGATAATAAAACAATTGGATAATCTCATTTCAAATATTAGAAAAGAAAACAAAAATTTAATTTTAGTGACAAATGAACTAGGAGATTCAATTGTACCACAGCATCATATTTCAAGAGTATTCAGAGATATACAAGGCAGAGTAAATCAGAGTTTAGCGAGTATTTCTGATGAAGTGTATATAGTAATTTGTGGAATAGAAGTGAAACTAAAATGATAAATGGGTTGATACTGGCATTTGAATTTTTTTCGAGACTCCCTGTTAAGAAGAATGTAGACTTTACGAAAGAAAACATTTCATATAGTGTTTTTTTTATGCCGCTTGTCGGATTGACTTTGGGGCTTATATCTGCAATTTTTTTTAATCTAATAGTTCAATATGATAGATTGATAGCAAGCTTTTTAACTGTAGCAATCATGATGATTTTAACAGGGGGACTTCACATAGATGGGCTTTCTGATACATTTGATGGATTTCTTTCTAACAGAAATAAAGAAAAGACCATAGAAATAATGAAAGACAGTAGAATCGGGACTTTTGGGACGATTGCTATAATTTTTGTTGTATTGGGTAAGATATTATTGATATATAGAATAACAAAAAATATAAACGCTGCAATAATTTTTTCCATGGGCAATTCAAGACTTGCAACTAGCATGAATATTGCACATAAAAAATGTGCAAAAAACGAGGGATTGGGATTTTTATTTTACAATAGTAAACCCTCAAACAAAGTAATAGTAAGCACGGCAGTGTATGTTTTATTTATTTTAATTGAAAACATATATAATATAATACCTCTTTTAGCCACTGTACTGTTTAATTTAACATTTGCAAAATGGGCTGATAGAAAAATAGGTGGAATCACTGGGGATATAAACGGCGCAACAATAGAATTAGGAGAGATGATCTCTCTTTTGGCATATTGGGGGATATCGCAATGGATATAATTTTAATTAGACATGGGGAATCAGAAGATAATATTAAAAGAGTCTTAAGTAATGACGATGCACTACTTACCCAAAATGGGAAAAAGCAAATAGAAATGATTAAGCCATTAGTAGCTGAGCTTGATTTTAAAGATGTCTACATCAGTCCATTGAAAAGGACGATTCAGACTAGCGAAATTTTAGGAATAAATGGATCATTGGAAAGCAGAGTAAGAGAAATAGATTTTGGCATATTCAAAGGATTAGGATATGAAGAATTTATGAGAGTTTACCCTGAAGAAGGTAAAAAATGGATAAGCGACATTAAAAATTACCAGATTCCAAATGGAGAAAGTTTAAAAATGACATATCAAAGAGTTGTTGATTTTTTAGAGAATATAATTAAAAATGGTGAAAACTCATTGGTAATTACTCATGAAGGGATAATAAAATTAGCATTTTCATGGGTGTTTGACAGTGATGAGTATTTTAATAAATTTATGGCAGCAAATGGAAGCATAAACATCATATCAATTGATAAAGATTATAAATTTATTAAAAAACTTAATGCGAGAGGATAGGTATTGCTATGTACAAAATAAATGGTATAATATTTGATTTAGATGGAACAATTTTAGACACGATATACGATATAGCTGACAGCATGAATATTGTTTTAGAAAAATTCGGATATCCCATTCATGAATATGAGGAATACAAAGGATTTTTAGGGAATGGCTTTAAAAATCTTGTAAGGAACAGTTTACCAAAAGAAGCAGATGAAAGCACTGTGGATAAAGCATTAGAACTTTTCACAAGAGAATACGATAAAAATTATATGAATAAGACTAAGCCATTTGAGGGCATTTTAAATGTATTAAAAGTTTTACAAGATAATGACATTAAGATGGCTGTAAATTCAAATAAAAAGGATATCTTTACAAAAAACTTAGTTGACAAATTTTTTTCAGATATCAATTTTATTTGTGTTTATGGAGATAGAGAAGGGATAAAAAGAAAACCTGATCCCAAAACCAGTTTAGAGATAGCACAGGCAATGGGATTATCACCTAAAGAGATAATTTACATTGGAGATAGTGAAGTGGACATAATGACTGCAAAAAATGCAAACATGAAAAGCGGAATTGTCACATGGGGGTATAGAGATTTAGAAGAATTAGGGAAATACGATGTAGACTATATTTTCTATAAGCCAAAAGACATACTAAAAATAATAGAATGAAAGGGTTGAAAAATGGAAAAAATAAGGTTATACGGGTTTAACAATTTGACAAAGAGCTTGAGCTTTAATATCTATGATGTTTGTTACGCAGTTTCAGAAGAAGATAAGAAAAAATACATTGAATATATTGACGAACAATACAATTCAACAAGATTGACAAATATATTAATTGAAATTACTAATATAATAGGTGCTAATATATTAAGTATTTCAAAGCAAGATTATCAACCCCAAGGAGCGAGCGTCAACTTTCTTATTACTGAAGAAAAATTAGATGACACTCTAATTGATCCTTCATGCAATAAAGGAGAAATTTGTTTAGATTATACAAATGTAATTGCTCATATGGATAAAAGTCACATTAGTGTTCATACTTATCCTGAGTATCATCCTGATAAAGGGATAATGACTTTTAGAGTGGACCTAGATGTTTCTACTTGCGGGAAGATATCTCCACTAAAAGCTTTGAATTATTTATTTGATAAGTTTGATTCAGATATTGTCATTTGCGACTATAAAATAAGAGGTTTTACAAGGGACATTGATGGGCGAAAACTTTTTAAAGATCATGATATCAACTCCATACAAGATTTTATATCCCAAGAGAACAAGGACAAATACAATATGATTGACATAAACATATATGAAGAAAATATATTTCATGATGAATTGATTATATTAAATACCGGAGGCAA
>ERZ795046.3140-NODE-3140-length-13388-cov-7.733293_pt1 | contig 13388 bp, 15 predicted proteins | sample MGYA00375130_ERZ795046 | MGnify/ENA primary metagenome ERZ795046 (study PRJEB30175, sample SAMN05720202) | activated sludge metagenome | isolation source: anaerobic digester from wastewater treatment plant | place: Japan | collected 2015-05-15 ...
GACGACACCGGCATTGACATGGTGCGTGGTATTCGTGATAAAATGATGGCTGCCCCGTTTAAGGGTAGCTGCCGCATCTACATGATCGACGAGTGCCATGCGCTCACGAAGAACGCGCAAAACTGTCTGCTTAAGGCACTGGAGGACACGCCCAAGCATGTGTACTTCATCCTCGCCACCACCGACCCCACTAAGCTGCTCAATACCATTCAGACCCGGTGCACCGAGGTAGCACTTAAGCCCCTAAGCACCAAACACATCGAAGATATTCTTACCTACGTGTGCAAAAAGGAGAAGCTTAAGATATCAGAAGAAGTGCTGGACAAGATTGTGAAGTGCTGCGAGGGCTCAGCCCGCAAGGCACTGGTATATCTTGACCAAGTGATGGGGCTGGAGGACGAAGAAGAGCAGCTCAACGCTATCACTCCATCAAGCATGGCTGCGGCTGCCTTCGACCTGTGGAAGGAATTCTGTGCACCAAAACCACAGTGGGCAAACGTGGCTGCGGTGCTGCGGGAATTGAAGGACGATCCTGAAGGTGTACGGCGATTGATACTTGCCTGTGCCAGGACCTCCCTTTTGAAACCGGGCAGTAAGTACGCCGCTCGCGCCTATCTCGTGATTGACACGTTTAGGGACAACCTGTACGATACCGGGGCTGCGGGGCTTGCCGCACAATGTTACGAATTATGCACAGGAGTGGGCCGCTGAGCGGTCGTATAATGTATTGTATTAAGCCCGGTGCCCTAGGGCACGGATGGTGCACTGGCGCGGCAGAGAGGCCCGGCAGTGTTCCTCAGGGCACTGGGTACTTATTGAAAAGTAGCCCCTAATACAACTCACCATACATAACACTGGAGCAGTAGATGGGCATTGACACCAAACAGCAGCGTAGGCCCGGCAGTATCAAAGACGAGATCCCGGTGCACTTATTCGACCTGGATCCTAACAAGCTTGACAAGCACTGCCTGGATCAGCCCAAGCTTGTGCTAGAGTGGGGTATTAAGCTGGCCGAGGCAAAGGACTTTTACGACCGGGCCAAGGCTGCCCTTGACGTAGCCCAAGCCGAGGCCCATCAAGAGATCGCTGCCAACCCTGAACAGTTCGATCTGGCTAAACCCACAGTGGATGCAATCAAATCTGCTGTAGCCCGGCACGAAGACGTTCAGGTGGCTGTGGAACGTTTGCAAAGGGCCAAGCACAAGGTTGACCTGCTGCAAGCAGTGATGACAGCACTAGACAACCGCAAGCGTTCCATTGAAGGGCTAATCCAACTTCACGGGCAAGAGTACTTCTCAGTGCCTGTGGTTTCCAGTGCAAACCGGGAACGCATGAGTGAGGAGACCAAGAACCAAGTGCGGAGGCGGCGGTTCGAGGATCAAGATGATTAACCTAGATCACTTTGTGTACGGTGTGGGAATTTTGTTTGGGGTCTACGTGGCCCTCCCACTTGCCCTACACATCAACACTTTTATGGTAGTGGCGGCTGCATTAAAGGCCGCTGAGTTATTCAAAGAAAGGAAGAAGAAACAAGATGGCGAGAGACAAGCGTAGAAGCTCGGCGGCTGAAGCTGCACGGCGTAGGGCACTGGAGCACACCAGTGAATTTGCAAGAACTTCACTGGAAATACCCAGTGGGGCGAACATGTTTTCGATCAAGAAGCCAGGCTCCTACCGCATCGACATCCTGCCCTACAAGGTTGGCAAGGGCAACCCCTATGCCGATGAGGGGACGCTGCACTATGAGCGTACATACTGGGTACACCGGGGCGTTGGGGCCGATGAGGACACCTATGTGTGCCCAGCCAAGACGGCCAAAAAGCCTTGCCCCATTTGCGAGTACCGGGCAAAACTGGAACGGGACCCTAATGCCGACGAAGAACTCATTAGGGCATTGGCCCCCAAGGAGCGGCAGCTTTTCAACGTGGTGGACCTTGCAGCCCAGGACCGGGGCGTGCAGATCTGGGACAACAGTTACCACTTGTTCGGCAAGCTGTTGGACAGCCGCATCAGGAACGCCGACGACGACGAAGACTTCGCTCGGTTCTGTGAGTTGGAGGGCGGGCTTACCCTCAAGCTGACGGCCGAAGAGAAGAGCATGGGCAAGAACAAGTTCTGCGATGTGACCAGCATCGACTTCAAGCCCCGCAAAGACGACTACACGGAAGAGTGGTTAGACGCCTGCTACTGCCTGGATGATATTGTAAAAGTGTTGGACTATGACAGCTTGCGCAAAATCTTCCTGCAAACGGCAGACGTTGACGAGGAAGAGCTGGAAAGCGACGACGATGCACCGGCCAAGCCTACCGGGCGCAGGCTGCCCCCCAAGGCACCGGCCAAGAAGGCTGTTGTTGAGGAAGAGGCCGAACCGGAAGAGGAAGAGCCGGTAGCCGAGTACGACGACATCCCTTTTGATGAAGATCCGGTAGCCGAGGACGACGACATCCCTTTTGAGGAAGAGGAAGAAGAGCCCACTCCGAAGAAGCCGACAGCAAAGGCCCCTGCCAAGCCTGCACGCAAGCAGCCCGAGCCGGAGCTAGAAGAGGAGGAACCCGAGCCTGAGGAAGAAGAGCCCGAGCCTGAACCCGATCTGGAAGAGGAGGAAACTCCTCAGATCACTAAGGGCATGAGGGTGTCCTTCAAGCTTGGCGGCAAGCCGGTTGAGGGTGAGGTTACCTCCACCCCACCCAACACTACCAAGGTGCAAGTGACTACTGATGATGGCAAACGGTGGAACGTGGAGAAGGCTCGGCTGACTGTTGTAAAGGCAAGCAAGCCCGCCAAGCCCACAGGGGGCAAGAAATGCCCTGCCGGGGGCACGTTTGGCAAGGACACCGACGAGCTGGAGGAGTGCGCGGGGTGTGAGCTTTGGGACGAGTGCGATAATGCCAAGTACCCGCCGAAGAAGTAAACAAACCGCCAATCACAGATCTGTGTAAGGGGATGACCCTTAAGGCTCTGCCCTGCCTTTGGATCACATAAATCTGTGAACCCAGCTCGTTTGCCGGTTAGCGAGTGGCAAAAATTAACTGGCGACATGGTGCGATGGTCTCGTAATCCTGGAACCGCAGCGGGGTTGCTTGAGGCGACTGGCAAGGGGATTCAGCCGCTCCCCAAGGTGGGTTCGAATCCCACCCCTCGCATTTTATGGGCCAACAGTTGGAACCTGAGGGTGTTCGGTGGGCTTATGCTTTTCTAGTGCAAGGGCCGCGCCAATTACCTTTGCACTAGAAAAGCGCACGCCAGTGGTGCACAACTGGAGGGCTGGGTTCGACTCCCAGGCAGGTTCTTTTTCGCTTGAGTGCCTGCACTGTTTGGCCAAGTACGAAAAGTATTTAGAGGAAGAAAATGAGCACGGACCCAATCAAGAAAGCACTGACCAAACCCAAGGCACCGGAACGCAAACCCCTGCGACTGAGTAGTGGTAGCTCCCTTCTCAATCTTGCATGCACCGGGGATGTTAATGCTGCGTTCCTTACCGGGCACTACTACTATCTGGTTGGGGACAGCAGTTCGGGCAAAACGTTCCTCGCCCTTACGTGCCTTGCTGAGGCCAGCATCAAAAAAGCATTCAACGAGTACCGCTTCATCTACGACAACGCCGAAGACGGTGCCCTTATGGACATCCAGAAGTTCTTCGGTGCTGGTGTAGCCCAGCGGCTCGAGCCGCCTAGGTACGTTGATGGCGAGCCTGCCTACAGCCAGAGCATCGAGGAGCTGTACTACAACCTTGACGATGCTATCAAGGAAGGCAAGCCGTTTATTTACATACTAGACTCCATGGACGCATTGTCTAGCGATGCCGAGGCGGACAAGTTCCAAGAACAGAAGAAAGCACACCGCAAGGGCAAGGACGCTGCCGGTAGCTATGGTGACGGCAAGGCAAAAATCAACAGCGCTGGCATCCGACAAGTACTGCCTGGGCTGAGGGCAACAAACAGCATCCTAATTGTTATCTCCCAAACCCGTGATAACATTGGTGCCATGGGCTACGGGGATAAAAAGACCCGTTCGGGTGGTCGGGCACTCAGGTTCTACGCTACACTTGAGATATGGTCGACCTGCGGGGAAAAGATCAAGAAGACCGTGCTGGGCAAGCCCCGCAGCATTGGCATCAATAGCATCTTGCATATCAAGAAGAACCGGGTGACTGGCCGGGATCGCAAGGTGACAGTGCCCATCCTGTACGAGTTGGGAATTGACGATGTCGGTAGCCTCGTGGCTTGGCTACAGGATGAGGGCCACTGGACGACCAAGGGCGGGAAACTGGTGGCACCCGAATTTGATTACACTGGCTCGGAGGCTGGGCTGATTCGGCACATCGAGAAACACAACCTGGAGATGGATCTCCGGGACCTTGCCCAAGACGTTTGGAACCAGATTGAAGAGGCAGCAAACCCCAATCGTAAGGCAAGGTATTGAAAATTAGTGGGGCCTCAAGACGGATGCCAATACCCAAAGGTATTCTGCCCCACACTTTTGAACAACAGATGGGCCTGTCGCTCAGTGCTAATACCCAAACCGAGCTTGCCCATCACTTTTAGAAAAGGAGACCAACAGTGAAAACGCCCGAACAGCTCAGAGAACTCGCAATGGAGGCCGTAAGACGGCACTCCGCAATCGACAAGGCCAAGAAATGGATGTTCCGAAAAATTGACTCCATGCCGGAACTGAAAGAAGCCTTGCTAGCCCCGGCTATTGACTGTGTTATCCGAGAAGCCATTTACCAGGTACGAAATCAACAGCGACGTCAGTGCAAGGGCAAGAAGCCCTACCAACACAAGAAGGCAAAAGAGGCAACAGCAAAAACTGAAAAGAGATCAGCTGGCCGCACAAGACGAAGCACCAAGGTGATGCGGCGTTCTCAATACTTGTTCCTCATGCACTACACAGTTGGCGACAAGTGCCTTGGAGAATGCAACAAGATGGATCTTCAGCAGGCACGGAAAGAGGCTAGTGCCAAGAAGGTCGGGTACGCCCAAACAGAAAGATTCCTGGGGACGTTGGAAACCCGGCTGGGCGCACATGAGATTGTGCGTGACAAGTGGAAAGAGGCCGAAGTGGTTGCTGTGTGGAACCAAGTGACCAAGACAAAGCCGGCGTGCTAAAACAGGATTCAGTGGGGCCAATATCGTACTGCTAATACCCTCAAGGTGGCTGCCCCACACTTTTGAAACAATTGATGGGCCAATTGACCCATGCTAATACCCAAAGCTGGGCTGCCCATCACCTTATAACCAGAGTTGGCCAGAAGAACATTGCTAAAACCCAGGTCAAGGATGCCAACTCACTTTTTGCAGGAGACCAAACAATGGCTTGTGAAACTGTGGTAGACATTAAGGCGATCTGTGATCAGTTGCTCGAGGAAGGCAACAGAAGAAAATCCGTCATTGTAGGACGGATGCGAATTACCAGCCAAACGCTTTCCTACCTTGTACGATACCTTGGCGGGTACAGAGGGGAAAGCGAAGAAGAACGAAAACGCCTCTGGGCTGAGGCTGCTAAGGTAGTGAAGCGGATCGAGGAGGGCGAAGAACATCCAGCAGCCATGTTTGTGCTCTCCATGAGTGAAGCAAAGCAGAACTTGCTCAAGGTTCAAGCCGTGCACGAGAAGGCAATGTGCTTGCTTGTGCGACAGCTTCCTGTTTATAATTGGTGGATGTCGATTAAGGGCCTAGGCGAGATAGGGCTAGCGGCGTTATTGGCTGAGACGGGTAATCTTAACTGCTACCCAACAGTTTCCCATCTATGGAAACGACTGGGTGTTGCCCCAGACTCTGAGTACCACATGGTTACAAAGGCGGGCAAGATCGTACCAGCCAAGCCCCGGAGACGCAGATCGGTATTGTGGAACATTGGTGACTCCCTCATCAAGACCAATGGAGAGAATGGGTACTACAGGAAGTTGTACTTGGCACGGAAAGCGTACCTGTGCGAACGTGATCCTGAGCTGACCAAGCCGGGCAAAAAGTTGAAAGCACACCGGCAGGCACAACGATACATGGAGAAGCGGTTGGTGAAGCATCTGTGGCAGAAGTGGCGGGGACAGGAGTTTGAAGACTAGAAGATAAAATTCGTAGGGCCATTCGGCGGATGCTAATACCCAAGTAAAGACTGCCCCACACTTTTGAACAATAGATGGGCCAATAGACCGGTGCTAATACCCAGAATGAGCCTGCCCATCACCTTATAACCAGAGTTGGCCATGAAATCAATGCTAAAACCCAGCAGCAACTTGCCAACTCACTTTTGAAAAGGAATTTAGTGGGGCCACAACAACGCTGCTAATACCCTGACGAACGATGCCCCACACTTTTGAACAATAGATGGGCCACTACCCATATGCTAATACCCAGTGTACGGATGCCCATCACCTTATAACCAGAGTTGGCCTGTTGGGCGGTGCTAATACCCAGATCAAGCTTGCCAACTCACTTTTGAAAAGGAATTTAAGTGGGGCCATGCCAACACTGCTAATACCCAGAAGTTGACTGCCCCACACCCTTTTAAGTAGGAACTCAGATGCACACTTGGCTAATAATTGACTGCAACTTCCTGTGCCACCGAGCAGGTTATGCTTTCCCTGACCTTACCTACGAGGGGGAGCCTACCGGGTGTACCTTTGGGTTCCTCTCCGAGCTGCTGAATTTGCAACAGCGGTTCGAGGCAGATCAAGTTGTCTTCTGCTTTGACCATGGCCGCAGCAAACGCAAGGCAATATTCCCACAGTACAAGGCCAACCGGCACAAGCAAGACCGCACGCCAGAGGAAGAGGAAGCCCAGCGTGTTTACCGCCGTGAAATCAAACGGCTTTGGCAAGACATCTTGCCCAGCATTGGCTACGAGAACATACTCATTAGCTACGGCTACGAAGCAGATGACTTTATAGCCCGTGCCTGCCAGGCCATCTCCACATACCACCATGGGGACCAAGCCATCATTATTGCTTCCGATCACGATCTGTTTCAGTGCATCGGCCCCAACATCAAGATGTGGGACCCCAACAGGAAGAAGTTGCACACCATCCAAAGCCTTGCCAGCGAGCTGGGAATTTCGCCCACCGATTGGGTGCAAGTTAAAGCCATTGCCGGGTGTAACGGGGACGAGATACCTGGGGCTAAGCGGGTAGGAGAAAAGACAGCCATCAAGTACCTGCGTGGCGAGATAAAGGAGACCCACAAGGTAATCCTCACCATTGCCAAGTTCCTACAAAGCCCTGAGTACGCCCGTAACTTGGCACTTACAAAGCTACCGTACATGGGCACGCCTGAAGTTCAACTAACCATTCATGATATTAACCCTAGACGGTGGCAGGCTGTGATGGTAAAGTACGGCATGGATTCATTGATCAAACAAGGGCCGTACATGGGAAGACGACCACTCATGAGAGGGAAGTAGTGCCACGGAACAATTCATCAAAAGGTAGCGCGTTTGAGCGAGATATCTGCCGCAAGCTCTCCCTATGGTTTTCGGAGGGCCAGCGGGACGATATCTTTTGGCGCACTGCGGGCAGCGGTGCCAGAGGGACTGTACGGGGCAAGGCTGGCAAAACCACCTATGGGGCCTACGGGGACATTCAGGCAGTGGACCCGGCAGGCGAGCCCCTTATGCGGTGCTTTACCTTTGAGCTGAAGAAGGGATACCCCAGGGCTACCATCACGGACGCCATCGACACCATTCAACAAGGAAAGAAGTTACCCGAGTTTGTGCAGTTTGTTCTTCAGGCTAAACGTTCTCAGGCATTGGCCAAGAGCCACTCTTGGGCAGTCATTCACAAGCGTGACAATAAACACACTACCATCACCATGCCGTACTGCCAGCCATGGGCAGACATACTGAAGGACTGCCGGTATAGGACAGTTATCCACTTGAAGTTCAAATTGCATGGGCACGAACCAGAAAAGCTGAACGTGATGCAGTGTAGGCTAGAGGACTTTCTGAGGCTATGTAGCCCCAGTATGATTAAAGAGCTTGCAGCACAATGATCACCAGTATTGAACTCAAAAACTTTCAGCGGCACAAGCATCTCAAGCTTGACCTTAACCACCCCATAACCACCATCATCGGGGAAAGTGACCACGGCAAGTCGGCCATCCTGCGGGCATTGCGATGGGTGTCGCTAAACCAGCCGTCTGGCTGTGAGTTCATGAATTGGGACGCCAAGGAAGTAAGCGTCAAGGTGTCGGTTGACGGACATGAAATACAACGTTCTTCAACCGGCACCACCAACTTGTACGTCCTGGATGGCAAGGAATACAGAGCCTTTGGCCGAGAAGTGCCAGAGGACATCAAGAACGTGCTGGGCATGAGTGCCCTTAATTTTCAGTGGCAGCACGACGCCCCATTCTGGTTCAGCCTTAGCCCTGCTGAAGTAAGCCGCCAACTCAACCAGATCGTAAACCTAGAACTCATCGACAAGGTGATGTCAAAACTTGACTCCCTGTTGCGTAATGCAAGGGCTGTGGCAGCCGACAGACAGGATCGGCTTACCACTGCCCGCAACGAGTATAAGCAACTACGGTTCGTTGCCCAGCTTTCTGCTGAGTTTGAACAACTGGAGCGGCTTAGTAAGGAAAGCGAAGAAAAGAATTCCAAGGCCAACGACCTTGACAAGAACATTAGCTGGGCGAAAACAGCAAAGGAACGCATCTCCCAGTTACGAAAAGCAGCACAAGACGCCAGCATGGTACTTGCTATCGGGCAAAATCTCGCGGCCCAAAACAAGCGTGTCGCGGCCCTAAGCGGGCTGCTGGCCCAGGCTACGGCCCTAGCAAGCACTGCCCAGCTACAGCGGCCTGACACGGGGCAATTGCGCAAGCTAGCTACCCTAGCAAACAACAAAGCAAGCCAGTACCGGGGGCTGCGGGCACTTGTAACCCAAGTAGAAGATATCACTACAGAAGTGGAAGAGGCCAAATGCAGACTGACCGACGTACGAAGCAAACTGCGGACGCTAACAAACGGAAGATGCCCCCTGTGCAATCAAAAGCTCGCGTTGTAGCTATTGCCTGTGCAGACATTCATCTCCAGCACACTGCCCCTGCCTGCCGAGCCGGTGAGCCCAATTGGTACAAGGCTATGGCACGTCCATTGGATGAGATGCGGGCTTTGGCTGAGAAGTACGAAGTACCTATCCTGTGTGCTGGGGATGTCTTCGACAAATGGAATAGCGGACCTGAGCTCATTAACTGGGCTATCAAACATTTGCCAAAGATGTATGCCGTGCCTGGGCAACACGACCTGCCTCAGCACCGGCTAGACGACGTTCGCAAGAGTGCCTACTGGACACTGGTAGAGGCTGGGGTTATTAAGAACCTGCCAGTTGGGATGCCGTTGTATATTGACGAGAGCACAGCTGTCCATGGATTTCCTTGGGGGGTGGAGATTGAAGCAAAAGAATTAAACAGACAAGGCATCAACATCGCAGTAGCTCATCAGTACCGTTGGATCAAAGGGCACTGCTATACCGGGGCACAAACCAGCGCACGAGTTTCCATGGCCCAGGGCCTTACTGATTTCGACGTGGTCATCTTTGGTGACAACCACAGTGGGTTCCTCACCAAAGTAGGCACCAAAACCACAGTATTCAACTGTGGCACACTGATGAGAAGGAAATCAGATGAGGCATACTACCAACCACAAGTAGGCATAATATACTCGGATGGATGTGTTGTGCCCCATCTGCTAGATACATCTGAAGACCAGCTCGACAGCACCAAGAAGGAAGCACCAGAGACTGAAACCGTCCGAATGGACGTCAGGGAGTTTCTTGGGCAACTAACCAACCTTAACAAAACATCACTTGATTACCAGTTTGCCATTGAGCGGTACATCGAAGACCACGAAGTAGGGGAAGCCACTAAGCAAATCCTCGCCCAAGTTTTAGGGGAGTAGTTTTGCTTGCGGCTGCCATGAGCGCACGTATAATACAATAGCCGCGTTTAACAAAGGGAGAACACAGGAGAACACAAATGACAAAGATTCAATTGCCTGCCTTGCTTCTTATCGTCGGAACCGTACTAGGAGCACCTCCTGCCCCGGCTGGAACACCCAACACCCGGATCAACAAACTGCTGGACGCCATCGAGAAGGTTGAGAGTGGTGGACGACCGAATGCCGTGGGAGACCAGGGACGCAGCAGGGGGGCCTACCAAATTCAACAGGGCTACTGGCAAGACGCCACCAAGTACGGTAAAGTGAATTGGGCATACAAACCCAACGTGTACGACAAAGCCAAGTCACGCCAAGTGGTGCAGATGTACTGGAAACGATACGCACCCGAAGCCTACCGGCGGGGCGATATGGAGACATTGGCCCGCATCCACAACGGTGGGCCGAAAGGGCACAAGAAAGAGACCACAAAGAAATACTGGGACAAGGTGAAAAAAGAGATACGGTAAAATCCGCCATCGACAAGGGAAGCCAGGGCAGTTTTAGGAACACACAATGCCTACACCAGTTGAACGATACGAGCGGCTTAAAGCCCAAGCAGATGAGCTTGAGCGGAAGATCAGCCGTGCTGAAGGTGCCCTCGAGCAAACCATGCAACGCCTGCAAAGCGAGTATGGCTGCAAAACACTCGGGGAGGCCCAACGCAAGCTCAAGCAACTCAAAGCAGAGGCCGAACAATCTGCCGCTGAGTTCGAACAGGCAGCAGACGAATTCGAAACCAAATGGTCCAAGGTTCTTGAGGACCAATAACTGTAGGAGGCTTGTGCCATGAAATGCTTTATCATGTCTCTATTTGTTGTATCTCCATTGGTTGTAATTATCGGCTGTACCGGGCACTCTGATGTAAACATCCCCCCATCCGTAATAGACATGCTCATAAGTGGTAGGGGCGGGTATGCTCCTCCGATGCACATTGGCACGACTGACCCCAGCACGGCTAGCCCCGTAGGCGGTTGGCTGGGAACTGTGCCCACTGAGAATAAGCCCGACTGCCCAACCAATGTTTGGGACGGGGACATGTGCATCACCACACCAGGGTTTGGCTCACTATGAATGAAAAACTCAGCAAGTGGAGGCATGACGTAAGTAGGCTAAAAGCAGCCGCTATAGCCGCCAAAACCGAATACAGTGCCGCGCGAAAAAGCGTGGAAGAAGCCCAAAGCAGGCTAAGTGCTATTGAGGAAGCAAGGGCCATTGCCCAGGCTGTTGCCCAAACCCTCCAGGAGCAAGCCCACACAGCTATCTCAGCAGTGGTGTCTAGGTGCCTATCGGCAGTATTTGCCGAGCCATATGAGTTCAAAATCATCTTCGAACAAAAGCGGGGCCGCACAGAAGCCAAAATGATATTCGAGCGTGATGGGCACGCTGTAGACCCCCTTACGGCCTCAGGGGGCGGTGTGGTAGACCTTGCTGCCCTGGCTTTGCGTCTGGCCTGCCTACAGTTACGACAGCCTGCCCATAGGCCCGTGCTTGTGTTTGACGAGCCGTTTAAGTCGCCATCCCCCCACTACAGAGAACGAGTGAAAACATTGTTGGAGACACTGGCTGCCGAAATGGGTGTGCAGTTCATTATGGTAACTAACATTATGGAGCTGGTGACAGGTAATGTTGTTGATCTTGATACACTACCAGCCAAGCCCAAGGCAACTGCCACTTCTGTACTAAGGCGACTGAAAGAAAAAGAAGACTAAAAACGAACTCTTGTGTTCTCCTGTGTTCGTCGAAAGCCCCTGTTCTGTGTGTTGCCGAACAGGGGCTTTATTTTATCCTTCGAGGATTGTTGCTGGCGGAACAAGAACTGTGCGGTCCGGAAGTGCTATGTACTGCCCAGCCCCTTGGCTGCCGTCGGCCCCAATAGGAGCCAGCCCGGCATACATCTGGTACTCACGAAACGGATATTTAACAATATACCCAGCACTGGGGTAGCGAAAAGGAACGTCACTGCTAATGTAAGGAGATGGGTCACCAGATAGCCACCAACGACTCCCAGGCACAACAGCCCCAGATACCCTTGTGCGCAAAGACCTAGCTGACAGCTTTTGAAGGCCTTTTGCATTCTGCCGAACCCCATCTACCTCCATTTCAAAAACAGGGCACGGTGTAGAAAGCCACTCGATGGCATCCCCTACCAAATCGATGTCTCTATCAAAGTGCCAAGTAACTATGTAATTACCACCAGCAAACAGCAAAACATCAACACCAATTACAGACGCTTTGGTCTGTTCTTTCATTATGTACTGGTGCTCGGACTCATAATGAAATAATGGAATGGTGACGCTGGGTGCCTGAGTAAAATCAGGAATCCCATAGCCAAACCAGAGCCCAGCGGAGACCAAACCGGAAAGCTCTTTGGGCACGTCACCATTCCATTTAAGCTTCACCCATCCATCCTCTATCTCATAAGAGAAGTTAGTGAATAGGGGAAGCCCTACGACCTCAGGAACAGATGTCCCAGAGTCGATGGTCACCGAGCCAATACCTTTCTGAACAACACCTCTCCACGCAAGGCCGTCGGCAGTGATCTCGACGTCATATGTACCGTCAGGCACCGAACTAGGAATAATGATAGAAGCAGACGAACCAGCAATTGCCACGCTGCCCAAGTCGTAACGAGTGCCAGCAGCATTTACCAAAACAACGTTCCACCGCTGCGGAATAAAATGCCTAGTACGGATTGGTATTACTCTTTGTGGCATTTCTGTCTCTTTAAGACTCGTTTGACTCAATCACCTTCTTGGTCAGCATTGGCCCCTCAGCCACGACATACGTCGTCCCACCCGCCCGGTAAAGAATTTGATACCAGAACTCAGGCTTACCATTGGCAGGCCACAGCAAAGAGGAGTCTTCATCAGTTAGTTCAACATTAGCCGTAACATCATTGCCTACCTGAACAAACGTAACCCCCGGAAACTCATGGTCTGGGATTCTGGTGTTTTTCTTGTAGTTTGCAAGGGTCTGCACCACCATCGTCCCAGCCAACCCGTTCAGATTAGGACCGGTCCACCCAGTTCGGCCAACAGATACAATTGTCCCCCCAGCGTAAGTCTGCCCAGCATAAAGCTTCATATTGCCACGGGCATCTACAGCATTTTGAAAAGTGATCCCACCGGCTGCAAGCCGATCTGTCGAGTTCTTGATGAGCTCAAGAAGCTTATCAATTGAGCCGGAAGTTGGGGTGGTTCCAGTAGTAAGATCAATTGCCAAAGCATCCCGGACCAGTTGCGGATCAACCTGAATTAGCGAGGCTATTGATTCGATATCTGACGATGATAGAGTTACTGTAATCCCGGCCAGCCCAGCATCCATCTCAGCCTTGGTCGGAGGGTCGTAATCAGCCAGGGCCGCGGCACACTCGGCATTGACCTGGGCGGGCGTCGCCCGAGTGCTCGTGGCCACATCCGCGTTCTGCAACAGCTTCCCGGTAGAGCCTGCCGTCG
>ERZ795046.3141-NODE-3141-length-13384-cov-4.098357_pt1 | contig 13384 bp, 15 predicted proteins | sample MGYA00375130_ERZ795046 | MGnify/ENA primary metagenome ERZ795046 (study PRJEB30175, sample SAMN05720202) | activated sludge metagenome | isolation source: anaerobic digester from wastewater treatment plant | place: Japan | collected 2015-05-15 ...
TGGGTTTAATGGACGAAGGGAAAAAAGAAAACGATAAAGAGATAAAAAAATTGTTTGAAGTTGTCGTTTCGACCAATCCCAATAATTACGAGGCTAAATATAATTTGGCGGTGGTTTGCGAAAGGTTAAACGAAATAGATTGTTTTGAAAAAAACTTCAGGGAGCTTCTGGCCAAAAACCCGAACGACCATTCGGTTTTAAACTATTTAGGTTATTCGTTAATAGACAGAGGAATAAAATTGGATGAGGCGATAGAAATGGTGGAAAAAGCGGTCTCCCTGGATAAAGAAAACTCTGCTTATCTGGATTCTTTAGCCTGGGGTTATTACAAAAAAGGAGATTATGAGAAGGCTCTTTCTTACATGGAAAAATCCATATCCTTAATATCCAAATATAACAGAGAAAACGATCCTCTGATATACGAGCATTACGCCGATATACTTTTAAAGCTTTCAAGATACCAGGATGCTTATCAAAACTATAAGATATCCGCGATTAACGGGGCAAAAAACTCGGAACAGATAAATTCGAAGGTTTTTTCTTTCATAGATAAATTAGACCCCTATTACTTATTTTCGGATTCGGTTTTAAATTACCCGGAGTTCAAAAACAATTCCAATTTCAATCTGGAATTTAACGCGGAATACAGGAAATTTTTAAAAAAGAAAAATATCAAATTTACTTTTAACGGATTTTTAATATCTATTCCGAAGGAAAAATATATTTCTTTTAAAGTATTGGGCCCTTTGTTTACTCCTATTCTCGAGATCGAAATGAACAAAAACAAATATAATTTTAACTCGGAAATCGGAGACGAAAGAATATCGGCTTCGGATATTGAAAGATATTCGGTTTTGATGTCTTTTATTTTCAGGTGGTACTCTCAGGCGCTTTATTACTGGGATTTTAAAAAAGAAATAAAATCCATTAAATATGAAAACGGATGTTTTTATTACTCGGATATTTTTAAGAAAGGGGATAAGGTAAAATTATGTATGGATAAAAATCCGTTTGCGTTCGATTTAATAGATTACGAATCCGATATAAATATGAAAATAAGATTTTCCGATTTTAGGCCTACCAAACAGGATTACTCCGATTTTTTAAATTATTATATGCCTTATTCCACGGAGTTTGAATTTCCAAAAGCTTTAATAAGGCTTAAATCCGAGGAGATTAAGATAGAGTATGGTAAGTAAAAAAGCTTACGCCAAACTAAATCTGTATCTTGAGGTTTTAAACAAAAGAAAAGACGGCTATCATAACATAAAAAGCGTTTTCGCAAAAATAGGCCTTTACGATAATCTTGTTTTTAATAAAAGAAACGACGAAGAGATAAAAATTACCATTAAAAATAACGTTAACGCTTACGATATTCCGACGGAGTCAAATCTGGTATATAAAGCCGTAAAACTTTTTAAAAATACTTTCGGTATAAAACAAGGCGTGGATATAATTCTTGAAAAAAACATTCCTCTTGGCGCGGGGCTTGGCGGAGGTTCCTCGGATTGCGCTACGGCTCTTTTAGGAGTATCGGAGCTTTTTAATATAAAAAAAGAGAAAGAAATATTTGAAATAGGAAAATCTTTAGGTAGCGATGTCCCGTTTTTTTTAAAAAACGTATCTTTTGCTTTATGCGAAGGAAGGGGAGAGATCGTTTCGCCTATAAATTCAAAAGCCGTTATGCCTCATATCCTTTTGGTTTTTCCCGGCATAAACGTTTCCACCAAAGAGATTTATCAAAGCATGAAATATGTTTATCAAATAGCCGAAGAAAAGGTTAGAATTTTTATGGAATTGGCTGAAAAAGGCGGAGAAATAGATTTTTCATCTTTTCTTTTCAATAGGCTTGAGGAAACCACATTTAAAATCTCTCCCGAGGTTTTAAAAGTAAAAGAATATATGAGCCAATTCCTTAAAGCCGTCCTTATGAGCGGTTCCGGTTCCAGCGTATTCGCCGTTTCGTACGACTACGATAAGATAAATAAAGCGTATCTTGAAATGAAAAAGAAATATAATTTTGTTTATCTTTCAAAATTTATATAATATATATAAGGTTTTAGGAAACATTAGGGGTTTCTTAAGCCTTTATTTACAGCATTGTTTGCTGGTTAACAGGAGTGTATTAGTATGGAAATAACAGAAGTCAGAATACATCTAAGGCCGGAGGAAAAGCTTAAAGCGTTTGCAACCATAACATTCGACAATACTTTTGTCGTTCATAACGTTAAAATAGTTACCGGCAAAAGCGGCCTTGTTGTGTCTATGCCGTCAAGGAAAGTAAAGGATGGAAGTTTTAAAGATATAGCTCATCCTATAACCGACGAGTTCAGAAGCAAACTCGAAAAAGCGGTTCTTGACGCATATAACAAAGCGCTCAGCGAAAAAGGCGCTTCTCAAGAAAACAAATAGGGTTTAGGGAAAAAAACATTTACCCTGACTATTCCCGGGTGGTGTAACGGTAACACAGCGCCCTTTGGAGGCGTTGTTCATGGTTCGAATCCATGCCCGGGAGGTTTTATTTTATCTTTCCGTTAAAGCAGTATCCGCAGGTTGCTCAAGGCTTTCGTCGATGTTTTTTGGTTTCTTATTTGCCCAAACAACCTCTCCTATTTTTTCTATTAAAGACGGGTTGTCTATAAATGGATTTCTGTTCCCCTGATATTTGTATACGAGATCGTTTCTTCTTTTTTCTTTTTCGTCGGGCGGGTCCATTTGGTTCCATAACATATATGTTTTTATCTTAGATACGAAAAAATTGTCGTAATTCATGGATACCGTTACGCTTCTATCGTAGTATCTGGCTACAAAATAAAAAACGGCCCTTGCTACGTCTCCTTTTACGCTATCCGGCGGTTCGAAATATCCGTTTCCCAATTTCGCGCCGCTCGATTTGACCTCGTATGTGGGGTTTGAAACATAATAAAAAGGAAGGTTTGCCCTTTTGTTATTCGGGGTGGTAAATGTGGGCCTTAGATGATTTAAGTCCGATACCATGGGAGAGTTTGAGTTAAAAAAAGACTGAGGCCATATATGTTCGGTATTCATTCCTTTCGAATCTATGTATCCGTCTAAGTTTATATCCGTATATTCTATGTATTTGTCTCCCGTCTCATACTTTCCGTTAACGCATATATTTGAATAAAAAGCCCATACCCCGTTTTCTCCGTTGGGACATACTGTATTGTCCACGTCGTAAAACATCTTCTTTTTGGCCTCCGAGTATGTTAAAACATATTTTGCTTTAGTTATTTCGTGTATATAATCGAATAGTTCGGATCCCGAGAGATTTTCGGGTATATCGTAGTTTTTTATTTCAAATGTCGGAGTCGGAGTGCTTACGGTCTGGGTATCTTTTATATCGTCGCAGGTTATCTCGGTAAGTTCCTGAGAGCGTATGTTTAGATTAAAAAATAAAAACGCAAAGAAAATTAAAGCAAATCTCATAATTATATTTTAATTTTTATTTGATTTTAATCAAGTGCCGAAGGTCCTAAAAGAAAACTTCAATTTGATATAATTAAATTATGAAGATATCCGATAAAATAATATGGAGAGAGATCGAAGGAGAAATTTTCATAATAGACCCTTCGAATGAAAAGATACACGAGTTAAACGAAACGGCTTCTTTTGTTTTTAAATCCATAGATAAAGGTTTGGATCGTAAAAAAATAGCGGAAAAGATATTATCCAATTACGACGCCGATAAACGGACGTTAGAGAAAGATTTAGAGGATTTGATATCGGAGTTTAAAGACAAGGGGATAATAGATGAGTAAAAAAAAGAGATATATAAAGCCTAAAATGAAAACTCAAAAGGTTTTCGAAACCGCGGCTCTGGCATGCGGCAAATGCCAGACGGGACCGATAAACCAGCTTGCCTGTAAAACGATAAGAAAAAAGTCTTAAAAGATGTTAAAAGCGGTAAAACTTAAAGGTACGAGTATGAGACCGTTTTTAAAAGACGGCGATTTGGTTTTTTACGAAGAAGGCTCGTCTTCTCTTAAATTGGGAGATATGATTTTATACAGATACTCTGATAATCTTTATATCCATAGAATAATCGGTTTTGAAAAAGAAAAAATATCGATTTCAAACGACGACGATATGGAGACGCATTTTATAGAAAAGAAAGACGTTTTGGGAAGGGTTTGTTCTTTTTTTAACGGATACCCCGGGTATCTTGCCCATATTATTATAAAAAACATAAGATTTTTAAAAAGAAAATTAAGATGAGATTATCCGAAAAACTTTATTCTTTTTATTTCAAAAATAATATCCCTTTGTTTGTAAGCCTGGAGGTTACCAGAAGATGCGTTAACTCCTGCCTTCATTGCTACCTTGTAGAAACTCATAATAAAAATTATAAGTCGGAGAGAGAGTTGTCTTTAGGGGAAATAAAAAGAATATTCAAAGAATTAAAAGAAATCGGAACCATATTTATAAACATAACGGGCGGAGAGCCTCTTTTGAGAAAAGACATTTCAAATATAATAAAACTGGCGATCGAGCATAAGTTCTATGTTAAGCTTTTTTCCTCTCTAAACTGCGATTTTAAAAAAATAAAGGATATTTATGATATCGGGCTTAGAGATATGGACGTAAGCCTTTACGGTTCAAAGACCATACATAACCAAATTACGGCCAACGACAGCTTCGATTTGACTGTAGATAACATTAAAAAGGCCAAAAAATTGGGTTTTAGAATAACCGTTAAAACCCCCGTTATGAGGCAAAACGCCGGAGAGTTAAAATGGATAAAGAAATTTGCAAAAGACAACTATTTGGATTTTAAAATAGACCCGATAATAACCCCTCGAAACGACGGAGATCTTTCTTGCGCCGAATTATCGGTTTCGGATTTTAAGTTTTTAAAGAATTTTAAAAACGGAATTTTAAAATCTTACGATAACTCGTTCGACAAAATCGATTATGTTCCCTGCGGAGCGGTGAGAAGCGTTATAGGAATAGACTCTTACGGAAATGTTTTGCCATGTTTAGCTTTCCCTTTTTCTCTGGGAAGTTTAAAAGAAAATAAGATAAAGGATATTTTGAAATCCGAGCAAGCTGTTAAACTGAGGAAAAAACTTGAAATGGAGCCCGAAAAATGTATTAAATGTAATTATAGAACGATATGCTCGAGATGCCCCGGTATTTCCTGGCTTTACGGTAAAGACGCTTGTTACGTCTACGAAGAAGCCTGCCGGGTATCCAAAGAGCTATCGAGGATTTTATAAGGAGGCGGTATGGCGGATTTTAGTTTCGATGTGGTATCTAAAGTGGATATGACGCTTGTGGACGAATCGGTTAACATAGCTTTGAAAGAGGTTTCCAACAGATACGACTTTAAAGACTCAAACTCGGAGATAACCGTGGATAAAAAAGAAAATAAAATATATCTTACCTCTTCCGACGAATACAAGGTCAAATCTTTATACGACGTTCTTTTGACCAGAATGAGCAAAAGAGGGCTTCCTTTAAAAAATTTTACGGTGGAGAAAATAGAAAACGCCTTGGGTTCAAGAGCCAGAATGATAGTCAAGATACAACAGGGAATCCCCTCCGAGAAAGCCAAAGAAATGGTTAAACTTATAAAAGACGCAAAGTTTAAGGTAACCCCTCAGATACAGGGCGATACCGTAAGAGTTTTTTCAAGGTCGAAAGACGAATTGCAGGCCGTAATATCCATGTTAAAATCGAAAGATTTCGGAGTAAGTTTGATATTTACAAATTACAGATAAACTTTCTCTATGAATAAATCGTTAGTTTTTTTGTTATGCTCGACGTCCATTTTCCTTTTTTCTTTGGAGAAAACGGATTTTAAAGAAGAGGTTAGAAAAGATTTTGAAAAAACAATGGCTATTTTAAAATCGTCTTCGACCTCTCCCGCCCAAAAAGACGAAACGGCTCAGGAGTTTATAAACAAGTACGGGGAAAAGAATTTTTATTATAAGGATGTTTCGGATTACATAATGAAAAGATGCATAAGAAACGATCTTATGGGATACTGTTATTACGACGGCAGCCTGGCCATAAAGCCTTCATACGATTACGCCGGGCCTTTTTATAACGGATATGCCATGGTAAATATGGGAGATAAATGGGGAGGCATAGATAAAAAGGGAAACATAATAATAGAGATATCTTACGAGAAAAAAGATGCCAAAAAACTTATAGAGGAGTTCAGGAAAAAAAACATAAAAAATCCGTATGTGGATACTTTTGAAACAAGATACCAAAAAAGGGAGATAACAAAAGACGATTACATAGCTTACAACGTAGGCGGCTTGTGGGGTTTCATAGACAAATACGATAAAGAGCTGATACCTTTGAAATACCAGGCTACAATGGGTTTTGTCGAAGATATGGCATGGGTAAAACTTAACGGCAAATGGGGAGCGATAAATAAAAAAGATAAAAAAATAATAGATTTCAAATACGACGAGGTAGATTTGTTTTACGAAGATATGGCGAGAGTGAAGGTTAAGGACAAATGGGGGTTTGTCGATAAAAACGGCGTAGAGGTAATAAAGCCGGCCTACGATTACGTTAATAATTTTTCCGAAGGATTTGCGATGGTGGAATCGAACAGGAAATTCGGTTTTATAAATAAAAAAGGAGAATTCGTTATTCCTTTAAAATACGATTACGCTTCTTCTTTTTTTTACGGTATAGCCGAGGTAAAATTGGGGGATAAAGCGGGATACCTCGATTTATGGGGAAACGAGTGCTGTTTTAAAAAAAGATAATTTAAAATATAGTCTTATAAATAGGTATAATATTTAAATAGGAGGTTTTTATGTCAATGTTACCTTTGATTATCATACTTTTGTTTTTGTTGTTTAGCGCCATAAATGTGTTAAACGAATATGAAAGAGGCGTGGTCTTTACGGTCGGAAGATACACCGGAGTAAAAGGCCCCGGTCTTATAATAATAATTCCGATCATTCAAAAGATGGTCAAAATAGACACCAGAGTCGTTACATTCGACGTTCCGGCTCAGGATATAATAACCAGAGACAACATACCGGTTAAGGTTAACGCGGTAGTTTATTTCAGGGTAATATATCCGGACAAAGCGGTTTTAAACGTGGAAAGGTATATGTATTCCACAAGCCAGTTAGCTCAAACGACTTTAAGAAGCGTTTTGGGCCAACAGGAATTGGACGACTTATTGACCAATAGAGATAAAATAAATCAGAGTTTGCAACAAATACTCGACCAGCATACCGAACCCTGGGGAATAAAAGTAAGCGCCGTAGAGGTTAAAAACGTGGACATACCTCAGGAAATGCAAAGAGCGATAGCCAGACAGGCGGAAGCCGAAAGAGAAAGAAGAGCCAAGATTATAAACGCGGACGGCGAATATCAGGCGGCTCAAAAATTGGCGGACGCTTCCAATATAATATCTCAAAATCCCGTGGCTTTACAGTTAAGATATCTGCAAACGATGGTCGAGATATCTTCGGAAAACAATCAGACCATTATTTTCCCTCTGCCTATAGAATTGCTTAAAGCTTTAGGCGAGAAAAAGAATTAGTTATTTGTTTAACGGCCGATTATGATCATAATCGGCCGTTATTGTTTTGATGATAGATCCTTTCTTTTCCGTTTACGTTCATATACCTTTCTGTGAAAAGAAATGCAATTACTGCTCTTTTTATTCTTTAACGGATAAATCTTTAACCGACGGGTATTTAAATTCAGTTAATAAAGAGATAAATCTTTATAAAGATTTATTAACTGAAAGAAAAGATAAATATAAAACTATTTATTTCGGAGGGGGAACCCCTTCTTTTTTAAGCCTGAATGAAATGGAGTACTTGTTGGATTTGTTTAACGAAATAAAGCCGTTAAAAAATTTGTATGAAGCGGATTTTGAGCTTAATCCCGAATCCGTTTCCGAGGATAAACTTAGAATTTTAAAAGACTTCGGTATAAATAGAGTTTCTATAGGCGTTCAGAGCTCAAACGATGAGATTTTAAATTTTTTAGGAAGGGTTCATAGTTATAAAGATTTTTTGAAAAAATACGATATTATAATAAAATACTTTGAAAACGTTTCGCTCGACCTGATATACGGCATTCCCGGCGAAAGCGAAAAAGATTTGTTAAAAGACCTGGATAATATAACCTCTCTTTTTCCAAAGCACATTTCTTTATACGCTTTAGAAACTCATAAAAATACTTTTTTTGAAAATTTAAAAATAGACGAAGAGAAACAGTCGGATTTCTATTTTTTGATAAGAGATTTTTTGGTCGGTAAAGGATATATCCATTACGAAATATCCAATTTCGCTTTAAAGGGATATTTTTCAAAACATAATCTGAATTACTGGGATAGAGGGGAGTATCTGGGACTGGGACCTTCGGCTTCTTCATTTATCTCGAACAAAAGATGGAAAAACAAATCCGATTTGAAAGCATACATAAGAGGTTTAAATAATGGTAAAATAGAATTTGAGCATATGGAAGAGCTCGACGAAAAAGACGAATTAAACGAAAAACTGATGTTAGAACTTAGGAAAATAGAAGGTTTGGATTTAAATTCCAAAGTTTATAAGGTTTTTAAAGAGAAAATTGACGGACAGATAAAAAAAGGTTATATGGAAATATTAAACGGTAAAGTTAAAATAAAAAAAGATTTTCTGTTTGTATCAAATAAAATAATTTCGGATATGATGTTTTAAAGGAGTTTTTATGTTACCAAAGGTTTATGAGCCGAAATCGGTCGAAAACAAATGGATAGATATATGGCAGAAAGAAAAAATATTTTTTCCTAAAATAGATAAATCGAAAAAACCCTTTACCATAGTCATTCCTCCGCCCAACATAACCGGGGCGCTTCATATGGGGCACGCTTTAAACAACACTCTTCAGGATATACTGATAAGATATAAGAGGATGAGCGGAGAAAACGCTTACTGGGTGGTCGGGACCGACCACGGGGGAATAGCGACTCAAAACGTATTGGAAAAGATTCTTAAAAACGAAGGAGTAAAAAAATCCGACATAGGAAGAGAAAAGTTTTTGGAAAGAATGTGGAAGTGGTATGAGGAATGCGGCCACACAATATTAAATCAACTTAAAAAATTGGGATGTTCCATAGATTTCTCGAAAGAAAACGTCAGATTTACCATGGATAAGGAGAGAGCTTATTCGGTTTTTTGGGCTTTTAAAGAGCTCTGGGAAAAAGACCTTATTTATAGAGGCGAGAGGATGATAAACTGGTGCCCCCGGTGTTATACCGCGTTAAGCGACATAGAGGTTGAGTATGAGGAAGAAAAATCCAAACTATGGCATATAAAATATCCCATAGACGGTTCGGATGATTTTATAGTAGTGGCAACCACAAGACCCGAGACCATGCTCGGAGACACGGCCGTAGCCGTAAATCCCGAGGATAAAAGATATAAAAAATTAATAGGCAAGTTTTTGATACTTCCTCTTGTCGGAAGAAAAATAAGGTTGATAGCCGACGAGAAAGTGGAAATGGGTTTTGGAACCGGAGCGGTTAAGGTTACCCCGGCACACGACCCGTTAGATATGGAGATGGGAGAGAGGCATAATCTTGAGTTTATAAAAGTAATATCAGACGACGGAAAGATAATAAATTCGCCGCAAAAATATTCGGGCTTAAAGGTTTTAAAAGCGAGGGAAGAAATCGTAAAAGATTTGTCGGAGCAAGGGTATCTCGTTAAAGAAGAGCCGTATGTTCATAACGTTGGTAAGTGTTATAGATGCGATAACCACATAGAGCCTATGATAAGCGAGCAGTGGTTTGTAAAATATAAACCGATATCCGACAATACTTTAAATGTAATTAAAAACGGAGAGGTTAAGTTTTATCCGGAGAGATGGGTAAAACCGATGCTGGATTGGCTTAACAATATTCAGGACTGGTGCATTTCAAGGCAAATATGGTGGGGACACAGAATCCCGGCTTTTTATTGCAAGAAATGCTCGGAAAAAGGTCTGATTTACAACGAAAAAGGAGATATCGTAAAGGTTTCGATTAAAAACGGAGCAAAACCGATAATATCTTTTGAAAAGCCATCTTCCTGTCCGGACTGCGGGGGGACGGAGTTTGTTCAGGACCCCGATGTTTTAGACACGTGGTTTTCTTCGGCGCTTTGGCCTTTTTCGGTTTTCGGCTGGCCCAAAAAAACCGAAGAGCTTAATTATTTTTATCCGACCTCGGCGCTTGTCACCGGTTATGAGATACTTTATTTATGGGTTTTAAGAATGATTACAAGCGGGCTTTTTCATCTCGATCAAATTCCTTTTTCAAAGGTTTACGTTCACGGCATAGTAAGGGATAAACACGGACAGAAAATGTCTAAATCCAAGGGCAACGTAATAGACCCGCTCGATATGATGGAAAAATACGGAACCGACGCCATGAGATTTTCTTTAGCCATAGGGGCTTTAGGCGGAAAGGATATTCCGTTTTCCGAAAACTCCATAATAGGCGGCAGAAATTTCGTAAACAAATTGTATAACGTATCGAGATTTATCCAGATGAATTTAAAAGAAGGAGAAAAATACGAAGCGGTAGAGTCGAAGATGGACCTTAGCGATAAATGGATTATATCGAGAAATTCAAAGATAATAGACGAGTATAAAAAACTGATGGACAATTATATGTTAAGCGAGGCCCTGGATACGGTTTACGGATTTGTCTGGGACGAGTTTTGCGACTGGTATCTTGAGATTTCAAAGATGTATATAAATACCGAGCTTAAATCGCATAAGATGGGCTTGATTATTAATGTTTTCGAGTCGGTAATAAAAATGCTTCATCCGTTTATGCCTTTCGTTACGGAAGAGATATACTCGGCGCTTAAGGAAAGATTTGAAAACCCGGAAAAATTTATAGTTGATTCAAAGATAAAAAAACCTTTCCATATAAAAGACGAAAAATCGGAAGCCGATATGGGAGTTTTGATGGAGATCATAAGAGAAATCAGAACCGTCAGGTCCGAGTTTTCGTTTCATCCCACAAAGGAAATAGTCGTTGTATTGGCCGGCGTAAGCGATATTGAGAAAAATATTTTAGACCATTTGAGTTATATAAAACACCTTTCAAAATCGGCGGCCGTAATAATAGGAAGTCCCGAAAAAGATAAAACTTACATAAAAAGCGTCGTTAGAAATTACGAGATATATGTGGAATGCGACTCAAACATAGACATAGAAAAAGAAAAGCTCAGGATAAAAAAAGAAATGGACGAGATAAAAAGCTCCAACGAAAAATGGGAGAAAATGCTTTCAAACAAGGATTTTACCGAAAAAGCTCCGGAGTCCGAAGTGGTAAAAATAAAAGAGAGAGTAAACGAGAATAATATCAAAATTTCAAAGCTTGAAAAAATTCTTTCGGGGTTTGAAAGATGAGCAATTTTACGAGAAGATTCAGAGAGAAATACTGGATAAGAAAAGACAGGGAAGACCTTTTCTTCACCGGCTTTATGCTCACCTGCATGATAGCTTCTGTGGTTACGACCTACTGGCATTATTTCGATATGATAGAGTTGAAGCCCAAAATAAAACTTAAATCCGATATTAAAAAAGAGGATATGAAGAAAATAAAAGATGTCGATTATATGATAGGCCTTAAAAAAGACAGCACGTTTTATAAGGTTGAGGAGTATTTTAAACCGGATGAACAAAATAGCGATTAAAATAATATTTTCTTTTTTCGTTTTAAATATTTTTTTGTCTTTAACTCCCGATTTGGCTTTTGCCGAAAACTCAGTTAACAGATCCAATTCCAGAGAAGAAACGGTCGAGGTGGAATGGGGGGATAGGGCCGAGATAATAGATCATCCGGTCTACGGAGTTATAGTTTTATCAAAAGACAGATGGAAAAACTGGGTTTTCAGGTCGCTTATAATAATAATGGTTTATCTGTCCCTTTTGATAGTTATACTTTCTATACCGAAGACCTCCGAGCTTAACTTAATAGTCGCATATATACTTTCGGGCTCCGCTTTTGTCGTTTCTTTCTGGGAAACTTTAAGCGGCTGGATGCTTACAAGACTTAACAGTTATAAATACGGCTGGAGCTTTATTTTGATATCCATACCGATGTATCTGGCAAGCTATTTCGCGGTAATCAGAGTCAAGAAAAACGACATATCCTATTCTCAGATAAAAGAAGAATTTAAAAAGATGCAACAATTAAACGCCGATTCTTACGAGGATAGACGGCTTCTTCCGATTTCCGGAGTTCCGGGGGATTGGGAGGATGAGGACTTCGTAAGGCATAAGTAATTTCAAATTTATATAATATTATTATGAATCCTCTATCGATAATAAGACAGTTTGTAAAAGGGCTTTTAAAAGAAAACGAGCCTTACCAGATAGCTCTGGGGCTATCCTTCGGTATGATGATAGGGATAATTCCCAAAAACAATCTTACGGCTCAGATTCTTTTTATTCTCTCGCTTTCAACCAAAGCCAATATACCGTTTTTAATACTATCCATATTCTTTTTTTCTTCATTGGCCCCGATAACCGATGTCGTTACCGACAAAATAGGATATTATATACTTACATTAAAATCTTTAGAGCCCTTTTTTACAAAAATGTATAATATGCCGGTTATTCCCTGGACCGATTTCAATAACACGGTGGTAATGGGCGGTTTAATGTTGGGTTTATCCCTTTTTATTCCGTCTTATTTTTTATTTAAAAAATTCGGTAATTACTATAATTTGTTTTTGAAAAACAGGGTTTCAAATTCCAGATTTGTAAAATTTTTAAAAGCGAGCTGGCTTTTTGAGTGGTATTTCAAATGATAAGATGGAGTTATTTAATACCGAGAGTAGTTTTCGTTTTGATAGTTTATCTTTTTTTCTACTTCGCTTTCGACCCTTTGCTTAAATGGACTATGATTAAATCGCTTGAAAGCGTTTTCGAGGCGAAAGCGGAGATTAAGAAAGTTAAAACCTCTTTTATTAATCCCTCGATAGAGATAGAAGAGCTTAAAGTAGGAAATAAAAACAAAGAATTTAATAATCTATTCGAGTTTAAAAAACTTAAATTCGCTCTTCTTTCAAAACCTCTTTTTGAAAAAAAATTCGTAATAGACGAGGCTTCGGTTAAAGGACTTTCCTTCGATACCCCGAGGAAAACATCCTGCAAGATTAAAATAAAAAAGACGGAGATGCCGGAATTTGTTAAAAATTATATGGCAAAGGCCCAGGATTTTGCCGTAGATAGATTGGGGGAAATTAAAACCGACGCTATTAGCGATATAAAATTGGAAGTCTCGGAGTTAAAATCGGTCAGTCTTTTAAAAGAAATAGAAGAGAAATATAACTCCGATTATAAAAATATAGAAGAGAAAATAGATTTTAAAAAATACGACGAAAGATGAAAA
>ERZ795046.3162-NODE-3162-length-13312-cov-8.226899_pt1 | contig 13312 bp, 9 predicted proteins | sample MGYA00375130_ERZ795046 | MGnify/ENA primary metagenome ERZ795046 (study PRJEB30175, sample SAMN05720202) | activated sludge metagenome | isolation source: anaerobic digester from wastewater treatment plant | place: Japan | collected 2015-05-15 ...
CCCGAAAAGAACATCCTGTGTGAACCCTGCAAACGAAATACTGCCGGCTGCTTGGTGTATGCCGCAGCCTCGCTCCTAACCCGATATTCGGATCCGTCTCAAGTCACCATCGCCGTCCTTACTGCTGACCATCTCATCCGAGATTCCGAGCGCTTTCGGGAATCCGTGGAAACGGCATGGGCTGTCGCCGAAGAACACCATTCCTTGGTGGTCATGGGTATCAAACCTACTCGACCGGAAACGGGCTATGGCTACATTGAAACCAAAGAACAAGTCAGCCCAGTAATGGTTACTTCCTCGGGTATTGCGGTATTGCCAGCGGCAGGTTTTCGAGAAAAACCCGATCGCGCCACTGCCGAAACCTTCGTTAAAAGCGGTAGATTTTTTTGGAACAGTGGTATGTTTTTTTGGCGCCTTCAAACGTTCCTGGATGAGCTCCGCGTTGCCAGCCCCCCACACGCTGAGGCGACTTGGCAGCTTGCCGAAGCCCTTCGCGCCGGCGACACTGCTCGAGTGGAAGCCGTGTTTGAATCCTTGCCCGACATTTCTATTGACTATGCACTTATGGAGAAGGCACGCCGTGTACATGTAGTGCGGGCTGACTTCGATTGGGACGATATCGGAGCTTGGGATGCGCTAGAGAGAACGTATCCGACAGACGCCGAAGGAAATGTGTGTATCGGGGATCCGATAGTGATAGACAGCAAGAGTTGCATTATCTATAATGAACTTGGAGCCAACGACATGGCGGTTGGTGTAGTCGGCGTTGACAATCTTGCCGTCATCGTCTCCCGCGACGGGATTTTGGTCATTCCCAAAGACCGCGCACAAGATGTACGGAAAGTTGTCGCCGAATTAAAAAATAAGGGGTATCGGCAGTTGTGATTTCCACAAAGACTACCGGCAAATAAGGAGTCTCAATCTATGGAAAAGAAAGCAATGCAGTCGGTTTGTTCGTCATGCCAAACACTTTCTCGCCGCCGATTTCTTGCAACAGGCTGTTCCGCATGTTTGGCAGGCGCAAGTCTCTTGACAGCACCCAAATCGGTATATGCCCAAGCGCGGCGTGATGAATTCCTGCGTCTTCGCTTGATTTATGTGCTTCATGCCGAAGTGCAGCCCATCGCAGATTGGCCAAATATCGGATTTGACTTCAGACCGGTTATCGAACAAATCGAAAAGAAGTTGAAACACGCCTTTCCAAAGTACGAATTTCTCTCGTCCAGGGCTTCGAACGAAGAACAGACAGCAAAGATCCTTGCGGAAGACGCCTCAGCGAACATAGACGGCTACATTGTTTTTCAGATGAATGCCTGGAACCGCGTTATACAACCGGTGGCGGCAACGGGCAAACCGGTTCTCTATGCGGACTTCCTCTATGCCGGGAGTGGAGGATTTCTTGTGTATTCGGCAGACCTCGTTCGAAAGGGCACTCCGAATCTAGGTTTTATCGCAACGTCCGATCTCAAAGATCTCGTACGCGCCGTCAAATGTTTCGAAGCCGCCAAGCAAAGTGGCGCACACGAATTCGGCAAACTAGTGGCACAGACGCGGATCGCTGCAACCCCCAAACCGAGTAGCAGGCATGCTGCGCCGGATGCGCTGAAAACGCTGTCTCTCAAAGAGTGGCAGGAAAGAATCCGGGAAACGAAGATCTTAGCGTTCCAAGACGAAAACCAGCGCGTCGCAGAGCCCATCCTTGGGATCGCCATCGAGTACCTGCCGTTTGCGGAATTGAACGATGCCTGGAAGGCAGCAGACCGTAACGAAGCCAAAGAAATCGCCCAGCGCTGGGCAGAAAACGCCCGAAAAGTCGCAGACGTTTCGCCAGAAACCTTGGAAGACTCCGCGGCAATGTACTTAGCCGAGAAAGCTGTGATGAAAAAACACGGGGCAAATGCCATTACCATCAATTGCTTGGGTGGATTTTACGGCGGGCACATCCATGCCTATCCTTGCCTCGGTTTCTTCGAACTTAATAACCAGAGTTTGGTCGGCGCGTGCGAATGTGACATCCGTTCGGCAGTCACCATGGTAGCGTTCACACTTCTTACGCAGGGGAGACCCGGCTATATTTCCGACCCCGTAATGGATACGGCAAAACGGCAAATCATCTATGCCCATTGCGTAGCATCCAACAAAGTGTTTGGACCAGAAGGCAAATCGAATCCGTATGAGATTCTGACACACTCCGAAGACCGAAAAGGGGCATCGGTACGTTCCATTATGCCCAAAGGCTACTTGACGACAACGTTGCAAATTGCCCCAGAACGAAAGGAAATCCTCTTCCACCAAGCAAAAGCTGTCGGCAACGACCCGGAAGACCGCGCTTGCCGCACGAAACTCTGCGCGGAGCCCATCGGCGACATGGAAAAACTGTTCACCCAATGGGACCGCTGGGGATGGCACCGTGTAACCTTCTACGGTGACCTCAAACCTGCCGTGCACGAACTGGCAGAAACCATCGGCTGGACTGTAGTGGAAGAAGCTTAAGTCTCGGTGCGCTGGGCGAAAACTGTGCGTGTTCGTCCAGCAGACAGACTCAGAAGACCCAGAACCTGTAGGGGCGAGTCATGACTCGCCCTGCCACGCCCTTGTTCTGGACAATTTGCTTCCGCCGATTGTCCCCCTTTTGTCATTGCGAGGAGCGAGTCTTCGACGCGACGAAGCAATCCCCTCAACCGCGAAGCGCAAGAGGACTTCGGGCGAGGCCCCCCCAAATTCCCTAGGGGATTGCCACGTCGTGCCTGCGGCACTCCTCGCAATGACAGGGACGAGGGTAACGGACTTATACACAGGCTTGATTTTTCTCTTCCCTAGGTAGAGAATTGACGCCGTGCACTTCCCCTTCATAAATGAGGTAATGAGCTATGAGTAAACCTGGTATCGCGATGATCTTGTACACAGTGCGGGAACCCGCTCGAGACGACCTTTTGGGGACCTTGAAACGAGTAAGGGACGCGGGTTTTCAGTATGTCCAATGGAGCGGCATGCCCGATCTGCCTGCAGAAGAAATTCGCGCTGCACTTGACGCCGCTGACCTGAAGGCGATCGCGGCTCACTGTGGGGTAGAACCTTTCGAAAAGGATTTCGAACAACAAGTGTCGTTCTGGCGCACGGTAGGTGTAAAGGACGTGGCTCCGGGGGGCATGATGCGTGACTGCACCGATTCCTTGGCGGCATGGCTACGCGGGGCGCTGCGTCTGGATACGCTCGGCGCAAAACTGCGCGAGGTCGGCATGCGCCTCTCCTATCACAATCACGCGGGAGAATTTGAACGTTTTCCGGACGACTCACGCTGCAAGCTGGACATTCTCTATGAGTCAACCAATCCCAAAAATCTTTACATGGAACTGGACACTTGTTGGGCTCAGGTCGGCGGGGTCGATCCAGCCGCTTACATCCGCAAATACCCCGGGCGCTGTCCGTTAATCCATGTAAAGGACATGCGCGCAGAACGAAATGCCAGCGGCAGACCCGTCTTCGTGCCCTTGGGGGATGGGGTGTTAAATTGGGAGGCCATCTTCGCCGCCGCGCGCGAGAGCGGTGTAGAGTGGTGTATTTACGAACAAGATTCCCACGAGGGAGATCTGTTCGAATGTGTAAAGAAGAGTTATCAATTTTTAGCGAAAAACCTCACATAACCAATCGGCGCGCTTCCGCGTCGCACAAAGGAGTAGAAACATGGCAAGTTTACCGTATGCGTTGCAATTGTATACCGTTCGAGATCACATGGAGAAAGACCCGCGTGGCACACTCAAAAAAGTGAAAGCCGCAGGATATGACTTTGTTGAGGTCGCAGGGACGGCGGGGCTTTCCACCGAAGAGTTCCGTGCCGCCTTGGAGGAAGCCGGCTTGACGCCCGTCAGCGCACACATTGGCATCGAACAAGTCCAGAAAAACGTAGATGGTGTGATTTCGATGTGTCGCACACTTGGCATCAAGTTCGCCGTCGTGCCCTGGGCAAGCGCGGAAACCAAAGACAAAGTTCTAGAAAACGCGCGCATCCTGGATGCCGCCGGGGCTGCGCTTCGTGCTGCGGGAATTCGGTTGTGCTACCACAACCACGCCCACGAGTTTGCCCAGTTCGACGGCGTCTATGCGCTCGACCTGCTATACAGCTCCACTTCCCCGCAAAACCTTGCCGCACAATTGGACACGTTTTGGGTGGCTTATGGCAAAGCCGATCCCGTCGCTGTCATCAAGAAATACGCACAAAGATGTCCGTTGCTCCACGTCAAAGATATGGCTCCGGAAGGGACAAAACCGATTTTTGCGAATTTGGGTCAGGGAACGATGAACTGGAAACCCATTTTTGATGCTGCCCGTGCCGCGGGCGTGGAGTGGTACATCGTCGAACAAGATGAATGCCCAGGCGATTCCTTGGAAAGCGCACGTATCGGGGCAGACTTTATGAGGAAACAATAAAGACACACTCTTTACTTTGTCGGAAAACGCCGCATCCTATTTGCGGCGTTTTTCTTATGGAGCGCCGCGAGAATAACCAAACTTGCAGTCAGACAAAAAACCTTGATTTCGGAAAAGATATAACCCTTCTTTCCCTGGCGCAACGATATCTTTCCAGCCATTATGATCGAGGTCGCACACCCAAAAATAAATGCCAACGCCGCTCGCACGTTCCGGTGGTCCATAATCGATAGTCACCCGCTTGAACTCGCCCGTGCCCATCTCATAGTAATACACCCCCAGCGGATCAAAAGAACCTGGGTCGTGCTCATTGTGTGCGCGGTACCGCTTCCCGGTTACCAGTTCCAGTTCCCCGTCGTTGTCGATATCATGCAGTTGTAAGTCATGAACCTGCGACCAGGTATCATCAATGGAGTGTTTTATCCAAATACGTTCCCCCGACGATTGGCGCTGTTGTTCATACCATGCCAGTCCGTAATCGTGTGCCTGCCCCACGATCAAATCGTTCGCTCCATCTCTATTAACGTCGTACACCAAAATCGGCACACTCGCCACGCCCAAATCCCATTCGGCATGCCATTGCCACTTTTCCACCTCGTAGGGGTTTTCAGGCGCCTCTAACCAGCCTTGGGAAAAAACGAGGTCCGGACGCTTATCTCCGTTTATGTCTCCACAACCAAAACCGTGTCCACCGCCACCCGTTGTAATCGTGTATTGCTCAAACTTCCCTGTTGCGCGTCCGTTCTCATCGCGCACCAGTCTAAAAAAGTGGACAGGGCTTGTAGTGCAGAAGACCTCCACCACCCCATCCCCGTCAATGTCATAAAAGGTATTTCGCTCTATTGGGCCGACCTCCGCCACTTCATGGACTTTCCACGCCCCGCCACTCGAACCTGGATTTTGAACCCAACGTAATTTCAAACCCCAATATCCCCCCGTGACAATGTCCAGATATCCATCACCATTCACATCCATCGGATAGTCTGAAAAATCGTCGTAGTAATCGCCTATCCGCGCGACATCACAGATCTTGTGGCATTTTTGGAAATCGGGTCCCTCGTACCAAAAACCGCCCGAGACAATATCCAGTTTGCCATCGTTATTGACATCGAATACGGACGCGGCCTCAAACGTGCTGTCCCCAATTCTTTCCCGCTCAAAAACTAATGATCCCGCGTAACACGGCACACCTGCTATCATTAGAATAGAAAAGCACAGAACAATTCGCATACCAATCACTCCTTCTTTTCTTCCCCTGCGGGCACACAGGTAAATAGGAGAGGCGCCCCCTCCCTCGTGGTAATACGCACCATATAATTCCATCCTCCGCCACCTTGTGTCACCTGTACAAGGACCGTATTCTCACCTGGAACAAGATGAATCGGCGCACGATCCTGATCCAAAGCGCTCCCTCTATCCACAAGATTTTCATGTACCATCTGGCCATTTACCCACACTTTGATGCCGTCGTCCGAGCCAACGCACAGAATCGCGTCGGTTTCTTGCTCTACTTTTATCCGAGCCAAACCAAACGCCGTTTTATTACTCACCATGCCATATAAACTCATCAAATCAACAACACCTTGAACGCTTTGCGTTTCATAGGGTTGCCACGACAGGTTTTTCTCCCCTTCCGCATAAACCGCGTGAACATCCACATCGGGTTCATGCAAGTAATTCTTGGAAAACCCGTCTGTCGGGAGCCATGCGAAGGGACCCACCACGTACCAATCAGTGACAAACCCCAACCGGTGGCTCCAAGTTTTTGGGTCAGGGTCATTTGCAAGAAATGTCATCGCAGCAGCAACCGACTCCGTGGTCGTTAATCGTGCCAACGCATCTCTCAGCAACGCCTCTCCTTCATCCGTCCTACCAGCATCGTTCAAGGCTTTGGCTAACCCAATCAACGTCTCGGCAGGCAATTTCAACATCTCGGAACGATCAAGATGGGCAACGAGAATATCGAAAGAGTCGGCGGTTGGATTGGCACAAATCTTCTCCAAAACAAAAGATTGCTCCTCTTCGCTTTCAGCCAGATGAAACCAGGCTGCATAGATTCGTCCCGCCGCGGCTCTGGCGCCCTTGTGTAACATGCTTTCCCCAAGAGTCTGGAGGCGCGCTATGGCATTCTGACGCTTTTCTCCTTCCGCGCGTTGGGCAGCCGCAATCAACGGATCAACCGCATCGGGCAGCTCCGAAGCCACAAGCGCTTCCAATGCCGTTTCGCGTTCCGTCTCATCTTCACTTGCCGCCGTTTGCACCAAAAGGTCTGCAAAAACGGGATCCTTGGAATCCCCAAACACGCTTAACAGTCCCAGGCGCACATGTTGAGGAGCAGAAGCATACCACGCTCGTAGTGCCAAGTGAGCGGCACGGCTCCCCAAACTTCGACACGCCGACAAGGCTGCGCCGCGCAATTCACGTCCAGAGTCCTTTTCTATCGCCGCAGCAATATCGTTTACTACGGTTTCATCGCCATACCTTCCCAAACCGGCCAGGGCAGCATTCTTCAATCGCGTGTCAGATGTAGTAGCCAAAACATCCCGATAAACGTGAATGGCTGTTTCCCAATTGCCACCGCGTTCCATCATGTGGTCAGCGAGACGGAGCAACACATCTCCCGCTTCCAGCTGCGTTGCAGCATCCGCAGCAGCAAATACTTCCTGCAACGCCGGAAGAAACCTTGGCGAACCTGTCCACGCGAGCACACGCGCCGCCGCCACACGAACTTGTGGATTCGTATGACCCACATACTTTATGGCGAGCGGAAGACTGTCTTCATCCTCTAAAGCGGCAAGACTGTTGAACAGCGCACAAAGAAAATCCGGTTCTGCTGAGGTAACCGCCTGGCGTAATGCAGCACGGGCAGGACGCGTCCCCGCCAGCTCAAGGGCTGCACGGGCTTTTTCGCGAAAGACCGAATCATAAAGCAGCGCCGCAATGGGCTGCACGTCATACCCTTCCGGCAAGGCGAGGGGCAGAAGACGCAAACCCAATTCTTTCACATGATCTGATTGAGCGGGCGCCACGAGCTGCATCAAGCACGCCGTAACTGCCTCTCGCTCTTTCTCCCTGCCAGGAGCCGAGACCTCACTGACAATATCAGCGATCACGTTATAGGCAGTTCGCCACACCTCCTGCTTTTCGTGAGATAGAAGGGGCACAAGCTCGGGAACGGCTGCACCTCCCATTCGTGGCAAGAGTTGACGGGCTTCGACACGCGCCGCCTCATCGTCACCGGCAATCGCCGCCACCCATGCGTCCAATTGAGAGGCGGAAGCCGCCACCGAAATCCCTAAAAACAACAAAACATTGCACACCGCCATCATTTTGAATAAACGCATTTTCAATCTCCCTCAGACTGGCAGATACCACGGGGCACGATACGGGCGGCTCAAGTGGCGATTAGCTTCTTCATCATTGGCGAAACGCTCGGCTTCTCCATCCCACACTAACTTGCGCCGCATTTTTAGCGCAATACCGGCTAATAACACCGCCGTCGTCGACCGGAACCCCTGCTCGATATCCGCAACCGGACGCTTTCTCGTGCGAATACATTCAAAGAAATTATGGTGGTGTGCCGGGTTCGCCCAGCTGCGTTCCGGCTCGCCCACATACTCTGGGATGCCTAGGGAACTCGGAAATACTTGAAAAGACGCCCGGTCTACCACCAGACGACCATGTGGTCCTTGAAATTGTATCCCGTACCCCTTTTCATGGCCCGGCGTATGCCGTTGTTCCCATGTGACATTGCATCGTTTGTATTCAAAAATGGCTTCTATCGTTTCATAGTTCTCTGCGCCCGGCAGGTCCCGGTAATTTCCGCCTATCGCCTGAACATTCAGCGGCCGATCTTCGCCAATGCCCCAATGCACAACGTCCATGAGATGAGTGCCCCAGTTGGTCAACTCACCGCCCCGACAATAGTCATGCCACATCATGAAACCAAATTGTCGTTCGGGTGAATACGGTACGTAAGGCGCCGGACCTAGCCACATGTCCCAATCCAGACCCTCGGGGATAGGACCCGGGTGCTCGATTACACTCCGCGGGTTAGTGCCTATCCACGCGCTCGCGGACGTAATAGGACCGAGCTTACCGCTGCGCACTACTTCGATTGCCTTTTGAAAAACCGGCATAGAACGCTGTTGCGTCCCCACCTGCACAACACGCCCGTAACGTCGTGCCGCCTCCACCATCGCGCGTCCTTCTCGAACGGTCGGACAGACCGGTTTCTCAACGTACACATCCTTTCCCGCTTGGCAAGCCAAGATCGTCAAGAGAGGGTGCCAATGGTCAGGCGTGACAACGAACACCGCGTCAATGTCGTTTCGATCAAGAACATGCCGAAAATCCTGATACACATCGGGCGCTTTACCCCGAATCTTCTCCACATTCGGCGCGACCTCTTCATACCGCTTCTTGTAGCAATCGCATAGGGCAACCAAATCACATTCTTCTTCATACGCCAGGGCATATATGTGAGCACGTCCCATGCCGCCGCATCCGATAATCCCCAATCGAATGCGTTCGTTCGCCGACGTGTCTGCATAAGCCCTCTTACCAGCGAAATGCGCTGCAGCGCTCCCTCCTAGAATCCATCTACCGCTACGAATGAGAAAAGCTCGGCGGGAAATACCTTTTGACCCCATAGTAAACTCTCCATCGGCGCCCTCGCGCCAAAAACCTAGCCCATCACTAAAAAACGTGGGCACATTAAGCACACCGAAACCATCATGGTAAAGCACGTTCTTAAAAGAATCAACCAAGCAGAAAGCTCAAACAGCAGAAACTTCATTACAACATCCACTTCCATTCTCCGTCCCAACTACATGCAAGGCACTTCACGGGGCGAAGTTTTTGTATAATCACTGGTCTGTAATAATTCGCATATATTTCTGCTCAGCCGAGGTACGTCTTATGCGAGCCATGCTGTTATCAAAACCCGCGCCTGTCGAAACGGCGCCGCTACAAGCAACGACCGTTGAAGTTCCGGAACCCGCGGATGATGAGGTTCTCGTCAAAGTGAGAACATGCGGCGTTTGTCGAACCGACCTGCATGTCGTGGAGGGGGAATTGCCGCCCCACAAACTGCCGCTCATTCCTGGACATCAAATCGTTGGAATAGTGGCACGGTTAGGTTCCGCTTGCTCAAGGGTTCGCGTTGGGCAACGCGTCGGAATTGCGTGGTTACGAAAAACATGCGGTCACTGTGCGTTCTGCACAGCAGGTAAGGAAAACCTCTGCGAGTCTTCCACGTATACCGGATATGATGCAGATGGCGGCTACGCAGAATATGCCGTCGCTCCTGAAGCGTTTCTCTACCCTATCCCGGACTCGTTCGATGATGTTTCCGCCGCTCCCTTGCTCTGCGCTGGCATTATTGGTTACCGAGCCCTACAACGTTGCAATTTACAAACGAACGGCATTCTGGCTCTTTACGGCTTCGGCGCGTCTGCCCATCTCGTTTTCCAAATCGCTCAACATCGCGGACATAAGCTCTTTGTTGTTTCTCAGGGAGAACACCATCAGGAGGCGGCACGCGAACTGGGCGCGAATTGGGTGGGAGCAGACCCCGCCAAGATGCCGGAACCTGCAGACGCAGCGATCATCTTTGCCCCGGCAGGGTGGCTCGTTCTGCCTGCCCTGGAGTCTCTTAAGAAAGGGGGAACACTTGTGTTGGCGGGCATTTACATGAGTGAGATCCCGCCCTTGAATTACGATCGCCACCTGTTTTACGAGCGCGATGTCCGCACGGTCACCGCGAACACACGAGAAGATGCTCAGGGACTTCTGCTTGAAGCGGCGAAAATCCCCGTGCGAGTCCGTACATGCCTTTACCCCCTTGAAAAAGCCAACCAAGCATTGCTTGAGCTCAAGGCAGGAAAAATCCAAGGTAGCGCGGTTCTTCAGGTGTCCGCAACCTGAGCAACAAGCTCAGTCACGGTACTCGACCACTTCTTCAAGGGGGCGTCGACCCGTCTCGCGAGGCCCCTCCGAAACAGGTTTTCCTATTGGAATCAACGCAACAGGACGGAAATGGCTCGCTAATTGCAGTGATTCGGCAGCGCGGGATTCGTCAAAGGCACCGACCCAGCACGTGCCCAAGCCAAGTGCTGTGGCAGCGAGTAGAATATGTTCTATCGCAGCCGCCGTATCTTGAAGGCAATAGAGCTCAGCGCCGCGCTTACCGTAACGAGCTGCAGAACGTTGCGGCTCGGCACACACAACAATTACCACCGGCGCCTCCGCTAAAAACTCTTGTCCATAAGCTGCCTCCGCTAGCGCCTTGCGGAGACTCGGGTCACGAACGACTATAAAGTGCCACGGCTGTCTGTTTCCCGCAGACGGTGCCAATATAGCAGCACGGAGAACTTGGGCGACAGCGTCTTTACTTACTTCGGTTTCTTTAGAAAACGCCCGTACACTTCTACGTCGTTCAATGACTGACCAAAAGTCCATGTTCGGTTCCTTACATCGTTCAACACGTGCCCTTTTTGACCCCAACGCGCACATCCGCAATACATCAAACTACCCAAAAAACAGGAGGGAGAGAACCCATCCGTTCCCTCCCCGCAAAGCGTTGGAAACCCCTCAGACCGACGTGAGAAATTATTTGCCGGTCTTGCAGCAGCCACCTTTTGAAGCCTTCGGCTTCGCCGCGGTTTTCTTGGTAGCCGCCGCTTTCTTCTTCGTCGTTGCCATAGTTTTCTCCTCCCTTCAAAGTTTTCAGTATCTATATTGTAGCATAAAGGTTATCAAAATACAATACCTAGTATTTCATTTTAGGATTTATTGAAACTATCAATGATTACAGTAAAGGGAATAAATGGCTTTTCTCTATATATTCCCGAATACTCTCGTCAGCAACCTGTGTTATTCTAAAAGCCCTGTATTAAAAGTAGACGTGTCAATGAATGAACTACATGGAGTATCGTCTAATTAGTTGCAGGTGCAAAGGCACGTAGAAGAAGGAGGTGCCCTCCATGGTAATGACTATACTGAAAATCAAGAAAATCGGTTCCTGGGCGGCCTTGATAGGACTATGTGTTATGGTCCCGCTGGGAGCGGACTCCGACTATGAGCCGTTGCACGCACGGGTAAGCTTTGACTCGGGCGCGGGGATGGTACGTGGTACCGCAGATGAGGATTGGAGCTATGCCCCGACCAACACGATTGTCCTGCCCGGTGACACGTTATGGGTAGACAAAAGAGGTACACTCGAAGTGGAATTGGCAGGCGGCTCATTTCTGCGTTTGGCAGATGGAAGCAAGGTCGAGGTCGTGCAGTTGGCGCCGCACGTCCTGCTTCGTGCGTGGCAGGGGTCGTTCTACATTCATCGTCTCCGTCGGAGTACCGGGACGGTCACCCTTGCGACACCGGCATGCGAGGTGCTCGCATCTCCTGACAGCCTCGCGCGTGTAGACATTGTGGGCGACGGTTCCACCACCGTGTCGGTGCGCTGGGGACAGGTCACAGTTCAGGCTGCCAATGAACAAGTCTCAATAACCGAAGGGCGCCGGGTCTTCGTCGATGCCGGGCTACTGCCCTCGGCACCTGTATTTTTCGATCGGACAGCCGAAGATGACTTTGATATCTGGAATCGGGAACGAGTACGCCTGTTGGCAATTGGCGAAGATCCCGCGCGAACGCCTGTAAAGCTGTCTCGCATGCCAATAGGTATTTACGACCTTGCCCCATACGGAGAGTGGGTCTACATTGAATCCGTGCCCTATTGGCGTCCGACCCTGGTTGTGAATTACGTACCATACCGGGAAGGGCACTGGAGTTTTGTTGCAGGTATCGGGTATGTGTGGGTCGAAACGTATCCCTTCTCCTACGTCACCACACATTATGGCCGTTGGTGGTGCCATCCCACGTATGGGTGGGTTTGGACATATCGAGATGCATGGGCGCCCGCGTGGTGCGCCACGGTTCGCTACGGTCCCTATTTGGTCTGGTCGCCGTTAGATCCGTTTGACAGGCCTATCGTTATCGGCACGGCAACGTTTCGTGTCGGGGACGTTGACTTCAGCATTACGGCGAGTAGCTACTGCCGAGTCGATGATATTTTTGTAGGATGTGCCCCGGTCTATCCCTGTACACCCACTATCGTGTCCACGGTGGTACCTGCCACTCAAATCTATGTATGGAATACCTGGGTGAGTGACCGTCGTCCCCGGGAACCCGTATTCCGTAGTCCAGGACTGCTGGTTCGTGACTACTCTCCGCGCCGAGTGATCCGCGGTCCCTCCGTAAGTTCTTTCGGTGCCACAGAAGCGAGGGCTCGAGTGGCAACACTGGAATCTTCTCTCGAACGTCCACAATTCCAGACGCTTCGCGAAACGTCCTCGCCTAGCGTGCGCACGTCTATCGCCGAGTCAATTCGCAGATCGAGTGTCCGTGCTGCGAATGTCGCACCGGAAGCACGCGAACCCCTCAACTCCACGTTGCGCCGTGTCAGAGAGGTCGTGCCTTCGGTCGTGCGAACAGAAGGCACAGAGACACGGTTGGTTAGGCGTCCCGTTTCTTCACGCGAAGCCCGCACAGAACCCGCTTTGCCCCGGTTAGGAGGAGTGACTACAAATCTGAATCAGAACACATCGCCGAACAACCTTCTACGTCCACGGAGCGTTCGACAAGGCACACCGGATAGGTACAACCCCAACGATGCGGGTGACCGCTTCTCTCGGCCGATTGAAGACGTTCCCCCATCGATAACTCCTCCGTCATTGGGAGGGGCGCGCATCGAGACTCCAGACACCCGTATAGTTTCGCCAAGAAGGACACTAACCAACCGCGTTGCGGAGCCCTCGACATCCGGCAATAACTCTTTCGCCACACCGAGCCCCGACCGAACAACCATCCGACAGATTGAGCGCAC
>ERZ795046.3164-NODE-3164-length-13310-cov-4.848887_pt1 | contig 13310 bp, 14 predicted proteins | sample MGYA00375130_ERZ795046 | MGnify/ENA primary metagenome ERZ795046 (study PRJEB30175, sample SAMN05720202) | activated sludge metagenome | isolation source: anaerobic digester from wastewater treatment plant | place: Japan | collected 2015-05-15 ...
AAGTTTTAAAGATATACCGGGAGAATTGAGAACCGGCTGTTCCGGCTTACTTTCGGGGATTTCAGACTGAACAACGCCAATAAACAATGGGTCGACCAACTTACCGTCGGGATTGCCGTCGTAAATCCTAAACGCAAGAATAGAATCATCGAAAGAAACGAAACCGGCATCGTCGATGAGTAGGGCTTGAAAAGAGATATTTACTCTGGTTGTAGGATCGCCCGATACGGTGAAAGCGTTTCTTCCGCCCATCGCTACTAGGTCGTAGACGAGATCCCCCACTTGTTTATATACGTGGAAGTAATTAAATAACATAAAAGGGTCTTCTTCCCAAAAACTAAGCGCGGTATTGTATCCGTCTTGCGAAAGACTTCGAAGCGTTTCAGCAGGAATGGATATAGTCACTTCAAGCGGGACGTACTTGCCCGTTCCTTCGTAAGTGCCTACAAAAGAACCAACGTAAACAGCATTGAATACGCCTTCCTTCCCGGGCCATATAGCTTCTTCAGAAAGTTCGAAAACAGCATTTGCTTCCTGCCCTTCAACCTGTAAATCAGTCCTTTTCAGATAAATATTCGACGTAGAAAGAAGCGGCCCTTCACCTGAAGACCCACCTGAAGATTTCGTGGTCACAGCTGCCGTAAGAACGTCGTTGGTCAATCCGTCGAAAATATAGACAGTATCATTTGAAACGAAAGCTCCTGTCGTAAAAGACCCGTTTACAAGAACGAAACCGGCAGTTAGATATCTTGTGCCGTCGGGGAGAAGGATTTCTTCAGTTTCAAGCGGGTAGTCGTTGACATGAAGCGTTCCCGATTTTTCTGAAAGAACCGCGCACTGCACGAACGTAGCGTTTCTTTCGGGCTCCGTGTTCACCGCAAAAGAAAAACCATTTTCTGTATTGGTAAAAAACGTGTTCCCTGAAGACACAATGGCGCTTGAAACCCCAACCATCTCAGAGATATCAAGATGTTCCGAAGGGTCGTCAAATATTACATAACCCTTTTCTCCATTCAGTTCAAGAATAGGGAAGTCTTGCCTAGCTATATTTGTAGCTCTTTCGTTTGGAACAAGGGCGAAAACAACTTCTATCTTTCCATCGCCGGAAACCGCGGAATTTGTCTCAGAGACCATGGCGTCGTAAACAAAAGGATACTCGTTAACATATTCTATGCAGAACGTCTCCGGATACCCATCGGCTAAAACAACGGGAAAAGACAAGGCCATTATGTTAGGGTCTCCCGTTATAAAATTAAAATCAAAGGAAAAGTTTTTAACGTTGATCGATACTTTTTCTCCGTCCGTCCCATATATCACAAAAAGGGGGTCGAAATACTTAAAAAGAGCATCTACCGGATTTTTTGCATTTCTAATCTCGTTCATTATCGCAGACCCATTGGAAAAAGCGAGAATTTCTTCTTCCGTAAATTGAAAGGTAAAAATACCAGGATATATTCCCGGTTTTCCTGACATACTGGAATAAGAAGCTTTAAACGCCATACCATCGAGCCGAACAGGAAAAAGTGATTCAAGAACTGCATCTTGTGGGGTCCCGCCTGTTGCAGGGGTATACTTGTATATTGGCTCCGAGCCAAGAATTGGTTCCCCTGTTTCTTCGTCAATTCCAATAACGACTTCAATTTTTCCAACAACAGGATTCACTGCTTCTTCTATTTCTGGCGAATATACAAACTGCGCATCCCCCTGGACAATAGCCCAAGATGGGGACGCCAACAATAAAACACATAATGCTAACAAAATTTTTTTCACACACATCACCTTGCCATTCTATAAATTTCTAAATATTCGTCCAAGGAATTCATTATTTCCTTGGAATATCCCGTTGCTTCAATTAAACCTAATTCTGCCGTCAATGCCGTCCTTAAAGCAAGAAGTTCGTTCATATAAGTTTTCAAAGCTAAATTATCGGCCATGACGGAAAGTTTTTCCGAATAAACCCCAGCATTTTGTTCCCAAGAAGCCCCGCTAAAGCCTTCGATGGAAATTTCGGTCCACTTTTGGACTTCCTTCTGGATCTGCTTAGCCCGTTCGGCGTAGTTAGCTATCTTTGTCTGTGCTTGTATTTTATATCCTTCTGCCGTATTTATTACCCGCCATTGTCTTTCGCTGCGCGAAACACTGGAAACAATTTCGGCCGCATCATTTGAAAAGTCAACGGGGCCGTATTTTCCCGCAGCTACGTCTTTTGATACGTCGACTTCTTTGTCGAAATAATATAGGTCATGTATTTTTTGCCCGTCCATATTAAAGTCATAATGGGCAGTAAAGGACTTGGGATATATATAATAAGCATCAATTCCCATCAAAGCGGCATGGGCATCGTCCCAAGAACTGTCAACGCGGGATACACCTTCTCGCATCATTCTTTTAATTATCTTGTCCCACCACCCCGCTTCTATGGAAGTGACGGAAAGAACGACGATAAGAAGCGCCAAAATGACTTTTTTCACGGCTATTCTCCCCTTATGCCGGAATAAATTTCAATGTGCCTTTCAAGAATGTCCCGAATATTTTGGGCGTATTCTTCCGTCCCGGCCAAGCCAATTTTGGAAAGAAGCACTATTTCATCGGCAAGCGTGTTGTTGATATTAGCTAATAAGACGTTCTGCATGGCAAGCATCGCTATCTGGTCCGCCCCGACCCTTGCAATGGCCTGCTGGGCTTCCATCTTTCCGACGGTGCTTGCATATTCCTTGGAGCTTTCCACGATCTTCTGCGTCTCGTTCATGATCTGCTCTATCTTCTTCTTGTGGGCCGAATCTTCGCCGCTGTATCTTGCGATGTAGGAAGCGTATTCTTCCATGAGCTTCAGCTTGGCGCCCGAAGCGGTGTTGAGCACGTTCTGCTTCCTTGCCGCGGCGGAAGGAGACTCGGCAACTATCTTTGAAGCGGCAGCCGTTTCTATGGCCGGCACCGACAGCGGGACGGTGCTTATGGTCTCGGTTGCGGCTTCAACGGAAGCTTTAGCAGCCGACGCGGACAGATCTTTCTTTTCCTGTTCCGTACTGCCCGGAACGTCTCCCGTGTCTATCTTGATGCTCTTTAAGGCATTTATTGCCCTTGACGTCAGACGGTCGAAGTTTCCCGACGCTATATCGTTCAAATTTATATACTGGCGCATGTCGCCGAGAGCCATATTGCCCATGCTCAGAAGCTCTCCCGTTATTCTTCCAGTTATGTCGCCGAAATCGGTAAGTCTCTTAAGAGATTTGCTCAAATTTTTAAGTTTTTCGGGCAAAGCCAGCAGATCGCCCAGCGTCTTCGGATTGGAAATTGAATATGCCACATTCTGCAACCACGTTTGCATTTCTTGATATCTTGCCAAAAATAACTTTTCTAAGAAGCTGTCCGTTCTGGCTATGGGAACTGACGCAAAAGCAACAGAAGTAACAAAGACCATCATCACTAAAGCAATTAATATTTTTTTCATTCTTTTTCCCCCTTTACCCCGTGGGGATATTGCTGAGCCAAAATCTTCAAAGCGTCTTCCAGCTTATGTTTCTTTAAAAGCTCTTCCATTTCCCTGTTGTCGTTGGGATCGGTCGTTGCCATCCAGTATTCCATGGGCGAAGGAATGATGGACGCCCTGGAAGCCCCTATCCCCATCTGCTTCAAGAATATGTCAGAATAGTAGCCCTTCTTTTGGTCTAATAACGACACCACTTGTTTTTCTATTTCGTTTAAACTTAAAATTCTTTCTATTGCCTGTATTGCCCTTTCGTTTACTTGACGCAGCACGATATAGCGATAAGTATTAGTCATTATAGCGGCGGCAACTGAAGAACCTTCGATATCGGATATATCTTGCGTAATGGCCCATACGGCACAGTCGAACTTCCGCATAGTTCTATATAGTTCACCCATGAAGTTAGCCGACTCTTCGCTGGAAAGTAACGCCCAGGCTTCGTCAAACACTAAAATTTTCTGCCTTTGTTTTTCCCTGACTATCCTTCTTTGAACTATATCGGTAAGATATAAAAACAACACCTGCATAATATCAGGATATTGTTCTACGCCTTGCAGATCAAATACAATAAAGTCGGCATCTTCTACGCTAACTGTAGTTTTAGGGTTGTCCAGCATTTTGGAATAAAAGCTGCTTCCTTTGCTTCCCACGCGGGTCCACTTAGCTAAATGAAGAAGGACCTGACGTTGCGCCCTTTCAAGGTCTTCCGTATCAGGATCGAACAACTTTTGTGCCCGCAAAATTCTGTATGCATCAGAAAGGGTAGGTTCCCTGTCGATATTTTCCCGTTCAAAGGACTGATAAACTTCAGCGACCAACCTGTCAATTATTACCTTTTCTTCACGGCTGACGCCGTTATCGCCAGCGACCATCGTCTGAAGCATCAACGAAATGGTAGAAGAACGTTCCTTCCAAATGCCCCTTCCTTCAAGCGGGTTGAAAGCTACATTTCCGGAAAGATCGATATACGACCCGCTTAACATGGAACAAAGCTTCCTGTAGCTTCCGCCTTTGTCTATGATGAAAACCAACGGGTTCTTAGGCATAGCGGAAAGCAAAAGAAGAGACATACTGAAGGACTTACCCGAACCGGTGGAACCTACAACCAACCCATGCCCTGCAGGAAGCCGCGGATCAAAGATATCTATTCCGCATAAAGTGGCATATGGAGCTTTCACAAAAAAGAGTGGGTTTTCAGAAGACTCAGGTGGCCCAAGTAGGGGAGCCAAATCCGCGGCGTTTTTGGACATTATCTTGAAGTCCCTGTCGACAGTACCGGTGTAGCACCAGCCGGGCATGGCAGCACGCCAAGCCAAAGGCAACGCCGCCTTTTCCTGCCGCATCGTCATGTCCGCCCGGGACTTCATCGCTGAAGCTACAGTGGATATTTTCTTCGAAAGTCCCTGCAGTGTTTTATCCGATAACACGACGTAAATTTCAGCAGAAGACATCTGGCCGGAAGTAATTTCAAGTTCCCTAAGCAATACTTCCACTTCGGCGGCACGTTCCTGCATTTCAGGGTCGTTAGCTATGATGCCTGAAGTATATCTTCTATAAAGCCGCCGCAGATCTTCTTTAACCCTTTCCATGGGCAGCGCGCGGGCGTTCATTACGACCGTCATTTCAAGGGGAATAAAAAGCAAGTGGTTTATCATAGAAATAAAACTGTAGGAAGGAATGTCGTCCAAGGAAAGCACGGATACCAGCCTTTCGTTTTCGTTGCCCACAATAAGGTATCCCCACTTGCGCGTAACGTCCGTCCCACCGAAAAGCGTCCTTATCGGTTTTTCAAACTTCCATTCGGGATACCTGTCGCTATTGGCAAAATACCGCCAAAGCACGGCTACTACGTCTTCAGCTGAAGCCATTTTAGGTTTAAGATAGCGTTCCAACGGGGAAACTACTGAGTCACAAAGGATAGCAAATTCGCTTGACAGCGCTTCATGTTCGCGGGCGTATTTTTCTATCGCTTTGCCGGACATTTCCAATACACGCGACAGGCTTCCAGGTGTAGACCGGGGATATTTTTTTCTGATCCACATCGAAGAAGCGACGGAAAAAAGTTCTTCCCGTCCCGCCATATCGGAAAACATCTTTTCCCGGTCTTGCTGAATTAGAAAAAGTAAAGGATCTGCTAAAGCTATTTTCGCATCAGGCTTCCAAATACGTTTTTCCCAAAAGAATTGAATATCGCATCCCGGCGTCGATACAGCTGAAGCTACGGCAGAAGCGAAATTTTCCTGTTCCAGTTCGTCTAATGAGTCGATAAACACTGGGGATAAATTATACATCCTTCCAAAGGAACCGTCAGAATAAATAATATTCCCTTCGAAGTAGTCTTCGTGGGGTATTTCCCTGGGAAGCCCGTATGAAAGTGCTTTACGTTTGGCTTTTTCTTCTTCGGTAGCAGTAGGAATAAACATAATCATCTCCCCGTATATCTCAGTGGGACTTTAAGCCTGTATTTAGCCCTTTCCAGCAAATGCTTAAAAAGGGAACGTTCCATGCCCTTCATGAATTGGAAAAATACATATTCCCCACCGATGAAAAGGCCGGCAAGAATTAAAGACGAAAAAAGCATAATGGGCGTCTTAGCGCCGATGATAAAAAAGGCAAAAAAACCGCCAGTAACGATAAGAACTACGAATTCAGAAGCGGTTAAATTCCATAGAAGCGGAATAGGATGATGTAGCCTTCTGGGCATAAAACGTTTTTCCATTAGCGCCTCAGTTCGCTTGAATAGTCCCCAATGCCAAAGGAACCAATTATAAACTTGACCAACGCAGGGGCTACTGCAATGACAGTGCCAGCTACAGCACACTTTACGAAGATGTCCTTAGAACCCTGCATATCATCGGACTTGATATATTTTATCCCACCTAGAACGAACCCCATCGCCACAATTGCCACGCCGACGACGACAGAAAGCGTGATAGCCCGATCTAACACCCCAAGGCCTACGTCCACGTCGCCTTCCCATACCTTGTGGGTAGGGTTATAGTCTGGCACTTGAGCAGTTGCGATAGAAATTCCAATTGACATCAATGCTATATAGATCCTTTGTCCCCAAGAAACCATCCTAGGCGTTACTTTCGACAACAAACTTTTCATTTTTTACCACCTTCCAGTATTTTTGCCGTTTCTTCTATCTTCTTTTTTATACTTTCCGGCAGGGGAACGATCCCGTGCCTTGCTTCCGCACGAAGTGAAAGCACATACACCTTGGGCGCTATTTCTGAATTTTTAGCACACCAGTCCAGCCCTTCAATTATATCATCTTCTACGGCTTGAAGCATATATTTTAATGTTTCCTTCGAAATTTCTACTTCCCCAAGGGAATTTACCTGTAACTTCACTTCTTCCTGTTTAATTGGTATTTCGGCGTTTGCCAAAAAAAGATAGCCTGTCCATTCCTTGATCGTTTCCGGTAAATTGCCCTTCATCAAATTTAAGACGTCTGGCCTTGATACCTTCAAAGTCACAACGTCACCTTGTATAGAAGTATCTTCTATGACCGCCTGCGCCCAAGACCACGTGGAAAGCGGATAAGCCATGCGCCTTAAGGTAAAAAGCGTATCGTCCCGTATGGCGGACGAAGAAGAATGAATTTCGCCGTTGCCGCCCAAAAAACCAAGAAGATAGGCCCGCGCGCCTTCCACGCGCAATACGGTATTTGCGTTTGCGAAAGCTGGGATGAGCATCAGCATCGTTACTACGAAGACAATTCTTCTAAACATTTCCTTACGGCCTTTTTTTCTTCTTCTTCGGCCAGGTTCCAAGGAAGCCCCGTAATTTTATAGCAATATTTATTAAGCAGCATATCAGGCGGGCTATTTAAGTCGTTTTTATTAAAACCAAGCACGGCGGGGTTGTTGTTTAAAATATTATAAAAAAGCGCTTCAACATCGTCCTGTGGTTCAACCTGAATTACTTCTTTTTGTTCCACTGAAACCGGCTCCTTTCGTGTGACTTCCTGTGAAACCACCTTTCGCGGGGCTTCCAGCGGGACTGTTTCTACCTGTTTCCAATATTCCGCCGGAATATTTCTTACATGAAAACCAAGTATATCTAAGGCCAATTCTGCCCCGGCACGGAAAAGATCTTCAGCAAAATATGGCGAGTCTATTTCCGCAGACGCCGGAACGGAAAGCACCTTGCGGCCCTGTTCGTCTATCACCGCCACATGTCCCATGGCAATATATCTTGTAGCGACGTCTTTTCCTTCAGGGACTTCTAATGCCGCTACGGAAAACTTTTCCGACGTAATGCGCCAGCCCGGTTTTTCCGAATTTAGCCACATTATCCGGGCAAAAAGCGGCAGTTCTAATTCCCCCGACGGTTTCTTTCTGACGTACAAAACAGGGTTAAACACATATATTCACCCCAGCTATTGATCGTGTCATGACAATATGATATACTTATCAAAGAATTTTGTCAATACTAAAGGGGACGATAAAAATAAATATTAGGGAATGGATATTTGTAGATGCAGCTGACTTCTTCCTTGCCCCCATATTAGAAGACGAAAATACTGTAAAAATACTACAAGCCTGCGGCGGGACCGAACAGGAAAAGAAATTATACGAAGAAACGGAAGAAAGGTTCGTCACATATAAAGGTGTTACCGTTCCGCAAAAATTTAAAGAAAAGACGATAAAAACCTGGCTGCACCTGAATAAAAAAACAGGAACAAACCCCTATGCGTTGTGTATAAAAAAGGCAGGGTGGGAACTTTTTGTAACCTGCTTGGCCGATGAAATATTTGCATTGGAAGAACTTAAGGCAAAAAAAACATCTTCGTTTGATGGGATAAGGATATTTGCCCTACCTGAATTTTTGTCAATTTCCTTCATACAAAGAAAGATGCTGAAATGGCGAAAAGAAATTGCAGCTGAGTCAGAAAATGTAGTCGTACTAAAAGGGAAAAAGGAACTAAAAATTAAGACGGCTTATGTCGACAACTTCCTTCTTTCGCTTCTTGAAAATTTCTACTACGATCGTAAAACCAACGCATGGATAGGAAAAGACGCAGAAGCCGCGGTGAAGCTAATTAAGCTTGACAGAATTCCCGATACTAAAACTTATGGAAAGGGGCTGTATTATCTTTGCGAAATAGAAAATATAAAAAGATCTGCTTTCTTTTCGCCTTCTTTTTCTGTTTAGCTGCTTCGTGTGAAGCTTATACATTAAACCCACACGCGCTTGAAGCCGCCATGTGGAAACAAAATATGATGGCAAAAATTGCCTATACAGAAAACTTCTTTAAATTACTTATAACGGCAGCGGCAACAAACGAAGAATATCCTACGTTGGAAGATATAAACAGGCTGCCCATAAAAACACAGCGGGATAAAAGAATTTTCGCCGAAACAGCACAAAGGTTAACTATCTTTGACGAAAATATACTTAACGACATAACAGAAATTCTATGGATAGTACCAACTAAAAATGGGCTGTTCTTTTGTTCGCCCGAAGATATGAAAGACTTTGAACCTACAATGGCAGCTATAGTTAAAATGAACTTACCTGGCTTTAAAGATAATAAATTTTACGGACTTGCACTAGCTGGAATTAAGCAAAACAGAATTGTCGAAGACAATGAAGCATGGCTTATGCCAGATATATCGCAGACACAACTTCTAATAGAAGAAACGGCAAGAATTATAAGGAAAGCAAGATGAAGGACATATACGAATTTTTTAAGCTAATATATTCTTGTGCCAAGCCGGAATGGTTTCTTGAGATAAGACACCTTGAGCCCAAGCCGGTTTCTTGGCACATCGACCGTGTAAAAAATTTAGAAAGCTGGGTATCCCGCGGGCTTGAAATGGCGCAAATTTCTACCAGCTTACACTTCAGAATTGTCCCTTCTTTTTCGGAAAACAGAAAAGACCTTGCCATGGCAACGACGTTGTGGGCAGACGTAGAAAGGACGATGACAGAAGAAGAAAAGGAAGCCCTGCAAGACCTTGAGATCCCGCCAAGCGCTGTCGTACATTCCGGGCGGGGCGTTCATATGTATTGGGCGCTGAAAGAACCAGTGGACTTGAAAACTGCCAAGACGAAAAATACGGCACTTGCTTTGTACCTACAAGGCGACGAAGGTGCGGCCCACCCGTCGCATACGTTGCGGTTTCCGGGAAGCTATAACTGCAAGTACATCCCTAAAAAATTGGTGACCGTACAAGTATTTGGAAAAAGATACGACATATCCAAGTTCGACTTTTTAAAAGTTCCAAAAACTAAAAAAACCGAAGCACCAAAAACGACCGAAACGGTTGGCTTTAACAAAATAAAACAAGCAGCACATCGATGTCCCATATTAGACGTAGCAATAAATGCACCTGAAAGCTTATCTTTCCCCGCTTGGTTGTCGATAGCTTGTTTAACCGACGAAAAAAGTTTTGTAAAAATATCCGCATTGGACAGGGAAAGGTTTGACGAAAAAGAAGCAAGTCAAATGCACAAATATCTGAAAGACCACAAATACAGACCATACGGGTGCAATAAGATACCAGAAGCTAAAAACTGCCCGAAACTTGGCAAATGCGGGCTAAGGAAGGTCATTTATGAATAAAATACTGAATATCTTAAAGGGAAAAAGCCTTAAAGGACTTGGAAAACTTTCCAAAGCAGCATGGCTTTTTAAAGCGGACGTGCCGGATAAAGACGTTATTTCCGTCGCGGGCGTGCCTGCAGCATTTTTTCTTTCTTCAGGTGAACCTTGTATGGACCCCGAAATAGAAATAATAAAACCCCAAAAAATAGAAACGCTGAAAGGGGAAATAGAAATTGAATAAAAAAACAATTATCAGTACTTTACTTTTGATAACGGCAGGAACTGCACTTATCTTTTTCTTGTTAGTACAACATAAAGAAGCATTTTCCCTGCCAGAACCCAAAGAAGAAATTATAATAACCGAAGAAGAAGTGAAACAAAAGGCGGAAAACAAAGAAATACAGACGTACTTTCAAAACGTTTCCTTTCTTGACCATCCGATAGAATTATTGTTCTTTGACGCTACCGTGCGGGGATCTACGGAAACAGTCCACAAACTATTGCCGCGTGACGCAAAGGAAGAAAATGTACTTAAAGTCATGAAGATATACGAATATATGATGACCATAAAACCCGAAAGGGGAAATGATATTTTATTGGAACTAGCCGCTGCGGCAGTGAAGTATGCAGAAAAATATTCCCTTCCGGTAGGGCTAGTCGTAGGCGTTATGCAAACTGAGTCGATGTTTAACCCTAAGGCAGTATCAAACGCAAACGCCGCCGGTCCCATGCAGGTAATGTGGAATATCCATAGCGGCTTACTTCAGGCAAACGGAATAATGTCGCGGGACCAGCTTTTTACGACTGACTTAGGTGTGGCCGCTGGATGTTTAATTCTTTCCCGCTATTTACGTGATGAACAGTCAGTCGCCGGCGGGCTGAAACGTTACTATGGAACGCTTTCAGGAAATTATATTTCGTCCACTTATTCTAATTGGCATACTTACGAACTTTATTCTTCCGGCATACTTGAAACGGGATCTAAAAAAGCATTAGCAAAGGATAAAAGTTATCTTACTTCTTTGATGACGACAAATAAACCCACGACAAGCAAAAAAACCGAAGCTAAGCCGATGACGACGATAGGCGAAATAAAAATTAAAAAACAAGATGGGAGCACGATAGTATGGCGGGCGAAATAGATGATCTGATAATTTTATATGATAGTTCCGTGGAAATAACGGGCCGGTTGCATTTTAAAGACAGTTTGAAAATTAAAGAAAGCAACTTCGGCCCACAAGCTTCTTTTGCTATTTTAATAGAAAAACCAAAGAAAGATAAAATAGCTAGGCACTACATTTTCGCCCGCGCTTTTGGTGAAAAGTTAGTAGAAAAACTGAAACGAATAGAAAAGGGGACTTTTATCCGTGTGATGGGCGAACTTGAGTCGGGTTTCAGCGGGACTTACATAAACGTAAAAGTCCTAAACCCCGTAAGCACCATAGAATTACAGGACATGCTATCAAGACAAAAACCTGAAGAAGATATCTTTGAAGAACTTGAAGAATTGGAACCTGAAGAATTGGACGAAGAAACGCTTGTCGAAGAAACGGACGAAGAAATTACGGAAATAGCCGAAAAGCACGAAGAACTTAAGGAAGAACCCGAAACTTGGTCCGGCTGGAAAAAGAAGGAACGCCGCGGGATATTTTAAGACACATAACCATGGGGGGGAAGTAATGCAAGAAAGACGAAACGACCGTATAAATGTATACGATGAAAAGGGAAACATCGTAGCCCAAGTTAAATATAAGGACAACCTTGGCAAAGATAAGGGAATTACTAAATTGAAAGATAAAAGATACGTCTTAATTTACGGCCCATTAAACGATAGAAGCCGCGGAATAATAATTTCCCCTGAACAGGCTTTGTATGAAATACTGAAAAGCGGAAAAATAGAACTTTTGAAGTCTAAAAAATTTGCAGAACTTAAAGCACTTTTCGACATAACAAAAGAATACGAAAAAAGAATAAAAAAAGAAATGGCGATCGTATTTGACAACAAAGAAATAGCAGGGTTAGTTCAAAAAAACGATAACCTTGATACTTGGGATGGTCAAAGCTGGAATTGCGGCAAACCAGGCGAACATAAGGGCTTGGCAAAATTACAAGATAGGATCTACGGACGATACGTATTAATTCATAGCACCAACAGCGGAATTAAATACGGCGAAGTTATCCCACCCTATAGGGCAATAAAAGAAATTATAAAAAGCGGTAAATTTGAACTACTAGAAGGCTTTCCTGAATTAAAAGAAACTATGAAATACATGGAAGATGAATTCAGCCGACTTTAACCCATCGATCCTACCATTTGGGTAAGCGAAAAGACCGTCAGGAATATAGAAGCTGCCAGCCCGCCGCCAATGCCCGCGACGGCGACGATAACAATGGGTTCTATGGCGCTTCCTATATTTTTTACGTCAAAGGATAGCTGTTCCAAATATTGGTTGGCTAACGACTCCATTGCTTCAGACACACGCACGGACTTTTCCGCCACACCGATAATACTTGCTATTGCCGGCGGGACGTTTAGTTTTTTAAATTCGATAGAAAGCATAGAACCAGTATTGATATTTTTCATCATTTTCTTGTAATTTTCCCCGGCAATTTCCTTTGGTTTGCTTGCTAAGTCCACCGTCATCAATGCTTGCGTTATCTTCATTCCAGATCTAATACAAACTGCGCACAAAAGAAGCCACTGCGCCCAGGAAAGACGGTAGTTGATGGAATGCACCTGCGGCAGAAAATAAAACAGCCGCAATATTAAGTCTTTTCCCTTGCCCCAAAGCAAAAACCAGACAAGGAAAAGAACCAAAGCTATGGCGCCGTAGTTTCCAAGCGGCGTTAACACTTTATATGACGCAAAAAGAAGGCGGGAAAACACGGGAAGTTGGGAAATATTGGCCCCCATAGAAGTTACCATGGCTTGTATTCTTGGAACGATGAAAAGGATGGCGGCGACAAAACCAACGATGACAAGGGATATCATCACCGTCGGATACTTCAATGCCGAACGGAAGACGTTTTCAAGGGTAGTCGCTTTTTCAAGATATGTACCATAAAGTTCTAATGCTTCCGCCATATATCCCGACTTTTCACCAACGGAAGCAATAGCACAAAGTTCTTTTGGAAACCCGGCAGAAGCGAAGGCGTCCGCCGTGGAAGTTCCCGTTTTAAGCAGGGAAGACGCCTTCGTAAACATTTTGCCGATGTCACCCGTTGACTGCTGAGCAAGTATCTCAACAGCACGGGAAACAGAAT
>ERZ795046.3176-NODE-3176-length-13259-cov-185.074447_pt1 | contig 13259 bp, 5 predicted proteins | sample MGYA00375130_ERZ795046 | MGnify/ENA primary metagenome ERZ795046 (study PRJEB30175, sample SAMN05720202) | activated sludge metagenome | isolation source: anaerobic digester from wastewater treatment plant | place: Japan | collected 2015-05-15 ...
AATACGAAATACTCTCCGTCCAACCGTTTGATATGTTCCCACAGACATACCATGTGGAGACGGTAGTATTGATGTCAAGGCTGTAAGCCTTTATTTTACTAGGTTTCCGGAAGTACATCCAAGTTGTCTACTCAACCTAAAGGTCAAAAATACGTACATGGAAACAAATCGACGATTATTTTTGAGGTAAAATTTGAACTCCAAAATTAGCAGGGTTGAGTTGACAGAATAGATAACGGCCTTTTTTCATAGGGGTTGAGGAGACAGGATGGATGTAAAGATTATGATGGAGAATAGTAACTCTCCTTGAAATTATTCGCATTTACGAATATAATATTTTTGGGTAATTATACACTTTAGAGGTGTGAAATAATGGAGTATATGACCGCAAAAGAAGCTGCCCAAAAATGGAATATTACCGTCCGCCGAGTGCAGGTTTTATGTGCGCATGGACGGATTCAAGGAGCAACGAGGCTTGGAAATATTTGGGCAATTCCAAAGGATGCCAAGAAACCCAATGATGCAAGGTCAAAAACGGATAGAAGAAAATGATTCTTACAAAGTAACAAAGGGGTGAAAACATGGCGCGGCTTGAGGATTTAAAGGCTGGTACAGTTGTAAAAGGTATTTTGCCTAATGGTAATGTTACTGTTATTGATGCAAAATGGATAGGAAACGTTGCAATTGAACTGACATATAAAGATGATTCAGGCAATGTGAACAGCGAATTGATATATAGAGATAAAGAACCCATGCTTGAGATTGTTCAAGCCGGTCTGCCTTGGAGCTTTACGGCTGATGGGGAGATGCTTAGACTGGCTTCTGAAGCATATAGGATTAAGTTGGCTCATTTATTTGATCCATATTTGGCTGTACATACTTCAATGGTAGAGCCCTTGCCGCACCAGATTACAGCTGTATATGGTGAAATGCTGACGAGGCAGCCCCTGCGTTACCTGTTAGCTGATGATCCTGGCGCCGGTAAAACAATCATGACAGGTTTATTAATAAAAGAACTGCTTATAAGAGGCGACCTTAAACGGTGTTTAATTGTGACTCCCGGCAACCTTTGCGAACAATGGCAGGATGAGTTGGACAGGCGTTTCGGGCTGCCTTTTGAAATTATAACAAATGACAGGATTGAATCTGCAAGAACGGGAAATGTTTTTATGGAAATACCCTTATGTATAGCAAGGCTTGATAAACTTGCACGAAATGAGGATATCCAGGCGAAGCTTAGAATGACTGATTGGGATTTGATTGTATGCGATGAGGCCCATAAAATGTCTGCTTCGTTTTTTGGCGGAGAAGTGAAGTACACCAAGAGGTATAGGCTTGGACAGCTTTTGTCAAGCATCACAAGACATTTCCTCTTGCTTACAGCGACGCCGCATAACGGTAAAGAAGAAGAATTCCAGCTTTTTATGGCCCTTATAGATGGTGACAGGTTTGAAGGAAAGTTCCGGGAGGGCTATCATTCAACAGATGTGTCGGACATTATGCGTAGGATGGTTAAGGAAGAACTGTTAAAATTTGATGGTACACCTCTGTTCCCAGAAAGGATTGCATATACAGTTAATTACAAGCTCTCAGATGAGGAAGCATTGCTTTATAAAGAAGTTACGGAATATGTGCGTGAAGAGTTTAATAGGGCGGATAATCTCGAAAACGACGGCAGAAAAGGTACTGTCGGATTCGCATTAACCATCCTTCAAAGGAGACTGGCATCTTCTCCTGAAGCTATTTACCAATCTCTTAGAAGAAGGCGTGAGAGATTGGAAAAAAGACTTAACGAGGAAAAACTTAAAAAAAGGGGAATGGATGCCGCAAATCGGATTTTTGATTGTCCTGTGCTGTCAAGTGAAGATATTGAGGAACTTGAAGACGCACCTGGCAATGAAGTTGAAGATATAGAAGAAGTAGTTGTCGATCAGGCTACAGCTGCGCGTACCATTGCGGAACTTGAGGTAGAAATTGAGAAATTAAGGGCACTTGAGGCGATGGCTTATAAAGTAAGAAATAGTGGCAGGGACAGGAAATGGGATGAACTGTCTAAACTCTTACAGGATGACCAGAGAATGTTTGACTCAGAAAAAAACCGGGAAAAGCTTATCATATTCACCGAGCATAAGGATACACTTAACTATCTTGCGGATAAAATCCGGGCACTGTTAGGCAAACAGGAAGCGGTAGTGACCATACAGGGCGGGATGTTGAGGGAAGAACGGAGGAAAGCTCAGGAAAAATTTACGCAGGACAAAGAAGTACGCATCATGGTGGCTACCGATGCCGCCGGAGAGGGTATAAATCTTCAGCGTGCACATCTGATGATTAATTATGATCTTCCTTGGAATCCTAACAGACTGGAACAAAGATTTGGGCGAATTCATAGAATTGGGCAGACAGAAGTCTGCCATTGTTGGAATTTGGTTGCGGATGAGACCCGTGAAGGAGAAGTATTCCAGCGCCTTCTAAAAAAGTTGGAAGAGGAACGAAGAGCCCTAGGCGGACGGGTCTTTGATATTCTTGGCAAGATAACATTTGATAACAAGCCGCTAAGAGAGCTTCTTATTGAAGCTATCCGCTATGGGGACAGACCGGAAGTAAAAGCACGTCTTCATAAAGTGTTGGACAATTCTCTTGACAGGGAGCAATTGAAAAAGCTTTTTGAAGAAAGAGCTCTTGCGAAAAACAGTATGGACGCAAGAAAAGTCATGGAAATCCGGGAAGAAATGGAGAGGATTGAAGCAAGAAGACTGCAGCCACATTTTATCGAATCGTTCTTTATTAGTGCATTTAGGTATCTGGGTGGCACTATCAGGGAAAGAGAACCCAGAAGATATGAAATTACTCATGTGCCTGCTGTGATTCGAAACCGTGATAGAGTTATAGGACTAGGAGAGCCGGTGTTATCTAGGTATGAGAGAGTATGTTTTGAAAAAGAGCTTATCAATGTAGAGGGTAAACCTCTTGCGTCTTTTATTTGTCCCGGCCATCCATTGCTTGAGTCAGTAATAGATTTAATAAGAGAAAGAAATGCGGATGTGTTGAAGCGGGGGTCTATACTTGTAGATGAGACAGGTAGCAGTAATGAGTTGAGAGTGTTGTTTTATATTGAAAACTCCATACAGGATGCCTGTACAGATGTAAACGGTAAGAGAAGGATAGTGTCAAAGCAGGTTCATTTTGTAGAGATAGACTGCAATGGCAATAAAAGAAATGCCGGCTATGCTCCATATCTCGACTATAGAAGTCTTAAAGAGGAAGAAAAAGAAAAAGCCGGCGACATACTTGAACAGGCTAGTTGGTTGAAAAACAACATTGAGAATATGGCTATCGAATATGCAATAACTGAACTTGTCCCCAGGCATTTTGAAGAAGTTAAGAAGAGAAAGGTTGAACTAGTTGAAAAGACTATGGCAGCTGTAAAGGACAGGCTAACGAAAGAAATTAACTATTGGGACAGGCGAAGCCAAGAACTAAAAGACCAGGAACGTGCGGGCAAGCCAAATGCGAGGCTTAACTCCGAGCAGGCTGCAAGACGTGCGGAAGAATTGGCCGGGAGATTGCAAAAACGCATGGAGGAGCTGGAACAGGAAAAACAGCTTTCACCTCTGCCACCGGTGATTATAGGAGGGGCTTTAGTCATACCGGCTTATATGTTAAAAACTATGGAAGCTACTTGTTCTCCAGGATTATTTGGTCAAGATACCAAAGAGGTTGAAAAAGCTGCAATGAAAGCAGTGATAATGGTAGAAAGAGAAAAGGGTTATGAGCCTGTTGACGTAAGCGCGGATAAATTCGGTTATGATATTGAATCAAAAACAGGTATTGGGAAACTACGATTTATAGAGGTGAAGGGCAGAACTAAAGGTGCTACTACTGTAACGGTAACGAAAAATGAGATTCTGACAGCCCTCAATAAGCCGGAAGATTTTATTTTAGCGATAGTTGAGATTGATAACAATAATGCAAAAGTATGCTATATGAAAAAACCCTTTAGATATCAGCCGGATTTTGCAGCTACAAGCGTTAACTATAGTATTGAAGAACTAATGGCTGTGAGTTCTGAAGTCGAGACTAGGGAGACGATTTTAGATGGAGTATAAGAAAAAATTAATTGAGGTGGCACTGCCACTTGAAGCAATCAATCGGGAGTCAGCAAGAGAGAAATCAATCAGGCATGGGCATCCTTCCACATTACATCTTTGGTGGTCGAGGAAACCTCTTGCTACTGCGAGAGCTGTGCTTTTTGCTTCTCTTGTCGATGACCCCTCTGCACATCCTGATAAGTTTCCTACTGAAGAAGAACAGGAGAAGGAACGCCAAAGGCTGTTTGGTATTATCGAAGAACTGGTGAAATGGGAAAACACTAACAATGAAGAAGTCTTGAACAAAGCAAAGGAAGAAATATTAAAATCTACAGGTGGTAACATACCTCCATTTTATGATCCGTTTTGCGGTGGAGGTTCAATTCCGCTGGAAGCACAGCGACTGGGTTTAGATTCGTATGCCAGCGACCTTAATCCGGTTGCTGTATTAATCACCAAAGCGTTGATAGAAATACCACCGAAATTTGCAAATATGCCCCCCGTGAATCCTGATGTGAGAAACAATTTGGATTTTAAAAACGGGTGGAAAGGTGCTTCCGGCCTTGCTGAGGATGTACGATATTACGGTAAGTTGATGAGGGATGAGGCTTTTAAGCGTATCGGTCATCTTTATCCCAAGGTTAAATTGCCCAAAGAATATGGTGGCGGAGAAGCAACTGTTATAGCCTGGATTTGGTGTAGGACAGTGAAATGCCCCAACCCGGCTTGTGGGGCAGAAATGCCCTTGACGAGCAAATTTTGGTTATCTTCAAAGAGGGGGACCAAAGCATGGATAGAACCGGTTGTTAATAAAAATGAAGTCGAATTTGTAGTAAAAACAGGAAGTGGCACTGCCAAGGATGGTACTGTAAATCGGAGCGGGGCAAAATGTATATGTTGTGGAACACCTGTTTCCTTTGATTATATACGTTCAGAAGGCAAAGCTGGCAGACTTGGCAAACGGATGATGGGTATTGTTGCAGAAGGCGAGAGGGGGAGATACTACTTACCACCTAATCAGGAGCATGAAAAAATAAGTAATATAAACAACAATCAATTGGATTACCCGGATGCAGATTTACCCTATAATCCAAGAGATTTTAAAACTCCTAACTATGGATTAACAAAGTTTTCAGATTTATTTACAAACAGACAACTTACAGCATTAACAACTTTCAGTGATATAGTTTCCGAAGTTAAATTGAAGGCATATAAAGACGCTATTTCTGCTGGCTTGCCGGATGATCAATTGGGAATAAATGAAGGTGGGAAAGGAGCAAAAGCTTATTCGGAGGCTATTGCTATTTACTTGGCGTTTTTAATTGATCAATTGGCAAATCACCAGTCAACGATAAATAGTTGGAATTCTACCAACTCACAAATGAGGAGTGTATTTGCAAGGCAAGCTATTCCTATGGTTTGGGATTTTGCAGAAAGTAACCCTTTTTGTAATTCTTCCGGTAGTTACAATAATTTATTTGAAAGAATGATAAAAGGCTTTTCAGCTATTCCAGCTAATAAGGAAGGAAATGCTTTGCAAGTAGATGCTGCGGCCTTCTCTTTTCAGGATAAGGATAAGTTTTTGATTTCAACAGATCCGCCTTATTATGATAATATTGGATATGCAGATTTATCCGATTATTTCTATATATGGTTGCGCCGCTCTTTGGGGAATATTTATCCCGATGTATTAAGTACGGTACTGGTGCCGAAAGCACAAGAGCTAGTTGCAACTCCATATCGTTTTGAAGGAGATAGAGAAAAGGCTAAGGAGTTTTTTGAACGAGGTTTGTACAAAGCTTTTAACAATATAAAAGAAATTGCCAATAAAGAACTTCCAGTTACAATTTATTATGCTTTTAAGCAAAGTGAAATTGAAAGTAATGATGAAGATGATGATATAAATGTATCATCAACAGGCTGGGAAACAATGCTTGAAGGGCTTATAAAATCTGGTTTTGAAATTGTTGGTACTTGGCCTATTAGAACAGAAAAAATAGGACGTTCTGTTGAAATAGGTACAAATGCCCTTGCTTCGTCGATCGTTATTGTATGCCGAGTAAAAAAGGATAGTTTAAATATGATAACAAGAAGAGAGTATTTAAACATCTTACGTAAGGAATTACCATCAGCACTAAAAAAACTGCAGCAAGGTAACATAGCGCCTGTCGACCTTGCACAGGCGGCTATTGGGCCAGGAATGTCCGTATTTTCCCGTTACTCAAAAGTTCTTGAAGCAGATGGCAATCCTATGACAGTCCGAACTGCCTTGCAGATTATCAACCAGGAGTTGGATGCTTACCTTACGGCACAGGAAGGCGAGATGGATACTGACAGCCGATTTTGTATAGCTTGGTATGAGCAGTTCGGGATGAATGAAGCTCCTTTTGGTGAAGCAGATGTGCTAGCTCGTGCTAAGAATACTTCAGTAGGAAGATTAGAAGAAAAAGGCGTGGTTTACTCGGCAAAAGGGAAGGTGAGGCTTCTTAAACGTGAAGAGCTGGATGCAAAGTGGTCTCCTGTATCTTCTTCGAGCAGAGATATGATTTGGATGTGTACGCAACAATTGGTAAAAGCCCTGGAAAATGAAGGGGAGATTAAGACAGCAGAGCTTGTCCACGAAATACGCGGGGATGTTGCAGAAAATGCCAAGGCACTGGCGTACAGGCTTTATACCATAGCAGAGCGCAAGGGATGGACTGAAGAAGCCTATGCATATAATGCTTTGGTTGTATCGTGGCCGGATATACAGAGAAAGGCGGAGGAGCTTGCTGCAAGGTCATATGAACAGCAAACGCTTTTCTAGGTTAGAGGATTAAGGGGGTAATGAGTGATGAGTGAAAATGTAAATATTATAAACCAGGGATTCAGATATCTTTTAAAAGCCTTGGCTCCCTACGTGGCACGTGAACTCCAGATCGAATATAAAAGCGAATGGTGGAGGGAAGGAGTTCTTAACATATTAAGAGATGAACAGCGAAAAGGACTCCCGGAAAAAGGTGATTGGGCTGAACTTGTTGATTCTCTTGATATTATGCGTTGTCTTACGTTAATTGACGTACACTGGATAAACATTTTTAAACGGAAATTAAGTATTGACCACAGGAACTGGACGAAAGAACTGATTGGTGTCAGGCACAAATGTGCTCATGTTGGAGGTCAAGATTTTGATACTGATTATACTTGGCGTGCATTGGATACCATGGCTCGTTTGTGTGAGCAGATTGATGCTGAGAGTACTGAGGAAATAAGAGCCTTGATCAGGAAAGTCCGTTACGGTGCTACTGAAGCTTCTATATATTCTAATAATAATTTTGCTTATATTCATACAACAACTGCCAAGATAGATAGGAGCGGTGTTCTTCTCAACTCACCGCTTTCAGGGCTTCCTTCCTGGAGATATGTGATTGAACCGCATCCTGATGTAGCCCAGGGTAGGTACAGAAATGCGGAGTTTGCTGCTGATCTTGCTCAGGTGGCCCGTGGTGAAGGTTCAATAGAATATAAAGACCCGGTGGAGTTCTTTGCGCGGACATATATTACTGAAGGAATGACAGGCCTTCTTGTTCAAGCTTTGAGGCGTGTGGCAGGAAAAGACGGTGAACCCGTTATTCAGCTCAAAACTGCCTTTGGCGGCGGGAAGACCCATAGTATGTTGGCACTGTACCACCTGCTGAGAGGACAGGCTTCTATAGACAAGATACCGAATGTTAAGCCGGTACTTGAAAGAGCTGGACTCTCATCGGTTGTAAAAACAAATGTTGCTGTTCTTGTTGGTACGGCACTTGACCCTTCTAAAAGCAAAAGACCGCCCGAATATCCCGGCATTACTATTAATACATTGTGGGGTGAAATGGCGGCACAACTTGCTAAGCAGGCAGGCAATTTAAGTTTATATGATTATATAAAAGAAGCTGACAAAAAAGGCGTTTCACCTGGTTCAGAAGCATTAACCAAACTTTTTGATGCTTGCGGTCCTTGTTTGATACTGATTGACGAGCTTGTAGCTTATGCCAAAAAGTTATATGGAGTTTCTGGACTTCCTGCAGGCAGTTTTGACAATTTAATTTCATTTATACAAGAATTAACCGAAGCTGCCCGTGCCAGCAAAAATAGTCTCGTGGTTGCTTCTATTCCCGAGTCTGACATCGAAATAGGGGGAGAGGCCGGAAGAATTGCCCTCGAGACAATAGAGCATACCTTTGGCAGAATGGAGGCAATATGGAAACCGGTAGGTGCTAATGAAGGATTTGAGATTGTAAGAAGAAGGCTTTTTCTCCCGCCGCATGATCCTGCTTCTCTTGAGCAGGTATGTCGGGCTTTTAGCGAAATGTATAATCAAAGCGTGGCAGACTTTCCATTGGAATGTAAAGAGCTGGAGTACTACGAAAGGTTGAAATCGTGTTACCCAATTCACCCGGAAGTGTTTGACCGTTTATATGGTGACTGGGCGACTCTAGAACATTTCCAGAGAACTCGTGGTGTATTAAGGCTTATGGCTGCAGTTATTCATGATCTTTGGATGAAAAATGACGGCGGTTTGTTAATAATGCCTTCTTCCATTGCATTGGATAATCCGAATGTAAGAGAAGAACTGACACGTCACCTACCTGAAGGATGGAATGCGGTTATTGATAAAGAGATCGACGGAAGAAATTCAATACCATATGTGATTGAGGAGAAAAATCCCCGCTTTTCGAGGTGCTTGGCTGCCAGAAGAGTGGCAAGAACGATCATGCTTGGTAGCGCACCATCAGTAAAGGAACAGCGTAACAGAGGTATTGAAGTTACCAGGATTAGGCTGGGTGTGGTGCAGCCGGGTGAACAGGTTTCCGTATTTAACGATGCTTTGTCTCATCTTCAGAACCAGCTTGCGTACCTGTACAGTGATATGTCAAATAACCGTTTCTGGTATGATACAAGACCTACACTTCGTAAAACTGTTGAAGACAGGGCTGTGCAGATTCCTGAATCGGAGGTTGAATATGAGATAGAGCGCAGACTCAAGGCTATAAGGGAACGCGGCGAATTTGCAGGTGTTCACAGTTGCCCTTCGTCATCACTTGATATACCTGATGAGCAGACTGTAAGGCTTGTAGTTTTGGCGCCAAATTTTACCCATAAGCAGGGAAGTGATAATAGCAGGGCAATTCAAGAAGCAAGCCAAATACTTAATAACCGCGGCACTTCGCCGAGAATGTACAGAAATATGCTTGCTTTTGTAGCACCTGACAGTGAAATTATCCATAGCCTTACATCTGAAGTAAGAAAGTATTTGGCGTGGAAGTCTATTATTGATGATGCAGAAAGCCTTAATCTTGATATTGCTCAACAGAGGGAAGCCAATAATAGTATGAGAAGAAGCGATGAAACTGTTGAGTTAAGGATGAAAGAAGCATATTGCTGGTTGCTTGTGCCAATACAAGATGGATCAAACCCGATAGAGTGGGAAAAGACAAGGATAAGTGGTGGGTCTGAAACCCATATTATCAAAGCATCTAAAAAAATGATCCAGATGGAACAGCTTATCACAAGATGGTCTCCTGCTCTCCTAAGAATGGAACTTGATCGCTGGCTTTGGAAGGAACAGCAGCATATACAAATAAAGAGACTTTGGGAGTATCTGAGTAGTTACTGCTATTTGCCAAGGCTTAAGAATGTCGATGTGCTTTTGGATACTATTGAAAATGGACTATGTTCAGATGAGTACTTCGCATATGCTGAAGGTATTACTGACGAGGGGCGTTATCTGGCTCTTAAGTTTAGCCAGCCATCTGGATTTTTTGTAGATATTAATGGATATCTTGTAAGACCTGAGGTTGCGAAAGCTCAGATTGAAAAAGAGAGGATTGAAAAGGAAAGAGATAAAACTTCTGCAGGTATTGCCTATCCTGAAGAAAGTACACAAATTCCTAACATGGTTGTTCAGGATCCGACAGCAGATGACAGCATTACAACAATAGTGCCCAGTGACGTTATTAATCCTCAAGTACCTCAGAATAAAAAGCCGAAGAGATTTTATGCTACTGTTAAACTTGATACTTCGAGGATTGGAAGAGATGCCGGACGGATTGCTGAGGAGATTGTGCAGCATCTAAACCTTCTTCCAGGTGCCAGTGTTGAAGTTACAATGGAAATACAGGCTGAAATTGCTAACGGGGTACCCGATAATGTTGTCAGGACAGTAACTGAAAATTGCCGGACGCTTAAATTTACAAATTTTTCTTTTGAGGAAGAGTAGCTGTATTACTTAACCATTAGGATAACATAGCCTGTGCGGATGGCAGGGAACAAGACTTTACTGAAAGTACAGCATAAACAACCCTTTTCGGATCCATGACGTAAGGCGGAGTGACCGATTCTCCGTAGTAGGGGAATTCGCTGTCATAATCGTCCTCGATTAGATAGATATCGTATTCCTTTACGTAACGGTCCAATTCCGCATGGCGGCCGGCAGGCAGGATTGTGCTTAACGGAAACTGTTGGGAAGGTGTGGTGTAAACTGCCCTGACCGAAATCCCTTCAAAGCATTCCGCCCTGATCCCTTTTCATCCACGGGTATCGGTTCCACTTCGCATTGTGAGTTTGGAAAAGACTGGAGTATTCCCCTGATACAGGGGTCTTCAACGGCGATTCTATTCCCCCAACCTGAAAGCAGGTTAGGGAACTATTAAACAATCAATATCGTTTTACAGATAAAGAAATAGTGAAATGCTGTCAAAGCAAAGGTCGAAAGAAGTATTGGGAATAGATTACCCGCTTCTTAAAAAGTATAAAGACAATGAAGATATTTCAGCTCAAATTAAGGATGGAATTTATGGTCGGTACTGGAAAGAAATTTTTGAGTTCACCGGTTTGAAATATTTGGTTACAAGTCAGTCGTATGAACGGCTTAGAGAACCTTTTGCACGATGGATAACATGATTGCGAAATGTAAAATGAAATTACCTTTTGCAAGGTTATTTCAAGAACACCCCAACGGGTGTTTTTTATATATGGTAAATTTGATTTATCAATCCGGAAAAGGAGTTGATGCCTATGATTGCACTGCTACAGGCATAGATTTTATACCAAAACCAAAGGAGGAAATCAAAAATGATTGGAATCGACCAATACCGAAAAATCCAGGAGTACAAAGCACTTGGACTTGCTCAGACAAAAACCGCAAAAGCACTGGGGATAACCTATTCTTCTGTCAGCAAATACTGGAATATGAGCGAAGAAGATTATGTAAGGGAAGCTGAAAAGGAAAGGTACCACATGGATAACTACCGTCAGTACATACTGGAACATTTGAAAATTTGTCCACAAATGAGGGATACAAACATCTATCTCAAATTGGTGGAGGCCTTCCCTGATTTACAAGTTAAACGAGCTACATTCTACCGCTATATGAAAGCCTTAAGAGAACAGCACGGGTATCCGCATGCCAGTAAACGTAAAACCTCACCCCGTGAAATTTCTCCACCGGGATATGAAGCGCAGGCGGATTTTGGTCAATACAAACTTAAGGATATGTACGGGCGAATTGTACGAATATATTTCTTTTGCATGGTTCTGAGTTATAGCAGAATGAAATTTGTTTATTTTTCACCGGATCCCTTTACAACCAAAACAGCCATTAAAGCTCATAACTATGCATTCCAATATTTTGGAGGAAGAACACAGACTATTCTTTATGACCTTGACCGTGTCTATGTAGTCAGTGAAAATCTGGGGAATATCATATTCGTACCCGCATTTGAAGAATATGTTAAGCGTATAGGTTACAGTGTTTCGCTATGTAGACCAAGAGATCCTCAAAGTAAAGGCAAGGTTGAAGAGGTGATTGGATACATAAAGCAAAGTTTTCTTGAGGGCAGGATATACACCGGAATTGATAGCCTTAACAGTGCTGCCCTTGCATGGTTAGATAGGGAAGGCAACGGGCGAATACATACTGTGACCAGAAAAGTGCCGCGTGAAATGTTCATGGAAGAGCAAAAATACCTGTTCCATGTCAAACCTTATTCCGAAGTATCAAGCACTGTTGCCTCCTTTGATAAGGATGGAGTGGTAAGTTATAAAGGCAACCGTTATCAGATTAATACAGGTATGATGGATGCTCATAAACGCATTCGCATTGAAGATGATGGTGAAATGCTTTTGTTCTATGATGCTGAAACAAATGATTTATTGGCTAAATATCCAGTCACAGAAGATACCGGGCAGTTGTTCAAACCAGAAGAAAATTACAGCAGAGACAGGGTTTCTTTAACCATCATAAAACAATATTTTGCAGAATACGAAATAGCTCAGGAATTCATTCGCCGGATGGAGCAGCAACAGCCGAAATATTTTAATACACATTGTATTCGAATAAACCGGATGACAAAGTTTTATACAATTGGACAATTGCTTGATGGAATAGAATACTGCATTGATACTGAACGCTGCAGTGCCTATGAGCTTTTGGCTTATCTCATGTATCAGTACGGAGAGCATATAGCTAAGAAGTTTTTGCCGAATCAGCAGTATTTTAACCATTTGGCGAGGAGTAAAGAAATAAGGAGGGAAATCGATGGCTGATATAACAGAAATCCGTGAATTGGCCCAAAAGCTCAACCTTTGGAATATCGCAAGGGGATACATTGATTTGAACGATGAGAAACTATCAAACCTTGACTATCTTAAGATGGTGTTAGAAAAAGAATTGGAGATTAGGGCCAGACAAAAACACACCAAGCTGAGGAAGGCAAGTAAGCTTCCAAACAAAGCATTTGACGCATCGAACTCAAACAAGGGCTTAAAATGGCAGATTAAACAGTTATCCAACCTGACATGGCTTAAGGAAGAGCAAAACTTAATCCTGCTGGGAAAATGCGGGACGGGTAAGACCGGTCTTGCAGCGCAGCTTGGAGAAACTGCAATCAGCAATGGACATAAAACCTATTATGCGCCTTTTGATAATTTTATCGCAGTGGCAGAAAAGAAAGCCACAAATCCAAAAGCAGAAGCGATCTTTTCTTATATGCAGGAATGTGACTTAATTATTATTGATGATGTCTTTTATGTGGAACCAACCAGGGCAGAACTGCAGGTTTTCTACCGGGCAGTTACCTTTCTTAATGAAACCAGAAGCATTATTTTTATAACCAATCGTGAACTGTCAGCATGGATAGATGCAGC
>ERZ795046.3178-NODE-3178-length-13249-cov-4.424587_pt1 | contig 13249 bp, 7 predicted proteins | sample MGYA00375130_ERZ795046 | MGnify/ENA primary metagenome ERZ795046 (study PRJEB30175, sample SAMN05720202) | activated sludge metagenome | isolation source: anaerobic digester from wastewater treatment plant | place: Japan | collected 2015-05-15 ...
AATGAGGGGTGGCAGGTGATCCGATGGGGCAAGTGCCGACAAATCGAACCACGGTAGTTATAATTTAAGGATAGTTTCAAAAATCTCATGATTCAGCTGGTGAAAATCTTGGTGATTATGCGTGTTCATTGGTTCGTCCTTTTTCTTATCCTATTGAGTCTGCCTCTCTATGGCGGTGAAGCGCCAACGGTGGCATCTCCCGGCCGGGGCATGTTGCCCATGCTGAGGAATGGTTCACCCGCTGCCTACGTTTTATTCAGTCCTTTGAAACAAACCAACGGCTTGGCCATGATCAATCCTGAGGGGAGTGGGTATACCCTTAAGACCGCTCAAGGATTCCAAGGGGTTATGCCGGCTGAGGATTCCCGAGATCAATGTCTCTATTTCCAAACGGCGAGTGATCAGATCGTGTTGGCCACAGGGACCTTTTATGTGACGATCCAGTACCTGGACCGGGGGAAGGGAGCCGTGCGGATCGATTACAATGGGGTAGATAAGGAAGGTAAGCCGCAAAGCCGTAGCGAACGCTTTTTTTTAGGGGACAGTGGATACTGGCTGCAACACACCTTTACCCTCACTGATGCGGCATTGAACCACGCGTTTCCCGCCGAGACCGATTTTCGCATTTACTGTCCTGGCGTGCCGATCCGCTCGGTGTCGATTACCCGCTTTCCCACTCCCAATGCCGATCAGGCCATCAGTCCGGCTTTTCGCCAGTCTGGAGTAAACCTTCCCGCCGGGTATTCGGTGGGAGTGATCGTGGAAGACCGCCCCGTGGATTCGATGTGGGAGAGCGATTCCATTCTAGAAGGCAAGGCCAAGCTCTACCACACGTGGGGAGCGCCATTCGTTGTGACAACGGTAGACTTATCAGAACTCGAAACCCCACAAGGGAAAGTGGATTTTTCGCGATACGCCGCTCGGGCGAAAAAATTGGCGCAATGGAATTTGGGATGGGTTCCCCGATTTAAGATCGGTGATCTTCAAGCACTTCCTCCCAAGGCAGCGGCTGGCCTGCAACGGGCCGTGGGCACAGAAAAATCCCGTGAAGGGCCGATGGCCTCGATCTGGGATCCACAACTGCCCCAAGTCTACGGCCGCTTGTTCTCGGAAATGCGTCTGGCCATCAACGTACCGCCGATACCCCGGGTGATTTTATCGTTCGCGGGAGACTGGGGGCCGCTGTACTGGTCCGCGGAAGACTCCGAGCAAGCCGGCTGGCCCGATTTTTGGGCCGGTGACGCGCGGGCGGTAGCCGATTTTCAGGCAGCCATGCGCAGGCGGTATGGCAGTCCTACTGCCTTGCGGGCCGCATGGCATACCAACATCAACGGGTGGCAGGACGCCGTTCCGGTCTTGTCTTCCGATCTTACTCCGTCCCGGAAACTCGATACTCTTACGTGGTACCGGAACACTCTGGCGGCGGTTGTGAGACAAATCGTGGAACAGGCACGGATCCAGTTTCCCCAAGCGGAAATCCTCATCGAAACCGGCGGTGATTTTCTATATGGCGCCACCGATGCCCGTTTATTGGCGGCCATCGCCGCCGAGACGAAATCGGCACTGCTCATGATTACGGAGGAGACCCTTCCGGCCACGTCGGTATATTGGCTGTGGTTAGCCGGCGCTGCCAACCGGATGGGCGTGAAATGCGGATTGCGTTATACAGGCCGGGGTAGCGGCGAGGCGGTCTTGGGATGCCTGTTTTCGCTGGCCAGCGAAGGCGGAACCCAATTCTATTTTCCGGAAGAATTGCTGGCTGGGCAAAACGCTTGGCAAAATTACACCAACGCGATCGGCCGCCTGACCGTTTCGCGGCCCCAACCCCGGGTGGGCGTTGTCTTCCCGCGGACCTCGCTTTCAGTGGAATCACCGCAAACTTTTGCGCGGCTGGTCAGCGAATACCGGGAATATTTCGGGTTTGATGTGATCGACGAAGAAGATTTACCCTCGATCACCGCGGCCGGCTATCCGTTGCTCTTCGTCCCTTGGGGAACCCTTTGGACCGACCGGGCCATCACGGCGTTCGAAAACCTCGTGCGCGGCGGCGCGGCATTAATCGTACATGCTGAACAACCGTGGACGGCATTGAGCGGTGACGCGGCATTCAATGAACGCCTGTTTGCCGCGCGCTTGATCCAAACAGGGGGCAGTCTGCGCTATGAGCCGTTGCGGGATACATCCCCTCTCACGAACGTAACGGGTGCTCCGGCACATCACAGCGGTGTCTTGACTCTTGGAATGCCCGGGGATGAGGCATTTCTTTCAGGACAATGGGGCTTGCCCCAAGACGAAGCCGCCGCCAGACAATATGGATTGCCCTTCTCCTCGTTCCGGTGGCTAGGTGAGCGTGGCCGCGTTTCATTCATCATTCAGCCTGGCCAGGATTATCGGCTGGATATCGAAGGCTTTCTACCCCGAGGCAAACGCGCTCAAGTGTTGATCAACCGGCAGCCATTTGGCACGATCGAGGGGGACGGCCACTTCGTATGGAGTCAGGTTTTGCGGGGCGCATGGCGGCCGCGGCAAAGGGAAATGGAAATCACCCTCCGGGGCCAGGAATGGAGCACGGGAGAAATCCTGGGAGCCACGCAAACGCACCGGGTTACCATGGCGGTCAGCCGGATCGGCCTGGTTCCGATGAAAGAATCTGCAGCCATGAATACGGCAGGAGCTCCGGCGACTCCCCCGGTCCCCTCCATTGACCGGCCGTTGCTGCGCGGCACCCTGTTGCGTGAAATAGGGCGCGGATTTACTTTGCTGGCGCCGGGGGATCAGATTAACGATTACGTGTTCCGCGAAATCCTCAACGCGGTTGTGGCGAATCCCGCCCTGCTCGATCCTCGTTACCGGTTTACGATACCTCTCGACGGCGCGCCCAATCGAGTTTATTTGAAGCCGTTGTTAGGCAGCACGGTCTATGTCAACTTGAGCAGCGAACCGGTTACTGTGGGAGGGGCTCGCGCCGGTTCCCGCGGCCTGACCATCCCGCCGCAAACCTTAATGTATTCCCGGTGACAGTGCCCTCCCGGGATGGTTTAGAGCAGGCTGGATTCATGGAAGCAATATCCGCGATTTACCTTAGTCGGATCGAATCATACTTTGTGAATACCCTAATCATGAAAATGGAGCGATAATTTGCCAGGTGATTCGAATAAACCCATATGGGCCCCATTGGCGGAATTGATCGAATCGCATGAGCGGTTTTTGATCTCGACCCACATCCGGCCGGACGGCGACGCGATCGGTTCCGCCCTGGCCATGAAGAGGCTTCTGGAACACCGGGGAAAAGATGCCGTTTGCGTGATGGATGAAGATCCCGGCCGCATGTATACCTCCTTTTTCGCGCCCGGAGAAATTCAAATCCTGGATTCCCAGACCCTGGCTTATCCCGGCCGCGAGGTGATGGTAATGGTGGACGCGGGAGAATGGTACCGGTTGGGCCGGGTCGGGGATTTCATGCGCCAACAACCCGGGCCGAAGATATGTATCGATCACCATATTCCCCAGAACGAATTCAACGGGCTCAAAATAGTCGATATCCACGCGCCTTCCACCACTGTCTTGATCTACCGGTTCCTGCAATATTTGAATATGGAACTGACCCTCGATCTGGCTGAACCGGTCTACCTGGGCATCATTGTGGATACGCAGAATTTTCACCTGCCCAATACTACCGAGGAAACGCATACCATCGCCGCGGCCTGTTTGCGGACCGGAGTTCAACCGGACAAAGTGCATAAACCGGTATACGGGACGTTGCGGATCTCCCGCGTCCGACTCCTGTCGCAAGCCTTCGGCAACCTGGAATTGCATTGTCAAGGCCGGGTGGGAATAATGTACACCACCCGGGCCATGTTCGAGGCGTTCGGCGCGGATGAAGCGGATGATGATGGATTCGTTGATTTGGTGAAATCGGTGGAGGGGGTGCGGGTCGGGGTCTATCTGCGTGAAGAGCGGGACAAGGCTGTCAAGATCAGCTGGCGGACCGTAGGTAACAACAGCGTGGCAGATTCCGCCCACCGGTTTGGAGGTGGCGGACATAAGCAAGCCGCCGGAGCGACGGTACCAGGGGATATAGAGAGTGTCAAGATAATGGTCTTGACGGATTTGGAAGAGCGGATCGCCCGCGGAGAGATTACTTGATACGAATGATACTAAGTGGATTCACGAATATCAATTCCACTAATTTCATGAGGAGAATGAAAGACCGGTCAACTGCATACCGCAGGCCGATGGAGAATCATGCACGGTTCTTGCCTGCCCGGCTGGTTGTCTGCTTGGGCTTCGGACTGGCCTTGTTTTTCTCATTCCTGGTTTCGTTGGGGTGGAGCGCTGAATCCCGAGGGATGGTTTTTCTGATCCAAAGTAAACGGGGAGGGATTACCGGCTTGTCGTTGAATGCCAACTTGGAATCCTCCCCGCCGGTCGTAGTGCGTCCAAATCCGGAAAACGTGGCGTATACTGTCGTCGATCTCGAAACGGTTCCTCAGGGAGGTTATCAATTAACCGCCAACGGCCGGGTGTTGCCCTTGGGAGCAGCCAAGATGCCTTACACCGCCTGGGGGACGATCCGCGACGCACGGGGGTTGGCAATGGCTCCCGATATCCCGGGTGGGTGGATTGCGGCGGAAAATTATATTAAAAAAATCGGACGTCCGCCGCAGTTGGTTTTTCCGGCGTTTTATCAGGGAGGCCCCATCGCCGACCTGGAATATGACGAGCGCGGCCAGCAGTTGGTTGTAGTGCATGAAAACGGCGTGATTTCTCTCTGTGGCCGCCGGGAATATGCGATGTTTAATCCCATTCCTATCGAAGATGGCCGGGCGATCGATATCGAGGCCGCCCCTCTTGGATACTATGTGCTGACAGAAAAGGGGAAGGTTTTCGAGGTGAATCAGAATCAGGCGGTGCTTGTGCACGATGATCCCGATCTGGGAGAGGGACTGGTCTGTGACCTGGAAGTTCCTCCCGATGGGATAGGATTTTACTTGCTGGATGTGTTCGGGGTCATTCACGCGTTTTCGGGCGCCCCGCCGGTGCTTACCAGCGAACCGCTAGCCTCCCCGGAGGCTGTGGATTTGGAAATCGTTCCGGGTGACTCTATTCCGCGATGGGATCCTCCCGGATTGCATACCCAGGTGGCGTTCCGGCCGGACATGATCATGCTTGATCCCGAAGGACCGCATAAAGCCATTTCCCTTGACATTCAATACGCGGAGCAACTCACGGGTTTTTACGCGCAGCTCCAGTATGATGCCGATATCATAACACTTGAGCCCAATCTGGGATCCTGGTGGGAGCGGTCCATGCGCGGCGCGCCGATCGATATTTCGATGGATCCCCACGATGGATTTTTTTCCCTGCGGGGTGGGGGCTCTTTTTCCCCGTACGAGGGAGTGAATGGGGGGGGAGAATTGGTGAAGCTAATGGCTTCGCCGGTGAAAGGGGTCACCTCCGCTGTAACCGTTTTAAAATTAACCGAGTTTTATTTCCGCGACGCCTCGCTGGAAAGCGTGGACCGGGCGGCTCGCATCGTGAATGCGTGTACGGTGGTCATCACACCGATCCAGCCCCGTTTGGAACTGGCCTGGCATACCGGTGAGCAAGAGCATCTCACTGAAGAATGGACGGTAAAGCCGGGCGAGGTCATCCGGGCGGATATTGTAGTGGAAAACGGAAGCCGTATTCGTACTTTTGAGTTTGGTTTTCAATTTCCAAATGATTTTTTGAGATTCTTGGGCATGACTCCAGGCGAAGTCTGGCGGGATGACGTCCCCGTAGTCCCCCGGTTCGATCTGCCCTCCCGGGCCAACCAGCAAGGGAGGCTGGAAGGGCAACGGATAGAAGCCGAAGAAGCGGGCGCGTGCCTGGACCGGGCGGATGCGTTGGTTAGTCTCTTCTTCGCGGTGACTTCGTATGGGCAGGGAGAAATCCGCCTGACAAATCCCCGTGGCATGGATGATGATGGTCAGGAATTAGGCATTGCTACTGACAATTTAGTTTTGCCCGTGGTGTGCCGGTGATCCATAAAGTGGCCCGGTATTGGACAGGCTTCCTATTGCATGGAACTGCCTACCGGCTTTGACGTTTCATGACAGTATTTTACTTGACAGTTTTCGGTTTCGCTCCTATTATATGAATATAAAATCATTTATTGAATGATTATTCAGGACCGCTCTATGCCATCTCTCCCGAATCCGCCGTCCCTTTCGCGAAAGCGGAAAGTCCGGGAGCAAACCCGGGAAGAAATCCTCCAGGCGGCCGGACGGATTTTTCGAGCGAAGGGATTTCATTCCGCTACCGCGGAGGAGATAGCGCGAGAGGCTGGCGTGGCGGTGGGGACGATTTACAACATAATCGGCAGCAAGGAGCAACTTTATTTCCAAGTCATCCTGGGAATCGCGCGGGATTTATTGAAACGGTTGGATGAGGATGTCCTGACGCAGGAATCCGCCGAGGAAGCCATCGAAAGGCTGATTCATCTTCGGATTGCGGAGTATGAACGGTATCAGTTGTTTTTTCATTTGTTTTACAACCGTTTTCCGGCCCAATCGCGGGATTTCAACCAGTTACCCCAGGAGGTGTTCGATTCGTATTACAACTATCTCACACGGCTGGGTGAATTCTTTCAAAGAGCCATTTTCCCGGAAGGCAGCCCGGAGTACTACCCGTTTTATTTGGCCTTGAGTCTCGAAGGATTCATTCATGCCTTCATGGGATTGGAAGCGTATACGGAGCAAACCCGGCCCCTGGCCCGGATCAGCCGGTTCATAAAACGGATGTGGATCGAATCGATGCAGTTGAAAGAAGGAATGGATAAGAAATCGCCCGTTATCTCGAAGGATGCGGGTTCGAGGCAGATTCACATCACCCGGTATGATTTGGCGCGGTTGACGGATTTGATCCTGGTATACCGGTCCTTCAGCCAAGGGTATTCAGATCAACATCTGAAAAATTTGGCGAAAGAATTGAACCGGGCCAAGGTCGTGCCATCGCGCGCCATCCCGCCGGATGTCATCACGATGAATTCCCGGGTCCGTCTGCTGGATTTGGATACCGGCGAACGACTTATTGTTTCCGTCGTTTTTCCCGCGGACGCAACCCGGCCGGATCAGATTTCCGTACTGGATCCGCTGGGGACGGCCATGCTGGGGTATCGTGTAGGTGACAATTTCACCGTAAACCGGGAGTGGGAGGAAAAACGGTATCGAGTGGATGAGATGTTATATCAACCTGAAGCAGCCGGTGATTTTCATCTATAAGTCATATCGATAGAACTCCGTATGTAGCATAGAGCAGAACCATCCGCGGACCGGATACGAAGAGGCCCCATCGAGGAACGTGTTTCGGTGGAGGTTTTTTTATTTTTTCTCCGTGGAAGGTCACTGGGAGGATTTATTCCTCTTGCGTATGCGAGAATAAAACCGGAAGGAGAATTGGGTCATGAAGAACAAAACCAAGACCAAGGCCGGGATGGAACGAACCACCAACCGGATTGTGCTTAGCGAAATGGACTTTCAGCGGATCAAGGAAGACATCCAGAATTTCCGTTTTCAAGGGGACGCCCGCTTGTTCGGATATGTCAACAACCTGGAGAAGGAATTGCACCATGCGAGGGTGGTTCCCCCGGAAGAGATCGAGGCCGATGTAGTGACCATGAATTCCACCGTGCGCGTGATGGACGTGAAAACCAAGGAAAGTACGGTATATACCCTTGTGTATCCCCATGACGCTAATATCGATGAGAACAAAATCTCGGTATTGTCCCCGATCGGCTGTGCCTTGATCGGGTGCCGGGTAGGCGAGGTTGTGGATGTGAAGGTCCCCTCCGGCGTCCGGCAATACCGGATCGAGGAACTTCTGTACCAGCCGGAAGCGGCGGGCGAACTGCATCGGTAAAGACGGACTTTTCCCTAATGCCTGCCCTCGAAACGAAGGTGAATAGAAGAGGTGACAATGAAAAAATGGGGCACGCGGCCGCGTGCCCCCGCTTGTGTAATCCGCCGACTTGATCCCCTTATTCCGTGTAGGGATGTTTCCAAGGCGGGCGGTATTCGCGTTTCATGAGTTGGGCGGCGTCGGGATCGAGTATCCGCTGTTGCTCCCGGTCCCATTTCACGTTCACACCGGATTCGTACGCGATCATGGCGAGCTGCACGGTGACCGTGGATTGATAGCCTTCCTCGGCCGGGCAGTCGGGTTGTTGCCGGGTCCTCACGCATTCCAGAAAATTGGCCATGTGGTTTTTTCCCATGTTCGTGTCGCTCTTGCGCGCGGTCCGGTCTTGTTTGGGATCGCGAGGGATGGTGATCCATTGTTGATCCGTCACAAACACAGTTTCCTTCTCGCCGAAAAAGAGGATTCCATTGTTGATTTCGGGATTGTACTCGGCGGATCCCCAGATCCGGTGGCGCCAGACCACAGGGCAAGAGTCAAACTCGAAATGGGCGGTCAGGGTATCGGGGGTGGTGATTTTGCCTTTCAGCTGATAGAGTCCCCCGGCGGCGGTCACAAAATGGGGGGTCGTTTCCCGCAAGATATAACGGCAGGCGTCGATCCAATGGATTCCCCAATCGACGAGGTGGCCGTGGCCGGTGGTTTTTCAAGACGCCAATTGAAATGGCCGGCCTGGGGGCTGTAGGGGATTTTGGGCGCGGGGCCGCACCACAAGTCCCAATCCAACGAAGCGGGAGGTTCCTGCGGTGTGGGATCGGCAGTTCCGGCGGTGTAATGAATCTGGGCGTCGGCCTGCACGATTTTCCCGGCTTTTCCTGATTGGATATAATCCCGGACTTCACGGATGGCCTGGCTTTGACGGCGTTGAAAACCGATCTGGATGATCCGGTCCGATTGTTGGGCGGCCGCAAGCATAGCCTGGCCTTCACGGATATCGTAAGCCAGGGGTTTTTCGCAATAGATATCGAGTCCTTTTTCAAGGCTGGCGAGGAATTGGAGCGCGTGCCATTGGGGCGGGGAGGCGATGATGACCGCTTCCAGGCCGGGAGTTGCCAAGAGATCCTGATAGTGCTTGAAGCCTTGGGGCGCCTGGCCGCCTTGGAGTTTAGCGGTTTCCTTGATGGCTGAATCTAAATGGGCGCTGTCGACATCGCAAAGTGCGATGAATTCCACACCGCCCACTTGGAGGGCGGCCTTGAGATCAACCATCCCATACCAGCCGCAGCCGATCAATCCCATGCGGAGGGGACGGTTCTCCGGAGCGGCGAAAGATAGACGGCCGACAGTCAGGGCGGCGGTGGTTCTCAGGAATGCGCGGCGAGTTGGCCGGGGCATGGGCGTATCCTTTCATGGTGTTCGAATGGGTCTTCTGGTAACAATTCAGCTTTAGTCTAATAGATTCTTTACGTTCAAGGCCAGGGCGAGGGAAATATAATGCGCTCAACTGAATGGGCCGGTTGGTGTCCATCTGCGGTATGACCAGCAACCTGTCAATTGACCTTATTACATGCCGCGGAGCGGGTTATTTTCGATTTTTTGTACTATATATTAAACAAAGAATCCAAAGAATCACCGGAATTCGATATGGATCGATCATGCCGGCCGGGCAAGATCAGGAAAAAACCATTTGAGGTTTGGCGTTAATGCGCGCACAGGATTATAAGCAAGAATCTAAATTGGCTCGATTCAATTGGTTGATCTTCTGTTTATTGGTCATGCCAGGGGGAATGGCCGCGGCGCAAACTGGCAAGGTGCTGATCACGGAACTCCAGGCCGGAGGCAACACGGTCCTTGCGGATGAAGACAAGGACTACCCGGATTGGATCGAAATATGCAATACGGGATCAACGGCGGTCCCGCTGCAGGGATGGTATCTGACAGACGATCCGCTAGCCTTGAACAAATGGGCATTTCCCGATGTGACTCTCCCCGGGGGAAGTTTCATGGTGATTTTCGCCTCGGGGAAAAACCGGAGGAATCCGGGAAAACCCTTGCATACCAATTTTCAGTTGAGCGAAGCGGGCGAATTTTTGGGCTTAATCCAGCCGGATGGGAAAACCATTGCCCACGCGTACCATCCCTCGTACCCGGATATGACCGGGTCCCGGGACGGATTTTCGTATGGTCTCGTGGCGGACATCCTTACCCTGGTCGAGTTAGGCACACCCGCCAAGTTGTCGGTTCCAGCAAACGGCGATTGGCGAAATTCCTGGACAGAGCCGGATTTCGATGATTCCAATTGGAAACCGGCGCCAATGGGGGTGGGATTCGGCTCGCGGCCGGGAGTTTTCACGGTTACCACATACAAAGCCAACATCCAGGTTACTTCGCTGGCGGATGCGGATCTGGTAATCCGGGATCCGGCACGGCAGGAGCGGATCGACCAGGCCACCGTGGAGGTGATCAATTTTTTCGACAATGGATCGGAGGGGCATTTTCCCAATAACCAGCCTTTCCCCGGTCACACACCCGATCAGGACGTAGATGATTTCGTCGTGCGGGCGGTGGGCCATGTTCTGATTCCGGCGCAAGGGACGTGGACATTTGGAATCAATTCGGACGACGGGGCACGGCTGCGGATCGATGGACAGGACGTGATCGTGGACGATACCCTGCACAGCCCGCAAGACGCGTTCGGAACCGTGAACCTGACGGCTGGCATGCACGAATTCGAGCTGGTCTTTTTCGAGCGGAGCGGGGGAGCGGAATTGGAACTTTTCGCGGCTCCTGGTGAACGGACCGATGTGGAGGACGGCGGATTCCGGTTGGTGGGCGATACCGCCGGGGGAGGGCTATCGCTGGGTGGATTCAACGAATGGATCCGGTATAACGCCGAAGTGGATATGAAAGGCATCAATTCTTCGGTGTATCTGCGCGTCCCGTTCCCGATAGCCGATCCTTCGGCGCCGTATTCCCTTTATTTGGATATAAAGTACAACGATGGCTTTGTGGCTTATCTGAACGGGCACGAAGTGGCGCGCCGGAACGCGCCGGCAACAACGGCCTGGAACTCCAGCGCGGTTACGAAACCCTCCCCGGAGGAAGAATACCACTCGGAAGGATTCAACCTGACGGACTACGCGCCCTATCTGCGGATGGGGACCAATATTCTTGCCATTCAGGGTTTGAACGCCACGAAGGATGATCCAGACTTTTTGATTCAGCCCGTGTTCAAGGCGGTCGCGGTAGATAAGAGCGCGCTACGCTATTTCAAGGATCCGACGCCTGGAACGGCCAACGGCAAAGGAGTGGTGGGATTGGTTGATCCACCCGAATTCAGCCGGGAGCGGGGATTTTACGATCAACCTTTCATGGTCACCTTGACCACTCCTACGGCGGGTGCGGTGATCCGTTACACCACCGACGGCCGGGCTCCCGCTGAAAATGTGGGTGTGATTTACACGGGACCGCTCTCCATCCAAGGTACCACGACTTTGCGGGCGGCCGCTTTTAAACCGGATCATCAACCGAGCGCGCCTATCGGGCAGACTTATATTTTTTTGAAGGACGTGATCCGGCAAACCCGTCCGGCGGAATATCCTACCCGGTGGGGCGGGGGAGTGGCGGCGGATTACGAGATGGATCCCGATGTGGTTAACGATCCCCGGTACCGGAACACGATCCAGGATGACTTGAAATCGATTCCAACCGTTTCGATCATCATGGATCCCACGGATCTGTTCGGCGCGCGGGACGGCATTTATACGCATCCGGAAAGCAAGGGAGACCGCTGGGAACGGCCCACGTCAGCGGAGTTCATCTACCCGGACGGGCGGCCGGGATTTCAAATCAACAGCGGCATCCAGATCCAGGGCGGCTATGGACGGATTCCCAGTTTGAAAAAACATTCGCTGCGGTTAATGTTTAAGCGGCAACATGGACCGCCCGCATTGCGGTACCGGGTCTTCGATGATTCCCCGGTAGACAAGTTCGATACGCTGGTCTTCCGGAGCAACTACAACTACACGTGGCATGGGCAGGAAGGGGGATTTGGAAGCACCATCGGCCGGGCGGAGTACATGCGGGACGAATTTTCCCGCCGGACCCAACTGGCGTTGGGGCAACCGGCTTCGCATGGAACGTATGTGCATTTGTATCTGAACGGCCTGTATTGGGGATTGTACAACCTTGTGGAGCGGCCGGATGATAGTTTCGCGGCGGCCTATCTAGGTGGCGAGAAAGAAGAGTACGATGTGGTCACCGGCGGGTCGCGGTCGATCAGCGGGACGCAGGTCAAAGCGGGCAACAAACAGGCCTGGAACGCCATGATGGCGATCGTGGAATCGAATTCCCTCAGCGCGGAAGAACGATACCGGCAAGTCCAGGCCTATTTGGATGTCGACAACCTGATCGATTACATGCTGACCATTATCTATACGGGCAACCGGGACGCGCCGACCGTGATTGGGGGAGGTGGAACTCCCTGGAATTTCTATACGGCCCGGCGGCGGCTGCCGGGGGCCGGCTTGTTCACATTCGCGTGGGATTCGGAATGGACGCTGGAAGAACCTACCCGCAATGTCGTGGATTTTCACAATGGGCGGGACAACCCCGGACGGATTTTCCAACGATTGCGGTCCAGCGCGGAGTTCCGGCTGCGGGTGGCCGACCGGATCCAAAAGCATTTCTTCAACGGCGGGGCGTTGACCCCGGAAGCGTCCATGGCCCGGTACCGTGAAATCGCCCAGTTCATTGACCGGGCCATTGTGGGAGAATCGGCGCGCTGGGGTGATGCTCCCGGCGGCCGGGCGCGCACCCGGGATGACGACTGGGTCAAGGAGCGGGACCGGATTCTGAATCAGTACCTGCCTGTACGTAGCGGCATCGTTCTGGAGCAGCTGCGCAAGGCCAATCTTTATCCCGAGCTTCCCGCGCCGGTGTTCAACCATCCGGGCGGGGTGGTGGATCCCGGATTCGGATTGACCATGCAGGTGGATGCCACCCCGCAACCGGAACGAATGGCCGTTCTTCTTGTGCCAATAAACGATTTCTGGAAATACCAGCAATCGGGCGTGGACCCAGGGCCGGAATGGATGCGGCCGGAGTTTGATGATACTTCATGGCCCCTGGGTAAGGCCTTGTTTCATGTCGAGGATGCGGTCTTGCCGGAGACGAAAAACACCTCCCTCCGAATCGGCAGAACCACCTACTATTTCCGGACTGCGTTCGATGTGGGAGATGAGGTCTCGTTGCCGGACGCGGCATTGGAGATTTCCACCATTCTCGATGACGGCGCGGTGATCTACCTCAACGGGATCGAAGTCTTGCGGATCCGGATGCCGGACGGTCC
>ERZ795046.3179-NODE-3179-length-13246-cov-3.743537_pt1 | contig 13246 bp, 12 predicted proteins | sample MGYA00375130_ERZ795046 | MGnify/ENA primary metagenome ERZ795046 (study PRJEB30175, sample SAMN05720202) | activated sludge metagenome | isolation source: anaerobic digester from wastewater treatment plant | place: Japan | collected 2015-05-15 ...
CAGTTCAGCAGTGTCAGGTAGTGTCCGGCCCTTGGGTCGTGGCGTCGTATCCTATATTGGGATATTCCGAAGCACGACCGAGGTAATAGGCGGATGGCGGAAATGGCTACGTTGGGCGGTCGGAAGGTGGAATGGCCTTCTGCACCTCACGAAGCAGTTCTACAGGGTCGATGCCGAGAACCTGGGCCAACTCCAGGAACTCCACCACGTCCAGACGCCGTTCGCCCGTTTCGTATTTGCTGACGAAGGACTGTGGGCGACCCAGACGCTCGGCAAGCTGTGCCTGCGTCAATCGGGCGCTTCTTCGAGCCTCGATCAGCAGGCGTCGAAACCGGATGTATGCCTCGGTGAATACAGAGCGGCTCATGGTACTCCAGGATGGACACCAACGAGCGAAATCCCGGAAGGGGATAAAACCCAAAAGGGGATTGCCGGGGCTTGACGAGGCGGCTCCCAAGTAGTGCCGGGGATCGCGGGGTAGCGGCTGTTGCCCGGACTGCAGGTACACGAACATCGAGCAAGGAGGCACGAACAGATATGTCGTCGTCGCACGAGTGTAGCGCGTGCGGGGCAGGGAATTGCGCGCGCAGTGCGTCCTGCTCCCACTGCGGCAACCCGTTGAATGCATCGGGAGGCCGGATCCTGCTCAAGGACACCGGCAACAGAAACAGCGAGCCTGCGCCACCGCCACTGGCGACGGCAGTGATCTCGGGTGGGGAGCGCGGGGCCGCGTGGTTGGTTTGGGTCCACTCCCTTCTGGCTTCCCTGGCAGAACTGGATTTCGAGGAGTGCTGCCGCATTTTCGCTGTCCTCCTGATTGTAGGGTTTTGCGGCATGGGCCTTTGGCGTTACATGCCTCTCATTCCGCTCGCCTTCCTAGCGCTTGTGCCTACTGCACGATGGCTATCGGCGAAGCTGTGGAAAGCCATCAGTGTACCGGCAGTGAACGTGACGCTCACCGGACTTCGGTGGTCGGCAGGACAGGGCTACCTGCAGCTCGATGTTCACCTCTCCTCGGATGAGGCGATGAGGCCGGAGTGGCGCGACTACGTGGCGATCATCTTCGCTGCCCACAGCGTGCCATCGCGCCCCCTCGACTCATACGTGAGTGCGCTGGCCGGTGGCGGTACACTGGAGGTCAAAGCCTTCTTTGCCTGCCGAGGGAGAGCGCCGGATGGTCTCTCGGCGCTCATCCGCCTCCCCGATGGGCGGAGCGCGACACTCCCTGTTGCCAACCTGCAGTACGTAGTGGGCAAGTGCGACGCCTGCAAAGGGAGTGGCGGGACGTGCAAGTTCTGCGGCGGCTCCGGTCGGGTTGATGTCGCTGTGATGCAGGAGGTGGGTAGTCCGACGGACCGCTACCAACTCGGATGAGGCGGTGTCCCAGGCCGCAGCACGGTGCGGCCCGTGCGTCTCGCAACCGTTCGGTGTGACTCTGATGCCTGTCGCGGAGGCATCTGGATGAAGGAGAAGAACGTGTCTCGGATGGTCAAGTGCGAAAACGGGGAATGCGGTGCTCCCAATCCTGCAGGCCGGACAGCTTGCTTCCGCTGTGGTCACCCGTTACCGGCTGCACCGGGGGAGCCTGAACTGGCAGGTCAGTTCCTACCCGGCAGGGCTTTGGTCACAGGCACTCTCCCCCCGCAAGGCCGCTGGCACCGTGCTCGCCTCACTCTCGTCTGCGCGATGCCTGTGCTCATTGTCGTCGGCTTCTTCATCGCCACCAAGTGGCGTGACGGGCGCGCGTCCTGGACGGGACAGGCACAGCAGCCGAGTGAGATGCCAGCGGCTTCAGTGGAAATGCGTGTCCATATCGTCTGGACCGGCCAAGGCCAGGGCTGGGCAGAGGGCACCATGACCAATGAGTCTGCCGTGGCCCTACACAACCTGGGAATGGAAGTGGCAAGACCGGAGGTCGTCGAGAGGAACGGCTTCGTTGTCGGTGTCAAGGATAACTGGAAGTCAGGGACCGTCTGCGAGATAGTCCCGAGATCGATCCCGCCGGGGGGAACAGCGCGGGTTGCAGTTCACGGCTCTTCCATGGCGGAGGTCAGCAACCTTCGCGTGTTCTACGTGGAGCCGAAGGTCTATCGCTACAGCGATCAGCAGAGCATCCCGTATGAGGAGAAGCACGAAGTCGAATGCACGCAGGAGATCAGGCCGGGAGAGGGTGTGCGTGAGACCAACGCGGCCACACCAGGGGGCACCCCCGGCAACGGCTCGCCGTCCTTGCAGAACCCAGATGGCACATTCAGAAACGTGCCCCTGCACGGCTATGGCATACAAAAGGACCCGCAGCACAACCCCGGCGGGTTCGGTAGATGAAGTCACCACTAATTGAGGGGATCTGGTGCTTAAGCCCACGTTCGCTGAGAGGACGGTCGCATATGTCGGCTTCCGGGGTCTGACGCCAGAGCGCTCTGCGTGCCCTGTTCGCGTCATCCTGTCCCCGACGCGATTCGAGAGAGGAGGGAATCGTGCCCATTCGGTTTGACTGCCCCGCCTGTGGCAAGATGATCATCGCACCCGACTCAGCATCGGGCCTTACGGGGCCGTGCCCGTTCTGCAGAGCGACGATCAAAGCACCGTCGTGTGCACGCCTGCCGCTGCCAGAAGGTCAAGCGCCAGGAAGAGCAACATCGGCTCCGCATTGCACTGAGTCCGTAGGCCGCGCCGTTCAGGCTCCGACACGCACGGGTCCCGTTTGCCATATCTGCGGTGGGGGCACGATTGCCGGGGTGTGCTCGTGCTGCTCTCGCATCGTTTGCCGCGAGTGTGCTACACGCGAGCGGAAGGATCTCGTTTGCAGCCCCTGCCGCACGTTGCGGGATGGTACAACCGGCAGCAACCCCGTTGCGGCACTCCGTGCCATCGAGGCGTTGGGACCAGACGTAGCGCGGCACCGACCGCAACGTGCGACGCGGGAAGTGAAGAAGGCCCATGGCCTGGTGGAGATGACCATCCGCTCCCTCGTTGCCGAAGGCGCACTGGATGCCGCGTCTGCGCTTGCGCTACGTGCCCAGAGTGCTCGCGGTCTGTGGGGTCTGCCGCCTGCCTATGTGCCATCGCCTAGCCGCCGGTCAGCACCGAACCGCCCGCCTACCCGCGAGGAGTTCGACATCACAGCACAAGTCGTCTCTTCGTTCCTGCCGGTGCCAGCCACTCATCCCGGACTCACGGCGATGGTTGGCGAACTGGCAAGCCGAGCGAGCATTCCGACACCTCGGCTATGGATCCTGAGGGACGAGGTGCCGAACGCCTGCGCCGTCGGGTTCGTACCGGAAGAGGCGCACCTGATGGTCACGGCGGGTCTTCTCAACTCCGGGATCCCGGAGCGTCAGTTGTTCGCCGTCCTCTCCCATGAAGTTGCCCACATCACGTTGGGCCACACCGCTGAGAACACCGCCCTGCACGCGAAGGCGCTGGACATCCAGATGAGTGCCGCGCTTACCGGGGGTGCTGTAGCGGGTGCGGGCGGGGGCCTCGGTGCAACGGTGGCGTCTGTAAGCGCCCTCAGCGACGACGATTGCGTGGGCTTGCTCGGGTTGGTGGTCGGACTGGGCATCGCTGCGGTCGGTGGCGCGGTAGGGGCTGGCATCAGCGCCCAAGGCGCAGCGGCGGCGAAAGCTACGCTGACCAGGGGGCTGCACCATATGGAGTTCGCCGCAGACGCGAGAGGGGCAGAGCTATCCGGTGATCCGCAAGCCCTCGCTGACGCCCTGGCCTACCTCGACCGTTCGCAGGACGCGGGTCGTTGGTCGGGCCGCGCGGTAGGGCACGCCGCCCACGCCTTCATTGTCGCGCCGGGGGTTGCGTGGTCGCTGGCGGATGCCAGCACCCATCCGCCGTGTTCGCGGCGGATTGCGGCACTGGCGCTTCTGCGGATGGCAAGAGAGGCCCGGTGAGGGGAAGGACACAGGCGATGCCGATCAAGTTCGACTGCCCCTGGTGCAGCCATACTCTCACAGCGCCCGACTCGGCGGCGGGGGTTACCGCCCCCTGCCCCAAGTGCGGCGTGCAGATTACCGCACCGGCAGATGGCGAACAGCCAGCGGGCGCGGGCAAGGCCAGCGCTGTTGGCCCCGCTCTCGGATCGCCGACGGCGGGAAGGACCCAATCCGCTCCCCTGACCAGTCCCCCGCTACCATCGTCGGCACCGGCCCAGGTATCTCCCTATGACCCCATGCCGCACAAGGCAGGCAAGGATTGGCTGACCACACTGCTCCTCTGCCTCGTCACCGGGTTCCTGGGAGGCCACCGGTTCTACACCGGCCACATCACAACGGGGATCATCCAGGCCCTCACGATGGGTGCGTGCGGCTTGTGGTGGCTGGCGGACCTCGCAACAATACTCGCTGGCCGCTTCCGCGATTCCACCGGCAATCGGCTCGTCGGGTCGCACTACCCCGCGGTGACACGGTGGGTCATCGGTACCGGGGTCGTCTGCATGATTCTGGTAATCCTAACCATGGCCTCCATCGACTGAAGGTAATCATCTGCTGCCAAGATGAGAGCGGGGACCGACGAACGTCCTACTCGCCGGTCCCCGCATCCCAAGAGAGCGAAGTCCGTACCAGGCCACGAGTGCTGTGGCCCGCTCGACAAGGGCAGCGGCGTCCCCCAGGGCGACGCTCATCCGCGTACCTCCCACCAAGTCCGCCTCCGCGCCTTCGGAGGTGCGACGCAGAATGGCGGGGCCTACGGTCGCCAGATTCCTGATGGCTGACCGTGTAACGCTGCTCCAATGCGTGGTGTTGCTGCGCCCGTGGCGGCTCCTCGGCAGGGGGTTCCGCCGCTGCCTCGATGGCCCTACTCCATCACCACCGTCGGTGGCGCGCCTTCGCGTTTGGGATTGCCGGTGGGGCGAGGTTGTCGCCACTAGGTCAGGCACGGTCATCCCCCGGTGATGGTGGGTCCTCATCATCGCCATCTCCGTACTCCTCGAATCCGCCGTCAGGATGCAGCCGCCCGACCGGCTCGTCAGAATCGAGCGGCTCCTTGCGGATCTGGACCCAGACGTGCTCTCCCCCGATCTCACCTTCGACGCTCACGTCGTCCTCCCGCGTGCACATCGTGATGGCGGGAGGCGCGTCGAAGAGGGCCACCAGGTGCTCGATGGAGAGGAAGAACGACGGGTATGCCACCTGGTCACCGTCACAGTGGAAGGGCGTGGGCCGGACCACTACCTGATGCTCGGCCTCAACGTAACCGAACAGCAGGCCACCCGGCCAACACTCCATCAGCCCGCTGTTCATCGCCTCGACGACCGCATCGGCCCACAGGGGCCACTCGGGCAGATCGCCTTCGTCATCCCCGGAGCAGTCGAGGCACAGGTTCCCCTGCGCCTGCATCGCCCGCTCGCAGACAGGGCAGGTCTTGGGTGCAGCCCCGGTCCTGCGCAGGATGTCCGTGTAGCAGTACCCGACTCGCTCTCGCTCGTGGAACTGCCCAGGATGGCAGGTTGCGATCAGCGTGGCAGGACCGTAGGCTTCCCGAATCCCCTCGGGGGTGTCCTCGGGTAACTGAACGAAGCAGCGCGTATGGCAGAACTGACAGTACGGACCCATCTCTCTCCTCTCGTTGGTAACTCGGAAGCGGTTCCCGCCGTCATCGGCTCTTGCGCAACTGCTCAACGGGCGAGAACTGGCGGTGTTGGGCCTCCACATCGGCCTGCGACAGCGACAGGTAGCGGTTGACCATGCGCAGTTCCGTATGGCCGAGTAGCTCCTTGAGCGCGAAAACGTTGCCACCACCCCGCAGGTAGAAGATCGCGGCTGTGTGTCTGAGCGTATGCGGGGATGGTCTCACGCCCTGTAGTCCTGCGGATCGGCTCAACCTAGCGACCATATCGAGCAGGCCGTAGCGGCTCAATGCACAGCCCGTCCGCTCCCCTCGCTCACAGAGGAAGACCGCGTCCTCCGGGTCCCGCTCCTGCTGTGAAAGGTAGCGGAGGAGTGCCCGTGCCGTCTGCGCCGAGAAGGGAAGGGTGCGGCGCTTGTTCCCCTTGCCCACGACCTGACAACGCCGATTCGCCAGGTCGAGGTCGGACATGCGCAGACCACATACTTCACTGGCCCGCGCTGCGGTGTCCAGCATCAGAAGTAGAAGCGCTTCGTCGCGCCTGGGGTTCCGAGAACGCTTGGCGGCAGTGAGTAGTGCCCTGACCTGATCCACCGTGAACGGCTGAATCTGATCCACGGGCACTCGCGGGCGGCTGATAGCGTCGAACGGGTTGGTGGTAACTACACCCTCGGTCTGGAGGAACCGTAACAGGCAGGAGAGGTCCACATAGTAGTTCTTGACCGATTTGGGTCGCAGGCCCTGCTTCGTGATGGAGACGAGGAACGCCCGCACGGCGGTGGTGTCCACGTGGGTGTGGCCGTTCTCGCGCAAGAAGCGCAGGAAGCGGTCGAGCAGTACGCGACGAAGCGCAAGCGTATTCCTCGACAGTTGGCGAATCTCGCCGTCGAGGAACCAAGCCTGCGCTTCTCTCTCAAGATCCGAGACACTGAGTGTCTTCGACTTCGCGGGTCCGGTTCCGCGCTGCGTTTTGGCGGAACCTAGCTGTGCTTTTCGCATTTCGCCCTCTCTTCCGAGAGCGGCGAGAACGCTGGAACCCGCGTCGTTATTAGTCTGGTGCGGAAGGCGGGACTTGAACCCGCATGAGGTTAACCCTCACTAGGCCCTCAACCTAGCGCGTCTGCCATTCCGCCACTTCCGCGTGGCAACACCCAGATTATATCACTGCCTGGCCGCTCTGTCAACAGCGATTTGCGCGTTTCACGCATTCCCGCAGGCGTTCGATGCTGGCGCGCAGCCCCTCGGCGGGATCCACCTGGCCCGCGTAGCGCTCTTCGCTCAGCTCCAGGTTCAGGATGCCTCCATATCCGGCCGAGGCGAGCATTGCCACGTAGGCATCCACCGGCACCACGCCCTGCGTCAGCGGCCAGTGGGTCTCCCCACTAGGACCAATATCATGGATGTGCGTATGCGTTACGGCGGCGACAAACGCCGCCGGCGGAGTTGCGGCGAGCAGACCGCGGCGCGCGTTGCTGCAGCCGTGGCCGAAGTCCCAGCAGATGCCGGCGGGAAGCCCCTCCACCAGCGCCAGAACGCCCTCATAGGTGACGCTCGGATCTGCCGGACCCTTCGCGCGGTTCAGTTCCACCGCGAAGCGCAGCGGCACTTCCTCGCGCTCCGCCGCGTCTACGGCCCGGCGCACCGCCTCTCGCGTCTGCGCTGCCAGGCGTGATTCGCTCTCCGCACGCGGCGCGTAGGCGTGAATCGGGACGGCCACCTCTTCCCCCCGCTCGCGCAGCTCCGGGAGCACGCCGGACAAGCCCGGGAAAAGCTTCCCGAGGGTCGCACCCGTGGCCATGCGCGGCAGCCGGGCGTGGATGGCCAGGGCCAGCCCGGCACTCCAGATGCGCCTGGCGGCACGCGTGACCTCCTCCGGAGGCGTCTCCTCATCCACGCGCCGCAGCTCGATGACGGAGATGCCCCACTCGCGCCACTGCACGAGCGGAGCCCCCGGATCGCCCGCCAGCTCCTCCACGGAACGCGAGAGCCCCAGGCGCATCACGGTGGCCCCCATCATTTCTCCTGCCATCCCGCCAGCGCATAGAGCCGGTCGGCCAGCGACTCAATCGTCTCGCGCATGGAGAGGCAAGAGCGCCACTCGGCAGGGATGCCGGACTCGCCGTAGAAGATGCCCGCGAGCTGGCCGTACACGGCGCCGGTTGTGTCGGCGTCCTCGCCCAGGTTCACCACCTTGAGCGCGCCATCGCGGAAGTTATCCGTCCGCGCGAAGGCCCACAGCGCCGCTTCCAGGGTGGCGACGACGTAGCCGCTCCCGCGAATCTCCGGGGGCTCACGCCGGTGGAAGGAGCCGCTGGCCACCTCGGCGACCTCGGGGGCCAGGGGGAACTCGTCCCATAGCCCCGGCACCGGCGCGTAGTATGGAGAGAGGAGCTCCTCCTTGGTCGCGCCCAGCAACGCGCCGACGATGAGCCCACCCAGGTAGCGGGCGGCGCTGACGCACTCCGGGGATGCGTGGGTCGTGCGCGAGCTGTCGCCACTCAGGATGACCGCCTGTCGCGGGTCGCGCGCATAAGCCAGGGGCACGGGCGCCAGGCGCATGATCGAGCCGTTCCCGGAAGCGCGGGAGTCGGTGGAACCACAGTAGGCGACGCGCATCTGCTCAAAGCGGCGCAGCGCCCCCTTCGTTCCGCGACCAATGTTGAAGCACCTGCCGGTGCTGCTCAGGTGGCCTTGGCGCCACCAGCGCACGTAGCGCTCGAGCTGGTCTATCGGGTCGTGCCCGGACCGCTCGACCAGGCTCTCCGCCAGGCAAAGCGCCATCGATGTGTCATCCGTCCACTGCCCCGGCTTCAAGCGGAACGGTCCGCCGCCGGTGATCTCTGCCACCGGCGGGAAACTGCCCGGCGCACGGAACTCCACGGTGGTGCCCAGCGCATCGCCGGCCGCCAGGCCCAGCAGCGCGCCCCGGTATCGCTCGCGCAGGTTCATGGGTCCTCCCAACTGGCGTCATGGAGTCTTGGGGGGCCCCATCACTCCATTCGCCCGCTACTCCGACTTGCCTTCGAGACGATGCCGCGTGTGCGCGGAGAGCACCCGCTTGCGGATGCGCACGCTCTTGGGCGTCACCTCCACCAGCTCGTCGGCGTTGATGAACTCCAGCGCCTGGTCCAGGCCAACGGCGCGTGGCGGCACCAGGCGAATCGCCTCCTGGTCGGTGCTCGACCGGATGTTCGACGCCTTGCGCTCCTTGCACGGGTTCACGTTCATGTCGCCCGGCCGGGAGTTCTCGCCGACGACCATCCCTTCATAGACATCTACGCCCGGGCCCCAGAAGAGCTGGCCACGCTCCTGAAGGTTATAGAGGGCATACGCAGCGGTCACGCCCTGTCGGTCTGCCACGAGGACACCGTTGGTGCGCCGAGGCAGCGGTCCCTGCCACGGGCCATAATGGGAGAAGAGCGTGTTCAGCAGGCCCGTGCCCCTCGTATCTGTCAGGAACTGCGAGCGGAACCCGATCAGCCCGCGCGAGGGCACCAGGAACTCCATGCGCACGCGCCCGTGTCCGTGATTGACCATCTTTGTCATCTGGCCCTTGCGCCGTCCCAGGGATTCGGTGACGATGCCCACGTACGCATCCGGGACATCGATAAAGACGTGCTCGAACGGCTCGTGCGTCTTGCCATCCACTTCGCGCGTGATCACCTCAGGCTGCGAGACCTGCAGCTCGTAGCCCTCGCGGCGCATCATCTCGATCAGAATGGCCAGTTGCAGCTCGCCACGCCCGGAAACTTTGAACGAGTCGGGCGATTCGGTATCCTCCACCCGGATGGAGACGTTCCAGAGCGCCTCCTTCATCAGGCGCTCGCGCAGGGTGCGCGAAGTGACGTATTTTCCCTCGCGTCCGGCGAAGGGGGATGTGTTCACCCCGAAGAGCATCGAGATCGTCGGCTCATCCACCCGAATGCGCGGCAAGGGGGTGGGCTCATCCGGATCGGCCACGGTATCGCCGATGGCAATCCCCTCGATGCCGGCAAGCGCAATGATATCGCCTGCGGCTACCTCGTCCACGGCCAGGCGTTTCAGGCCTTCAAAGGAGTAGAGTTGCGTGATCTTGGTGCGATCGATGCTCCCATCTTCCTTGCATACCGCCACAGGATCGCCCACGCGGATCGTGCCGGAAACGACGCGCCCAATGGCGAGCCGGCCCACATAGTCGTTGTAATCCAGGGTGGAGACCAGCACCTGCAGCGGCGCCGCGGGGTCGGCGCGTGGCGGCGGGATCGTCCGCACCAGCGTCTCGAAAAGCGGGCGCAGGTCACCGGTCATCTCCTCTGGCGATTCGCCTGCCGTGCCATCTCGCCCCACGGTGTAGAGCACCGGGAACTCAATCTGCTCGTCGGTGGCGTCAAGGTCCAAGAAAAGCTCGTACACTTCATCGAGCACCTCCCGGGGGCGCGCATCTTGCCGGTCGATCTTGTTGATCACCACCATCGGGGTGAGGCCGGCCTCCAGCGCCTTGCTCAGCACGTAGCGCGTTTGGGGCAAGGGACCCTCGGCGGCATCCACCAGCAGCAGGATGCCATCCACCAGGCTGAGCGCGCGCTCCACCTCGCCGCCGAAGTCGGCGTGCCCGGGCGTATCCACAATGTTGATCTTGTAGCCCCGATAGGTGATCGCGGTGTTCTTTGCCAGGATCGTGATCCCGCGCTCGCGCTCCAGGTCAATGTTGTCCATGACGCGCTCGGGAATCTGCTCGTTGTCTCGAAAGAGCCCACTTTGCCGGAGCATCGCGTCGACTAGCGTCGTCTTCCCATGGTCTACATGCGCGACGATCGCCAGGTTGCGGATGTCATCCCGGAGCGGGGCCGATGTGAACGTCAAGTACGCTACTCCTTTCACGAAGCGCATCGCATGCGGAGGCATGCCTGAAGCGTCTTCGCGTTCCCGAATTTCCAACGAAAATCGTACCACAGGCGGGCGTGCGCGTCAACAAGAAAATCTCTTGCCGCGGCTGTGGAGCACGCCCTTGGAAGAGCACGCGTACCCAATACCCCCGCGGCATGGGCGTTGCCCGCCGGCGCCAAGCTCCGCGGGCAACGCCCCTCCACGATGCATAGATGCCTCGACTTGCCCGGCATGACAGGGGCCGGCGCAGTCATAGAGCCGCGGACGAGATGTGCTGTTAGCGGGCACCGGTATTACGGATGTCCTCTCGTGCCATTTCTCGCGGCGATAGAGCGCGGGTATATGGGCAAATATTGACAAATACGGGCACTGGGGGTATAATCGTGTGTAGAGGAAGCGGTGACTACAAGAGGATGCTCAGCGGCACCGCACGCGGCGACCTGGGCAACCGCGGACACAAGCGGGCGTGGCTTGCAGCCATCGCTCCACGATAGGGGAGGTATGCGCCGTGGATGAGTATTGGACCATCCGGCAGGCGGCAGAAGCGCTTCAGGTGCATGAGCGCACCGTCAGGCGCTGGATCGCCGCGGGCCGCCTGGCCACGGTTCGCGTGGCGCGGACAATCCGTGTCCCGCGGCCTGCGGTCGAGCGGCTGGCATTAGAGTCGCTGAGGGCACCGAGGCAGGATGCCCCGGGGGGGCTGCAAGCGCAGGAGCCCTGGGGCGCAGAACAGGAGCCTCAATCTCCAGAAGTGGCCACCATGCCGGGAGAGGATCTGGAGCACGGATCTGGCGCCGGGCCGGTGCAGATAGATTCAACTCAGGCCGGAGAGAGCGGGGCAGGAGAGTGCAGACCGGGCGATAGCGGGAAGAGGGCAACGAAGATGTCAGAAACGAAGGCTGATGTAGTCATACAGCGAGGGCTAAAGGATGTGATTGCCGGCGAGTCATCCATCTGCTTCATCGATGGGCAGAAGGGCCGGCTGATGTATTGCGGTTTTGACGTGGCAGATCTTGCGACCTACTCCACCTTTGAGGAGGTGGCCTACTTGCTGTGGTATGGGCCTGCCCGGCAAGATCGAGTTTGAGGCCTTCCTCGATAGCTTCACGGGAAGCGTCGAGCTGCCGGTGGAGACCGTCATGATCTTGCGCATGTTCCCCAGGGCGGCAACGCCTATGGAGGTGTTGCGCACCGCGGTCTCCTCGCTGGGGCACTGGGATCCCGACAGCGGCTGCACCCGGCTCGACGCCGTTCTGCGCAAGGCGATCCGCCTCACCGCACGCATCCCGTTGCTCGTCACCGCGCACCAGCGCCTGCGCTTTGGGGCCGAGCCGATCCACCCGCTGCCAGGCAAGAGCATCGCCTACAACTTCCTCTATACGCTCCATGGCACCGAGCCGGATCCCACCTGGGTTCGCGCCTTTGATGTGGCGCTCATTCTCCATGCCGACCACGAATGGAACGCATCCACCTTCGCCGCGCGTGTCATCGCGTCCACCATGGCGGATATGTACTCCGGCGTGACCGGCGCCATCGGCGCCCTCAAGGGACCTCTCCACGGCGGCGCGAATGAGCAGGTGATGAAGATGCTCGACGAAATCGGCGACCCGTCCAAGGCGGAGGCGTGGGTGAAGGGCGCGCTCGCGAAGAAGGTGAAGATCCCCGGGTTCGGCCATCGCGTGTACCGCACGGAGGATCCTCGGGCGACTATCCTGCGGCGCTACGCCGAGGCGCTCGCCAAGGAAGCGGGCGAGGAACGCCTCTACGAGACGGCTCGCGAGGTCGAGCGCGTCGTTCGCGAGAACACCAAGGTTTATCCGAATGTCGACTTCTATTCCGGTATCTGCTACCGGGTGATGAAGATCGAACCGGAACTCTTCACGCCGATCTTTGCGATCAGCCGTGTGGTTGGCTGGACGGCGCATATCCTGGAGCAGTGGGGCAACAACCGCATCATCCGCCCGCGCGCCCACTACACCGGCGCCGATGACCTGGAGTACATCCCCCTCGACCAGCGCGGCAAGACCTGGGCCCACGAGGAAGACGATCAGGATCGGGAGCCGGATGTGTAGAGCCGGCATCCGCCATCAATCGGATGCCGTGGACCGGCGCGGGTCGGTGCTCCCGCGCCGGTCCCTCTCTCCACGATGAGGGGAGAGGACGGAACTCTGAACCGGCGAGCGCGCGCACAGTTTCGGCTGACTGGCACAAAGCGTCGGCCCCTGCCGGTTCCGAGCTTCTCTAGGCGCGCGCGGCGGATTCACCGGCGGCTGCCGGCGCGCGAGGCACCGTGCTCTTCCGGTGGGATGGCGTGTGATTGCGGTGTTCCGCTACCCTCCCAGGCGGTTCAGGGCGGCCCGCGCCTCGGCGTGATCCGGCGAGAGCGACAGCACCCGCCGGTACTCCTCTCGCGCGCGATCCGGATGCCCGGCCTCCTCCAGGGCGGCCGCGTAGGCAAGGCGCGCGGCAACATCATCCGGACTTTGATCCACCACCCGGCGCATCTCGCTCAGGTAGGCCCGGCGCTGCTGGTCGGCGTACGCCTCCTCGGGTGACTCGTAGCCAAGAAGAACCGGCGCGGGCGGCGCCGCTGTCGCTCCCTCCGGAGCGGGTTCCGGCTCGGGCTCGCGTGCCGATAGAAGTGGCTGGGCGTTCGGACCGGTCACCACGCGGCCGTAGGTATCGCGCTCGTACTGGTCCTGGACGAGTCGGTCCAACTCCGGCAGCCGCTCTCGAATCGCGGCCTGCACGGGGCGCGGGCGCCTGAGGAGAAACTCCATCAGCTCCTTGATGTTCGTCG
>ERZ795046.3182-NODE-3182-length-13233-cov-3.824556_pt1 | contig 13233 bp, 10 predicted proteins | sample MGYA00375130_ERZ795046 | MGnify/ENA primary metagenome ERZ795046 (study PRJEB30175, sample SAMN05720202) | activated sludge metagenome | isolation source: anaerobic digester from wastewater treatment plant | place: Japan | collected 2015-05-15 ...
GCAAGCCACTTTCTATTTACTCTTAGACTACAATTTGATGTAAATATTGTCTCATCTGTATAAGACAATATTGGATTTCCACATGTCACATGACCAACTGCCATTGATGCTGAGCCTGTCGTTGCAGGTAGAATCGATGTATTTGGACATCCGTGATATTCTGCTGGACAAGTGATGATAGGTGGTTTGTTGCAACAATTATCATTTACCGTTACAGTAAACCAACAAGAAGTTGTATTGCCACAATCATCAGTTGCTGTATAGATCACCAATGTATTTCCCAATCCAAATTTAGATCCTGATCTATAATTTGAACTTAAGAATACAGAGCCACATGGATCAGTTGCAATGGGTTCATTCCACATTGGCATACCAACACAATTTGATGAAGGATCAATACTAAAATCTGTAGGACAAAAAGTAAATCTTGGTCCAGAAGTATCGATGAAAGTGAGCAACTGTAGACATGAATCTCGCATTGTGGTATTTGTAGGATCAATTGATAGCCATTTTCTTTCAATTTGACTATTACATGGATCTGTTCTTAAAATTCTATCTACATAACTTACTACTGCATTGACATTTCCTGTGCTCGTAGCGATACCAGTTACGGATGGTTCTTTACTAGAATTTGGGCAAGCTACAAAATCTGCTGGACAATGAATCACTGGTGGTAATCCTAAGCAATTTCCAGACACATTGATATTAAATGTACAAGTAGAAACATTGCCACAAGCATCTGTTGCGGTATAAGTTACTGTTGTGGTTCCTTTATCAAATAATGATCCTGAAGTATGAGATGCTTGAATATTAATCGCCCCTGGACATATATCATTTGCAGTTGGCTCTGTCCATGTCGCTATTGCTTTGCAGTCAGAATTTCTGGCTGTTAAATTTTGATCGCTAGGACAATTTGCAAAAACAGGGCCTTCATTATCTCTTAGATTAATAAACTGGATGCATGAAGATTGAAGTGTAGCATTATTTGGATCTGTAGCAAGCCAAGTTCTTTGTATTCTTTTGTTACATGCTTGATCAATTAAGAGGAGATCTGTATAGCTAATTATCGCATCTGCACAAGTAGGATTTGCTTTAGAACTTGATGCTACACCTGTTGCAGATGGATTAGTACTAGAACCAATACATGAATAATATTCAGCAGGACAAGTCAATATTGGTGGTACATTGCAACAGTTGCTGATGACTGTTAGTTTAAAACTACAATTCGATACATTTCCACATTCATCTGTTGCAGTAAAAGTGATTGTCGTTACTCCAATAGGAAACATGTCTCCATTGATATGAGAACTTTGAAGCGAGAACTTACCACTCTCATCAGTAACCCAAGGTGATATCCAAGTAAAACTTGCAACACATTTAGAATTAGATAAGATTGAGGTATCTTTCGGGCAATTTAAGAATCGAGGAGCTGTCTTATCTTCTTTAGTAATGTACTGAATACAAAATGATCTCACGAGAGGATCCTCTGGATCAGTTGCTGTCCATAGTCGTTGTATTGTGCCAGAGCCTGGACATGAGCCTTGGGTTAATCTGTCGACATATTCTACTATAGGCTGATTGCAATCTCTGGAACCTGGTAAAGCTGTAGCGCAACCATGCGCATTAGGATCGCTGCTCACTCCTGGCAACACCGTCACATTGGGAGGGCAAGAAATAATTGGTGAAACGGTACATGGTGGTTTTGCCTTAACCAACGATATAGAAGCTGGATTTTGTGCATTTAAACAATAAAAACTAGACAAGATTCCAATAAAATAGAATAAGCCAATTCTTAATGGGGAGGTATTGCTTTTTTTCATAAAACGAATATATTAATACAATCAATTTATTTAAATCAATCGTGAATTGAGCCAGTTATCAGGGCGTAAAACTAAATAGATTATTCCGATTTTTTGAGAATTTCTAAATAAAATTGCGATTTTACTCATATTTTAAAAATATTATATTTAAAATATTAATAATTTAAAATTTTTAATAATATGTTTTGTATGAAAAACAAGTCTGGTATACATAGAAATTTTTTAATGCTTACTTTTATGACTTTATGTATAGCATTATTAATTTTTAAAAATATGTCTCATGGCTTATGCTAAAAAATCATTTGGTCAGCACTTTCTTACGAACCAAGATATTATTCTCAAAATTATAGATCAGCTCAAATCGATAGAAATTGAAAATTTTTGTGAAGTGGGGCCTGGCAAAGGTGCTTTAAGCTATCATTTACTGGATAAAATTCCGAATTACAAATTGATTGAAGCTGATAAGGATATGGTTGCACATCTTGAACAACATATTCCAAAAATTAAAGATCATATTTATCAACATGATTTTTTAAAATTTAATTTAAAGTCCTTATTCGAAGGAAAAGCGTTTTTACTCTTTGGAAATTATCCCTATAATATTTCATCTCAAATAGTTATTCGGACATTAGAAAACAGTAATCAAATTCCATATATGATCGGCATGTTCCAAAAAGAAATGGCGCTGCGCATCGTTTCTTCTTATGGATCTAAAGATTATGGTCCACTGAGTATCTTGAGTTCACTAATGTATGATAGAAAAATCTTATTTGATGTCAATAAAGAAAATTTTTCGCCACCACCAAATGTTCAATCTGCAGTGATCTTAATGAAGCGTAGAGAAGACAGAATAAGCATCGAGTTTTACACTAAATTTCAACCCTTCGTTAGAGCTTCTTTTCAGTATCGAAGAAAGACATTGAGAAATAATTTAAAAGGATTTGTAAGAAACACAAATCTCTTAAATGATCCTTATTTTACTATACGTCCAGAAGATGTAGAGCCTACAAAATTTGTTGAATTATATACTTTGCTTATGCAATAAATATTATTGCTTCATCCACTTTTTAGTGATGGTTTTGCCATTAGAATTTATTTTAATAAAATAAACTCCTTTTACAAAATCCGATACTGGTATTGCTAATTGGCTCACAGGTGTTTTTGGATTAATCGTCTTAATCTCTCTTCCAAAAATATTAGTCAAGGATATAGAAGATACTGAAATGCTATTATCAAATTTCAAATTCAAATTATCCACAACTGGGTTTGGATAAATTTTAAAATTAGGCAATAAGGTTTCATCTAAAGCAGTAGGTGTTGGATCAAATTTAGTTCCACTGTTTAATATTTCTTTTGTTGAAACATCCTGTATCCATACTAGAGCATACATTTGGGATTCATTCCAAGTTCCAGCTACAGTATAACTATAATTTAAATTAATACTTGAACCTTGCACTGGTAATGTGATGACATCTCCAGATGCTGAGGATGCAAATTTTCTAAATACATTGTAATGGACTTTCTCCCCATTAGGTGAAGCATAGTTCAACTCTTTTTCCGCTGCTGCCACATAGATTTTATAGTTTGAACTCGGTCTCAATCCAGTTACTTTTACTTCAATAGTTACATTCCTAGTAGTAGTCCCAGTTTCTTTTACTCTTATTTCTATAGGAGAGGTTTTTGCCAATTCTGATGAAATATGACTTGCTGTAACAGAACTAGCTCCTCTGCTTGTCGTTCCATTAAAAAATACTGTTGGTGTTCCTGGTACATTATAAAATTTGCTTCTCTCTGTATTTTCAGCTGTATTCGCTAGATAAAGTGCACAAGTTGGATAAGGATTTGAAGGATGTATCGTCATGTGATGAAAGCTACCTTCATAAGGCTTAATTGTGTTATAAAAACCAGGATTACTTGCACCACAAACACTACATTTTGTATTGGTGAAATGCTCTAGAGTGAGGTATTTTTTAGATTGTCCTATGGCAAATTGAAGTCCAGATATTGCTAATATTAATACAAGTAATTTTTTTATCATATTGTCTTTGTTTATAAAACACTATTTCATTAAGCAATGCAAAATTAAATCTAATTTTTGAAAAAACCTAAATTATCTCATATTTAAAAATTTTATATTAAAATTTTTTCCATATATAATCACCGTAATTTATACTTATTAAGCACTTATTTTTGTCTAAGTTGAGCCTTCCATCTGCTGAAACATTGCGTACAATACCAGTCCAACTCTGGCTTGATTTATCCTCGAAAACGACCTCTTCATTGGCTTTGTATAAAACAGAATTGTAAAAGACTAATAAGTTTTGAAATTGTCCCTGTTTTAATTTTTCATAATTTAATAATAATGCTTCTCGCAATTCAATAATTAAATCTTGCAAGGAAAGTGTTGATGTCGTATTTAATTGCATTGATGTTGCAAATTCAGCAGAATTAAATCGTTCTTGAAATACGTTTATTCCAATGCCAAAAAGCGACCATTGCAAATGATTTGATTTTAATACATTTTCAATCAGAATTCCGGCACATTTTTTATCATCTATATAAATATCGTTTGGCCATTTTATTTTAATATTTGAATTGACATATTTTTTTATCAATTCATAGACAGATATTGCTGCTATGAGATGCAATCCAAAAATCTGATCAATCTGGAGAAAACTACAATCTAGCACAGTGGTACAAAGAATGTTTTTTTGGCTATCACTTTCCCAAATCCTGCCATATTGTCCTTTTCCTTCTGTCTGGAAGTCCGAAATTGCCATAAATCCATGTAATGGACTAATATTTGATAAGTTTTCTCTTAGATATTTGTTTGTAGAATCTATTTTTGTGAAATGAATATGTGGAAATGAAAATTTGTATCTATTTGACACCATAAAAGTTTATAAAAATCAAATATTATCTATTCTTAAACTAAAATTTTAAATATTGCCTAAAGTAATTGCAAAATCCAAAAAAACCGAAAATCAAGAATCAAAATTTATTGATTTGATCATCGATAGCATCCAAGACATCAAAGGTAAAAATATAATTCATTTAGATCTCACTGAATTAAAGGATGCTCCTGCCAAACATTTTATCATCTGTGAAGGTGAAAGCAATACTCAAATAAAAGCCATTGCAGGAAATGTTCAACGCAGAGCGAAAGCTGAGGCTTTGGTAAAATATGCACATATCGAAGGAACTCTTGCTGCAAAATGGGTTCTTGTCGATTTTTTTGATGTCGTCGTTCATGTTTTTGACAAAGAAGCGAGATTCTTTTATGATCTCGAAGAATTGTGGGCAGATGCAAAACAAACAGAATATAAAAACATTTAAGACGTTTTTAACCTTGTTTGAACACTCAATTTAAAACCGAAACGCATATTAATCGTTTATATTAATTCTCAATAGAGTCAAAAATTATATGGAACAGGAAAACAATAACCCAAAAAAAAATAATTCAGGATTTAACCCATACTGGATTTATGGAATTATTTTTTTAGCCATCATCGGAGTAAATATATTTTACATCAGCAATCCCTCACAGGATCCAATTAACTATTCACGCTTTCAAAAAATGGCTGAAAGCGGCGATATCGATAAAGTGGAAGTCATCAATGGTAATAAGGTTTATGTCTATCTAAAAAAAGAAGCTGTAGCCAAAGAAGAATATAAAGATGCCTTAAAATCAAATTTTTCTGGTAGACCAAATTATCATTTTAACTCAGGACCATCGGAGCATTTTGCGGAAAAAGTGGACAAAATGAATGAAACCCTTCCAAACAAAATTGATATTAACTATTCTGAAAAAGAAAATTGGCTTGGAACGATTTTGGGATTTCTTATTCCGTTTTTAATCATCCTAGCATTATGGATGTATGTGATGAGGAAAGTTGGAGGCGGCGGCGCAGGTCCTGGTGGTCAATTGTTTAATATTGGAAAATCTAAAGCCACACTTTTCGAAAAAAATCTGAATACTCAAATCAACTTTGAAGACGTAGCTGGATTAGAAGAAGCTAAAGAAGAGGTTATGGAAGTTGTGGATTTTCTAAAAAATCCAAAAAAATATACAAGTCTCGGAGGTAAAATCCCAAAAGGAGTTCTTTTAGTAGGTCCTCCAGGAACTGGAAAGACTTTGCTAGCCAAAGCTGTTGCTGGTGAAGCAGGAGTCCCCTTCTTTACCATTTCAGGATCAGATTTTGTGGAAATGTTTGTCGGTGTTGGAGCTTCAAGAGTGCGGGATTTATTCCGCCAAGCGAGAGAGAAAGCACCTTGCATTGTCTTTATTGATGAAATCGATGCAGTGGGACGTGCTAGAGGAAAGACTCAGGTACAAGGAGGCAATGATGAGAGAGAGAATACATTAAATCAGCTCCTCGTAGAGATGGATGGTTTTAGTACTGACAAAGGTGTTATCCTCATGGCTGCTACAAATAGACCAGATATATTAGACTCTGCATTATTGAGGCCAGGAAGATTTGATAGACAAATTTCAATCGATCCGCCCGATCTTGTAGGACGCGCTCAGATATTCAAAGTACATTTAAAGAAATTAAAGCTGTCACCTACAGTTACACCTGAAGTCTTAGCTGAAATGACTCCAGGATTTGCTGGTGCTGAAATCGCCAATGTATGTAATGAATCAGCCTTAGTTGCAGCTAGAAGAAATAAGACAGAAATCGACCTTGATGATTTTAATTATGCTTTAGATAGAGTCATCGGTGGTTTAGAGAAAAAAAATAAATTAATCTCTCCAGAAGAAAAACAAGTTATTGCCTACCATGAAGCTGGACATGCTATTTGTGGATGGTTCTTACCTTTTGCTTCACCATTAGTTAAAGTGACAATCGTACCTAGAGGTATTGGAACACTGGGATATGCTCAATATTTGCCAAAGGAAGAGTATATCACTAGAACTGAAGCCTTGCTTGACAGAATGTGTATGACCATGGGAGGAAGGGCTGCTGAGAGATTGGTTTTCAATAAAATTTCTACTGGCGCTCAAAGCGACCTAGATCAAGTCACAAGAATGTCCTATAGCATGATATCAGTCTATGGAATGAATGAAAAAGTTGGAAACGTTTCATTCTATGGTTTATCACAAGAAGGGTTTAACAGACCATACAGTGATGAGACTGCAAAAATCATGGACGAAGAAGTGAGAAAGCAAATTGACGGTCAATATGAAAGAGCTCAAAAGCTTTTGTCTGAAAAAAGACAAGAATTGGAAATTTTAGCTCAAGAGCTTTTGAAAAAAGAAGTGCTTCTCAAATCAGATGTAGAAAGACTTATTGGACCTAGTCCATATCACAAAGATAAACATGCAGAACCTCAGCCATTGTCTGGACAGCATGTATCTGATGAAAAACCAGAAGCTGATAACTCTTAATTAAAGAGTTTATTCGGGTTGATCTTGAATAATTCAACAATACATTTCAAAAAACAAGGACATGGAGCAGCGTTAATCGTGCTCCATGGTATTTTTGGTAGTGGTGATAACTGGCAAACTCTAGCTAATAATCTCCAAGATCAATATACAGTATATCTTATCGATCAGCGAAATCATGGTAGGTCTTTCCATTCAGATGATTTTGATTTAGATGTTTTAGCTGATGATATATATAAATTTATCATTGCCGAATCACTGTCAAAGGTTCATGTATTAGCTCATTCCATGGGTGGCAAAGTTGCCTTAAAATTACTCTCACTTTGTCCTCAACTTTTGGATAAAATTATCATCGTTGACATCGCACCAAAAGCATATCCAGCTGGACATGAAGATATCTTTAGGGCAATGATGGAAATGCCATTCTCAGAAATAAAATCTCGAACAGAAGCTGATCAACACATGCTGAAATACATCACTGATCCAATGGTGCGACAATTTATTTTAAAAAATTTATCTCGAACAGAATCTGGAGGCTTTGAGTGGAAATTAAATCTAAAAAGTATTTTCGATAACTATGAAAAAATATTACTTTCCATTTATCCTGAGATAAAAGAACAACATGAAGTTCTCTTTATTTTAGGTGAAAATTCAAATTATATTAAAGCAATAGATAAAACTGCAATATTAGAAAAATATCCTCACGCAAAATTTCAAACAATTCCTCATGCCGGTCACTGGGTTCACGCAGATAATTTTGAAGCATTTGTTTCAGTAGTGAAAAAGTATTTGCAGAACTAGGTTTAGATAATTTTGGGCTATTGCTCTATTTGGTAAAATCCAAAATGCTATAATTTCAGGGATGCATCCACTTTTTTTATTTTATCAATTGAGCTTTTCTTTCCTATACTAAAACTTATTAATATTCTCAATCAGGCTTAAAAATTCATTATGTGTGATGTTATTTGTAGCCAAAATATTCTTACTGTATAATACATTTTCATTTCCAAAAATATCGCTAACTCTACCTCCAGCTTCTCTTACGATTAAAATACCCGCTGCTACATCCCAAGGATTGATTCTAAGCTCATAATAAGAGTCGTATCTACCACATGCTGTGTAGGCCAGATCAAGCGCTGCAGAACCCATCCTTCTCACACCTCTAACATTCTGCAAAATATTGCGCAGCAATTCTATCAGTCCTTCCAATTGATTCATGCTATATGGAAATCCTGTTGCAATAACTGAATCTCGCATTTTATCTATGCGACTGACTTCTATCTTATTATTATTTAAAAATGCACCACCTGATTTAGTCGCTGTAAAACATTCATCTCGATTCATATCATAAATTACTCCGACGACTAGTTCCTCTCGATAACTCAATCCAACACTAACACAAAAAGCAGGAATTCCTTTTAAAAAATTCGTCGTCCCATCTAATGGATCAATGATCCACTTCCAGTCTGACTTGCTTGGTTTGGATTCTACAGTATCTTCTTCTGTAAGAAAGTCTGCATCACTTATAATATTTCTTAATCCTTTGACCAGTATTTTCTCGGTCTCAATATCTACATAAGAAACTAAAGAGTTTTTTTCCTTTTCAATAATATCTGTTTGCTGTACTTTTCCAATCTGCGAAGCGATAAATCGTCCTGCTTCCTTGACCACAACTACAGTTTGATCACAAATATTCTTCAGTTCTTCTTTGCCTATCATAGCTCTAAAGATACTGCTAATTTTTTCAAAAAATCAAATCCAGATTGTTTTATTAATATTATTAAACTAAAAGTTTTCAAAAAAATCAAAAGAGCTTAAATTAATTCATTTTGTTTTATTGATTTAGGGCTTTTTAATACGATCTTCTGCAACATGTTCCACAGAGAACAATAAATATTCTCCTACCAATTATACTTCACTCCTAGTTGCACCAGCTTCTCTGAATAGTTGCCAATATGCTGTGGATATTCAGAATATTGATTTGAGTAAGCTCTACAGTTCAGCGTTAGATTCTTAGCTAAGCTTCCATTGATTCCAATAGTAAAACCCAATTTATTCTGACTATCTATAAAATCGTAATTACTACCAATGGACAAACGAATCTTTTTAAATAATGTCTTGTCAAGAGACAATAATAAACCAGTTCTCTTTGAACTCAAATTGGCCACTGCATTATTAGAAAATTGTCCTCCAAAATTTATTGAAAATGATTTTGGCAAGCCAATGGATTGATTCAAATACACATATAATGAATTAATCTCTTGATCTACACTATCTGTTTTAGTAAAATAATACATTGTCTGCATTGTCGTCGTTGCAAATGAATGTTTTGCTATTTTAAAATTCTTTGCTAAACCCAATTGAATAATATTGGAATTAAAAAAATAGAAGCTGTTTGAAATCTTTGCATTGGAAAATCTTAAATTTAAGGAAGATAGTTTTTTTGAATGCCACTTTGCATCAATTCCAATTTCTTTTTTATCTGTTCGATAACTTTTTGCAGCTGAAAAATTATCATAATCCAACTGATAAAATGTACCTAATGCAAGTTTATTTTGAAATAAATCTTGTTCTAATCTAAAATTGGATTTATTCAAATCATTTGGCAAACCAAAAACTCCTGGATGTGAAAACCCAGGTCCCACAAACGAATGTTCCACACGTGCATGAGTTGTTTGATTGAATAAATTTAAAGCAAAATTGGCATTGTAAGCGAAATCAAAACTGCTCGATAGATTGGGCTTCAAACTTTCTTCCTTAGAAATTCGATCCAATTCTGGAGATTTTAAGTTTTGTGAAGGATACGACAATGTATCGTAACGATTTCCATTATTATAATTTCCAGCCAATTCACCACCAAATTCAACAATACGATTTTTTCCAAAGGACAATTGAAAATCGGTAGAACCAACCCAAGATTGTTCTGGATATAATTCTTGATAAGCACCTGTACTTATCGAGCTATCGATATCCCAAAATCTCACGATATTCAAGGATAAAAAATTACTATAAATTCTACCAAATCCGAGGCGCAATCCTGCCATCTTTTGCTCAAATTTTGCAAAACTTGAATCAACAGTTTGTGGCACCGCAGACTGCACTTTTCCTCCTGATGCAGCAATATAAAATATTCCTGGATTCCACTCAAAATTGGCTCCAAATATCTGTGTTCCATTGAGGGTCAAAGGTGAATAAACTGGAAATGCAGTGCCAATGCTCAACTCTTTTATATTAAACAAAAATTTATTCATTCCAGTGTAAGCTCCATACTGTCTTAGTAAGGATAACATTTGCTTGGGATCATCAAATTGTGGTGGATCATAAGCCATTTTCTTTAATTCTTCCAGACGTCCTGATGTAATCCATTTATCATAGGTTGTTTTTAATTGTAAATATCGATTTTTCAATTGATCGAATTTTCTTTTTTGCTCAAGCAATTGATTATATTTTTTTTGCAAGGCTGCTTTTTGTTTGGATGTAGCATCGGTTACTTTTTCCTGTGCTAATGATTTTAATTCACTTGATATCCTTTGTATTTCTTGATCTACTTTTTGAAGTGCTGCAGATTTTACTTTCGATTCCAAATCTTCATACTCGGTCAATGTACGTAAATCTTCTTCATTGAGTTTCACTTTTTTTAGTTGTGCTTCTATAACTTTTCTCAAGATCAACTCTTTTACATTTCGCTCAAATCTAGATCGATCAAAAGCCAATGTAAACATATCTACATCTCTTTTATAATTTGTTTTTTCAGTCGTATATCGGAATTGTCCAGCTATAGGAAATGAGTATACACTTAAGCCTTGTTCTGCCTCAATGCGAACATAAGAATTGGGCAATTCAGTAAACACTGGTTTAGGGTCATTGTACATAAAATTTACAGATGCGGATCCATAGGCAGAGATATTTTTATACTTTGATTTATCTCCTTGTCTCTTTATCAAATCCCCAACTGTAGCATTACGACATGGATTAGCTAGTTCGCGATCATTGGCATGTTCAATCAATCTAGTGCAAAGCGTATAGTTCCCTTTAGGAAAATTTCCAGTCGCAACGACAGCTTGTTTAGCATCTTGATCTTGCCAATCAGTCTTGGATGTTTTAATAAATGTATTCGAAAGTTGATTAATCCCTTGCTTTAGATAAAATGATTCTGATTTCAGTTCTACCAATACTTTGCCTCCATCATTTTTAATGGTTCCGATCATATAAACTTTCACTGCTTTTGCACTATTGATGGTTTGATTCCATACATCAGTGGGCGCCAATGTTTCAGGTGCAATAATTTGAGCAAGTCCTTTCCCACACAAGCTGAACAGAAATAAATTGATGAATACTTTAAGCAGAAAATAATTTTTCATTTTACCAATTATGGAGATTTAAAAATTCAAATTACGCATATCACTATCTTTTCCAAAAACATGAGATCCCTGTGTTTCCAGAACAACTATTACTAGCCTCTATATCCGCATTATGTGGCTTTGAAGCATAATATGCGATTCCATATTTTAAAAAATTACTCAATGTGGAATTTGTAATATACAAGGCTCCATCTGAAGATTGAGCTACCATGCCTCCAAAATTGGTGCTCGCTTCTCCACCATCTGAAATGACGGCATGATCGATATTCAGTCTACCTCCATTATCTGCATAAATTCCTCTCCAATAATTTATAGTATTGAACTCTCCAGATAAATTTACTTTTCTTGCACTTGTTCCTTTAATATCAATAATTCCTCCATTGGTGGCAAATATTACTGATGATGGAGACATAATTAAATTTACACCTGCCTCAATAGTCAGTTTTCCTCCTGCCTCCATCTTATAAAAGCTACTGATCAATTGATAACTTAAAGGAATTGCTTTTATTGAAAATACAGAATTTACAACAGAACTCGATGTATTATAGATCCATTGCACATTATTTATCTGATTGTCTTTTGCAATGATAAATGGATCCATATATTGAATCGCATGATCGTACACAACAACTGAATTTTGATTATCTAGCATTTGGCAATATTCAAATTTATTCAAGATCGCATTATTATAAATTGAAAGACCGGTATTTAAATTATGCCGAATCGTAACATGATCTATGCTTATACGTACAGGATCTTTGAATTCCTTCCCAATGATAAGTGCAGCTTTTCTTGCATTACTTGCTGTACTTATTTTAGCATTTCCTGCATACTCAATAATACAATGAGATAGTACATTCTCTTGATTATTTGTATTGTAAAAACTGATACCATCCCAAAATCCTTTCGTTTGCTGCTCGCCAGTAAAAGTAATTGGATTGGCTTCTGTTCCAATAGCTTTTATAGCTGCAAATTCATGCACTTCTAGACAACTATTTTGTGTAAAAGCTATGGTAGTCCCAGCTTCTATTGTTAGAATTGCTGAAGCTTTTAATTCAATACAGCCTTGTATAATATAATCCACACCATTTACATTGTTTTTTAATGTAAGATTGGATGTGATATCTTTAGAGATCACTTCGGTATTTAGAATTTTTGTGTCTTCACTTTTCTCGCATGAAGTAAAAAACACATAACTTAATACTAAACATGTAATTGCTATTTTATTTAAATTTATCATGTTGATAATTTTTATTTATTTAGAAAATTTTTACTCTGATCTTGAATCATAAATGAACCCGTCAGTAATCTGATGGGTTTTTTCATTTTCATCAAGAGCAATGCCAGAGAAGGTTGCAGAAAAGGCATAAGAACCAAGGATAGGAACTAATTTCTTTTTGGTTACTTTTAAAGATCCAGAACATCGATTATCATTAACAAACCCTATAATATTTGAAAATGGCATTCTCCTGTCTGGTGTGTAATATGCTAGATTTACTGTATTTTCATCTACTAAAGAATGAATAGAACCAACATTCAAATCTATTCCTTCTAAGACAATCTGAAAAATCTCAAAACCATTTTTCTGCGTTCCTATTATTGAAGCGATTCTATCAGTAGAATCTGACCATGCTGCGGCAGCAATATCTAACTTAATTTCTTTCCC
>ERZ795046.3183-NODE-3183-length-13232-cov-4.839948_pt1 | contig 13232 bp, 15 predicted proteins | sample MGYA00375130_ERZ795046 | MGnify/ENA primary metagenome ERZ795046 (study PRJEB30175, sample SAMN05720202) | activated sludge metagenome | isolation source: anaerobic digester from wastewater treatment plant | place: Japan | collected 2015-05-15 ...
TCGGGGTGCTGAAGGGCAGGAACCGGTACAGGTACCACACTGGTAGCACATATTGGCAATAGTCCTGCTTGTCTTGAGAATGTTCTTGGTAAATTCAGGGTTGGTATCGCTCAGATGGTACCGGCGGTCCGCAAGTTTTTTGTCCAGTTCAGGGATGTTGTATGTTTTTGCAGCCATTTTACACCTCAATTACTGACCTACCGCCTTTAATTCAACAGAACCTGCCAGAGATGGCTGCTCTTTGACCTTTGAAGTTCTCGGAGTAAAGAGTTTTGCCTTTATCTTGTTAAAGAGATCAGTCTCTTTGCCCTTGATCTTCACGCTGTCACGGCGAAGGTAGATGATATCCTCACCAGGACATGCATTGACACAGGCACCACACAGGATACAGAAGTCCTTGTTGACTGCAATTTTTGCTTCAATCTCCCCTTTCATATCCTTTGCAGGCTTGGGGGTCGGGAGATAAATGGCATTTGCAGGACAAACATCAACACACGTGGAACAACCTCCCGGGCACTTCTCCGGATGGAAGGTTATCTCTCCTTCAAAGATTTTGTTCACGGTAATAGCTTCGGTCGGACAGTTGATTGCGCACCAGCGGCACGTACAGCAGTCCTCTTCGATGATATTCACGTTTCCAAGCTTTTTCTGTCCAATAACAGTCCGGGTAACCTTGATTGCCTCTGAGGGACATGCTTCTGCACAGACATTACACCCGTCACAATATGCTTCATCCCAGAGAACCTCACCCTCAACTTTTCCCTTTTCCGGGCTGAAGGGCTTGTGAAGTACATTGATGGCCTCACACAGGTTACCACAGATACCACACTTGGTACATTTCTCGTCATCGACTGTAAACTCAATCTTGAGTTCCACAGCCTGACCTTTTGCAAGTCCTTCTTTGTCCTCGCCTTCAAAGAGAGGGACATCGCGGTCTATTGCATCACGGGGACAAACATCGTTACAGATATTACATCTGACGCATTTGTCCTGATCAATTGCCGTTCCTTTGTCATATGTTGGGAATCCTTCTTTTTCCAGGATCGGCAGACGTTCTTCTCCATCAACTTTCAGAGTAAGAGCTGAGAACGGACACATGATGACACAGACACCACAATATGAACATTTTGTCTCATCGACATGAATGCTTGCAGCATCATCAACAAGTCCTCTCCGGACTCCTCCGACTGGCCCTACAGTGATTGCTTCTTCGGGACAGACCTCTGAGCAGATTCCACATCCAGTACAAATATCATTGTCAAGGATGAGGTTGTTTACCTGCTGGAGAAGTCTCTGCTCCATTATAACCTTAGACCCATCAGAGGTCTTGGAATACTTCGGAAACAGTGTAGACATTAAGATACCTCGGTTGTTCACAAATTCTGTTCCTGAAACGCTTGCATTTTCTCCGGGACCGGTCAGGCCTCTACAGCCTGAGGTGGTTGTCCGGAGAGCTGAATCACATCATATGGGCATGCATCGACACAGATACCACAACCAGCACAGAGCTCATACTTGACATCAAGGGTGATTGCTGCTCCGTTGATGACTTTGTATATCTTATCCGTGCTTGCAGGGTTAACCGTGAATAACTCCAGTGCATTCACTGGACATGCTACCACACAATTGTTGCAGCCGGTACAGCGTTCCATGTTTACATGAACTGCAAATGCCATATTTGTCGCACCAGCCTGATCGATTAAAAATCGACTGAACAAAGGTTGTTAGAAAATATAGATAAAGGTTCTGAAATAGATACGGATTTTTTTCCCTCAAAAAGGTGAAAAAGTAGGGGTTTTATTTTAACACCTTATATGTTGTAAATGAACAAAGATTACCGATGGAGCCCACATATTTCATGATAAATCATGATAAATCAGTCCCTCTCTTTCTCTTGCAGATGATAAAAAACCGATAATATCGTTTTAATGTTCTGATTAGCTTAAAATTAACCTTTTTTAGTCAACTTAATTATGTGCAGGCTATTTCCTTGGCGTTTTTATTTCATTAACCTCTGTATTCCATCCGTTTTAATGAAATATCTATTCTCGTAAGTTTATTTTTGGTCTTTAAGCGGACAATAAACCCTGCGTGCCAGATTTACTCGTAATAATTTAAAAAAAGACAGATAAACATATTTTGAAGTCCCGGTTTTTTTGTACCTATCTATTGTTTTGTATGAATATTTTGCAGGCCGCATCTATGGTCTTTATTTGTGCAACAGGGTTCATTTATATGGTATCATCCACCATAAATCATCAAAAACTGTACTGCAAGGCAAGGATTTATCCGTGCCTGCAACTGAAGATACCGTATCCGACATGATGTATCAGGTCCCTACAATCTGTCCATATTGTGGTACCGGGTGTTCAGTGAATCTTATTGTTCAGGATGGGAAAATTACAGGAACCACCCCGAATATTCGTTCTCCAGTAAATGAAGGGAAACTATGTCAGAAGGGTACATATTGCCATCAGTTCATTCAGAGTCCAGACCGGCTCAAAAAACCCCTGGTTCGAAGAGGGGATGTCTTTGTTGAGACTGACTGGGAATCAGCATATCAACTGATTGCCCAAAAACTAAAAGAATATCGCCCGAGTGAAATTGGTGTTTTAGCATCAGCACAGTGCTCGAATGAAGATAATTATGTGCTTATGAAATTTGCCAGGGGTGTTTTAAAAACCAATAACCTGGATCATAGCGCCCGGCTCTGTCATGAAGCAACCATGATCGGTCTTTCTTTCTCCTTTGGAAATGGAACTATGACGAATTCTATCTCCGATATTGGGTTGTCAGACTGTATCATCTGTCTTGGATCAAATCCTTTTGAGCAGCACCCCCTCGTTGGCAGACAGATAATCCGTGCTCAGGCATCCGGTGGCAAATTTATCTATGCAGATCCCCGGTATACTCCGACAGCCATCCAGGCCGACCTGTTTCTCCAGTATTCAGGTGGGTTTGATGTTGCAGTGCTCAATTGTATCATGGCTGAGATCATCCGGAAGGGGTGGGAGGATCAGGAATTTATCAATACCCGCACCCGTGAGTATGATTCATTCAAAAGAACTGTACTGGAAAGCACCTATACTCCCCATCATGTGAGCCATCTGACCGGTGTTTCCAGGGATGATCTCCTGAAGGCTGCGGAATGGATCGGGACAGCAGAGCGGTGTATGTTCCTCTGTTCACCGGGGCCTTTATATCGGTCCGGAGGAGTTCGTACTGTACAGGCAATTGCACATCTGATGATGCTGACCGGTAATATCGGAAGACCCGGAGCTGGTGTGTGTGTACTTTGTGGTCAGAGTAATGTGCAGGGAACCTGTGATATGGGGTGTCTTCCTGATTTTTTCCCAGGATACCAGCCGGTTACGGATAGTTTCGCTTACCAAACCGTCAAGCAGATCTGGAACTTTCCGGATGGTATTGCACCGTCAAGCAGGGGCCTTGATATGAACCGGATGTTTACGAAGGCTGACGGGAAGTATGGGGGTATAAGGGCATTGATACTGGCAGGGGAAAACCCGTTTGAGAGCGGACCGGATCCCCAGACTGTTCATCAGGGATTGAAAAACCTTGATTTTTTGGTTGTTTCCGAGATTTTTTTTACCAAAACATGTGAATATGCAGATATTGTTCTTCCTGCCGCCTGTTATGCGGAAAAGGATGGGTCGGTTACCAATACGGAGCGACGGGTCCAGCGGCTCCATAAAGCAGCCTCACCTCCAGGTATTGCAAAACCTGACTGGCAGATAATTACTGAGATCGCTTCTATAATGGGATATGCAAAGCAGTTTCCCTATACTGAGCCCGCTGATATCTTCAGTGAAATAACCAGGGTATGCAATCCATATCAGGGGATGACCTTTGAACGGATAAGTCGACCGGATGGGATCTGCTGGCCATGTCCGTCTGTGGATCATCCCGGAATGTCGATCCTGTATACAGATCGGTTTCTTCATCCGGATGGGAAAGGGGTGTTCTGTCCGGTTGAGTGGAGACCCCCTTCAGAAAAACCTAATATGGTGTACCCATTTCTGCTGATATCAGGGAGGATTATCTGGCACTGGCATACCGGGATGATGACTGGAAAGAGTAAAAATCTCAGTGATGAGGTACATGAAGTATATGTTGAAATACATCCGGGCGACGCAGCAAAGGTCAGAATATCTGATGGGGAGCGTATTCTGATCAGGTCAAAAAAAGGACAATTATCATGTAAAGCCAGGATTGTTCCCGAAATAATGCAGGGAATCATCTTTATGCCGACCCTTTTTGATGCAGCCGTACGCCGGCTGACCGGTACACGGGAGAGTGGTTTAGAGAAATCAGAATACAAATCGATCTATGTAGCAATTGAACCCTTGAGAATGGGTGATGGTCCTGTATGAATACCTGGATGAATACCCGGATGTGGTATGGATGGTCCACCAATGATCATATCCGGGAGCATGCTGCATCAGGGGGGCTGGTCACGGGCCTTTTACTCTCACTCCTCTCCTCTGGTACGGTGGATGCAGTCTGTGCTCTCCAAAACGGTGAAGATGTCTATGATCCAAGACCAGTTCTGATTACCAGTGGTGATGAGATCCTCTCTTGTTCTGGTTCCCAGTTTTGTGGCAGTATACTCACGGCGGACTGGGTTGTCAGAGCGGTAGAAAGAAGTCCTGGCATAAAGATTGCAGCGGTTGTAAAAGGATGTGATGCAAAGGCACTTGTTGAGCTGGTTAAGAGACGGAAACTTGACCGGGACGATCTCTATCTGATTGGGCTGAATTGTACCGGAACCTTCTCCCCGGTGCAGGCCAGATCATTTATACGGGAGGTCTGTGGTCAAAATCCTGACAAGATTGACTCGTTTTATATACGAAATGGCAGGCTCGTTATCGGATGTGGTGATCTTACTTTGGAATATCCGCTTGAGATCATCGAAGAGCGTGGATTTGGGAGGCGTGATTCATGCAGGAGATGTGATACTCCTATCCCCCGGCAGTGCGATGTGGTATGTGGAACATGGGGTCTGTATGGCGAAAATTCAGAGCATACCACGTTTGTTGAGGTCTGCACTCAAAAAGGATCATCATTTCTTGATCAGGCACGAAAAGACGGATATGTAACCATCGTTCCTGCAGATATGAAAGGCGTTGAGGCCAGGTTTAGAGTTGAAGCGGCGATGCTCACCATAGCAGAAAGGAACCGCTCACTCATGTTCTCAAGGATTGGGAACGGCCTTTCGCGGCTATCTTTTATTATGGATGAGACGAGCCGGTGTATAAAATGTTATCAGTGTTTTCATGCTTGTCCACTCTGCATCTGTCAGGAGTGTCAGACAAAAAAACCATGGCTGGTACAGCCTGGTGAAGTCCCGCCTCCTTTTACGTTCCATCTGATCAGGTTCTCACACATCGCCGACTCGTGCATCAATTGCGGACAATGTCAGGACAGATGTCCTATGGATATTCCGATCTCACTCATGATGCATGCTCTTCAGGGTGAACTTGAACAGATGTTTGGGTATCATCCGGGGAGACCTGAGGGAATGCCAGTCCTTGCGAAAGTCAGCCAGCGTGAAGAATGGGAGCATTATTATGGAAATAATTACCTGGAGATGCTTCGTCTCTTCAGCCAGAAGACTCCTGATACCAGAAATGAATAGAAGTCATTTCAGTCTATTAGTCATCTGTCCGATTGAGGTACGTGTGAGGATGGAAATCCACAAACCCTCAGGATGTCCTCTTGTGTCACATGTCGCTGCTGCCGCCGTCTGGATGAGAGATCTGACAGATGAAAGATGGAGAGCGGTATTGGCAGCCCGTACATTTTCGCATAACTGACTTCCGGAATATCACGGGAGAAAAAGTTACGAATCGTCCCCCTGTCTACAACAACACCCATCTCCTGGAGAATTCGTGCACTATGATTGTAGGGATGAATTCGTGCCAGCGTTATGCAGAGGTCAATGACTGGAGATCCAAACTTGGTGTTCGGATAAAACGGAGCTGATGCATAGCAGAGTTTGCCGCATGCCTTACAATAATATCTCGTAACAAGGACGTTGATTATTCGTTTCTCCCTGTCAATGATAATGGTTGCAAACCGTTTTTTCCGGATGTCGTGATACCTGACAACTCCCCCACAGTGAGGGCAGCAGTCAAGAAGAGTAAATTCCATCCCTTCCAGTCCGGACAATGCATTCTGGACAACAGATGCAATAAGAGATGGTATTTTAATAATTTTCACGACAGACCTTCCGGACCGGTGCTCCTATATCATCTGGTGAGAGGAGTATTCAATTATCCCAGCGTATCCAGTTTCAATAAAATAAGATCAGGATGACTCATCATTCTGCTCATCCTGAATGATGGCTTTCGTATCCGGCTTATTCCTGGTATCGTTGGCAGGAACTTCCAGCAGGAGCAGGTTCATTATCCCGCTGCATGATTTGCACAGATAATATTCATCATGCCAGCACGAGCTGCACCCCCATCTTCCGCAGATGACACACTGACGTAGTCCTGATAAAGATCCGGAACTATGACAGAGATCACAGATATACCGCGAAAAAGATTCAGGATCCCTGTTTGGGGATTCATTATCCTTTCTCACCCGGCTGACCTGACTTTTTAGGGTCTGAAACATCCCTCCTGATGAATGAGTCTGGTTATTTTTTCGAATCAAGTGATCTTTCCAGTGCATCAAGTCGTGCCTCGAGGTCAGAGAGGTTCTGGATGAATTCATTCTCAAATTCTTTCAGTTCAGTAATTTTTTGTATATCAGCATCGAGTACCTTCCCTCGTTCATCCTTGAACCGGTTTAATTTTGGCCTGCCAACAACGCCGGCCTCCTCGACAAGCCGGGCAAATCGCCGGTCAAGATACTCATCCACCCTGCTTTCTACCGGTCTTCGAAGTGATATTCTCCCGGTCGTACCTGAAAAGAACCAGAAGAGTAGAAATATGAGGATGAGTATGATAAGAATAATCAGAAGAATTTCAGTCAGTGTCATTTCATTCGCTCCGAAATCCTGCGTATTCTCTCTTCCATGCGGTCCATCCGGTCTTGTGACTCTCGCTCAAATGATTTCAGACGCTCAACCTCATGTTTTACCTGTCTGAATCGCTGGGACAGATCCCTGAGATCAGCGGTTGTTCCAAGCTGCCAGTCATCAATCATCAGTTTCATCCGGCGGTCAAGATATGCATTCAAGTAGGTATCCAGATTCATTTTCCTGCCTCCAGTTTTTTGATGGACTTTTCAATACCTTCAGCCCGTTTTTTCAGCAAATCCTTCTCCGCATAGAGTCGCCCGACTTCATAGCTCAGGTACTCTAACTTTCGTGCATATTCATTCAGATCCGCCTCGGTGATGAGGCCCCATTCTTCAATGATGGAATCCATATTCCGCTCAAAGTAGGAGTCGAGGGTCCGTTCAAAGGTCGGGACCGAGATCGCAGTTTTCGTTTCAAAGCTGGTCAGATTATCAAACAATTTTCGTGTGACTCCTGATGTTTCAAACATATTACTCACCTAAATCTTTTTTTCCTCAGATTCTATCCGATCTAGCATCAGGTCTAGTTTTTCACGCTTGACATAATTTTCAAGACGTTTCAGTCTGCCTTCAATAGTCTTCTGTTTCATGAATATGTCAGTTTCAAGGGCAATATTAGATTCTTCAATCTCTTTGAGTGAAGCAATCTGCTCTGATGTTAACCGCAAAGCCGGCTGGACTCTAGCGGTCGTATCCTGCCTGAGTATCTGCAGTTTGTCACGTTCAAGTTCCAGTTCAAGTCTGCGGGTATTCGTCTTCATCAGTCTGATCTCCCTGATAATGAGGTATATCATCATAGAGATGACGAGAAGGACGGCAATACCAATCAGACCATCCTGGGAAAAGGAGATCTCCAAAATTATCCCTCCAGCATCCTGGTGACAAATCCTACAGCATCAGATGGCCCGGAAAGATACACAATATCATTCTCTTTTAGGATTATGTCTGCGTCAAGCCCCAGAATTTGATCTTTTCTCTGAACGGTCACAAGGGTTACTTCGGGGGGTATGGTTAGATTACCGATGGATCGCCCTGCTGCAAATTTTACCAGGACAGCCGCGCTCACTCCTTCTTTTCCAGTAAGTGCGGTTCGAATCTTCTTTGCCTCCTCCTGACTGAGGACTGAGAGTCCCTTCTCAATCTCAGGGCTGAGTTTTCCAATAGGAATTTTATCCCTGATGGCATCCGCAGAACTCCTGGCAGCCCTGCTGACTTTCTTTCCGATAGGTTTCGTGTCTTCCTTAACTTTTTCGGTCAGTTCCTTAGCTTTTGTGGTGATTTGTTCTGCAGTTTCCGCCGCACTTTTCTGAATTTTTCCTGCGGTTTCGGAGATTTTTGTACTAATTTCCTGAGCTCCCTCCTTCATCTGTCCGGCAGCTGATTCAGCAGCCATGCGGATCTGTTCCTCAAACGGGATCTTTCTTTTTACATGCACGACCCCGCCATCTGGAATATTGAGTTTTTTGAGATCCTCACCACTTATCCGGATTGTCCCTTCATCAACCAGTTCATCAGCGAAAACGGTCAGAGTAAGGGTTGCCCCTGCATCTGTGCTCACTTCCACCTCTGACTGATCCTCTATTGAAAGGAATGAAAGGAGTTTTTCATGAATGCGGGCTCTACCGTGACCGGGCATTGCCCGTTTCACTGCCTGCAGGGTTGCTTCCTCCATGAGGTTTATTCAGGTAATAACCCTTTTTAATCTTTCGGTTTCGATACTGGTGGAACATCAAATCGCAATATATATTGGCTCTTCAGTTTACGATCTTTAATCCTTATGTCAGTAAGGACCCTGGGAGATCACACATGGGTATTGAAAAGTTAATGGAAGGTAATCGGACCTTCGTTGAAAATGAGTATGCAGAGAATATTGAATATTATAAGGCGCTTTTAAAGGGACAAAACCCTCACGTTATGATGATCGGGTGTTGTGATTCACGGGTCGCCCCTGAAATAACCTGTCATGCAAAGCCTGGTGAGATCTTTGTTCATCGCAACATTGGTAATATTGTCCCACCAGGTGACTGGAATGTGGGAACTTTTCTTGAATATGGGATTCGTCATCTGAAAGTAAATACACTGGTTGTGTGCGGTCATGAAGAGTGTGGTGCCATGAAAGCGCTTGCCAGTAAGAAGAGTGGTGATGACACCCTGATTCCAGGATGGCTCAGACATGCCCACACCGCTCTTGATGTTGTTGAGAGTACGGGTGAGAGACCATCGGATCCAGAGGAAGCACGAAAATGGCAGTCAGAACTTGAGATTGAGAATGTCAGACTGCAGCTTGCAAATCTTCGGACCTATCGTGTGGTGAAGGAAGCAGAAGATGCAGGAACGCTTCGGATTGTCGGGCTTTACTACCGGATGTCTACAGCTCAGCTGGAAATTATCGATCCTGGAAAACCAATAAAGACGGAGTAGATGAATGAATCAGGGCAGGTTTCCCCCTGCTTTTTATATAAATATGTGATATAAAAAAATCAGATGGCAGTCGGATGTACTGCCGGCTGCTTTGATCCGATGATTATCTCTTCAGCGTATCCAACGGTCTTGATAGTAAGATTGTTCTTTTTTGCTTCTGCAATCAGGTTTTTAGATTCTTTGGATGCTCCATTTGACAGGACTAATAGGTGTGTACCATACTCTGCCATTCGCGCGTCACGGACCATACCTGCAGCATTCAAATCATCCTGCCAATTCGGCTCAAACTCTTTGTATGCGATATTATTCTGGAAAGCATACTCACGTGCAATGAGGTCAACACCGGTAGATCCACCAGTTATAATCTCATCGACACCATTTAATTCTTTAATATATTTCGCGATTTCGTTAGAAACCGCCGAAAATTTCCGGCATGTCCGTGGACCCGAGATAATTAATTTTTTCATGCCCTTAATAATTTCATATAATTATATAAAACCTTTTTTTATCACCAATTGTCCTGAACAATCAGATACCGGAAACCTTTATGCTATATTTTCCTCTAATCTATAAATCCGGTTCGATCACTCGTATCGTCCTGAATTTATTCTTATATCAATAGGCTGTATCAACCCCTCGAATGTGGTTTTATGTCAGAATTATATCTTCTCATAGTACTCCTCTATGCTCTTTCAGGGGCAATTCCTCTTTGCATCCGAAAAAAAAGAATATGGTCCCTCTCTTCAGGTATCCTGGGTGGTGGGGGAATCCTGTTGACACTCTTTTCTCTTCAGTATCTTCAGTATCCCCATCCTGAGGTCATACTCTTCAGGTTCCAATGGGTTACAGTTCCGATTGTCATTGGAATTGACCGTCTGTCGGCAGTTTTTTGTTTCCTCCTTGGAATTCTCAGTCTTGCTGCAGCGCTCTATTCTCCTGGCTATCTTGGTCGGATGCACGGATCGCGTCGTACATGTGTAGTAGCCGGATTTATTCCGCTCTTTTTACTGAGTATGCTTCTTGTCATTCTCTCAAAGACAACAATTGCATTTCTCGCGTTCTGGGAGATTATGGCAATCCTCTCATTCTTCCTTGTACTTACCGAATTCGAAGAAGAAAAAACCAGATATGCAGCGCTGTTTTATCTGGCAATGACCCAGCTCTCCACAGTCTTTGTTTTTCTTGGGATACTTCTGCTTTTTGTGCATACTGGATCCTGGGCATATCCGGTCGCATTACCCCTTTCAGATCCATATATGGCCGCCTCATTTCTCTGTCTTTTCCTGGGAATTGCAATAAAAACAGGGGTGATTCCTTTTCATAAATGGCTCCCCCATGCTCACCCCGCTGCTCCATCCCCTGTGTCGGCCCTGATGTCAGGGATGATGATTAGTACTGCTCTGTATGCGTTATTCCGGGTGGTGACCGGCTTTTTTGTCATGGATTTAGTATATGGTTTTCTCATCCTTGCATTTGGATGTCTTACGGCGGTTCTCGGAGTCATGTATGCCTTAAAGGAGCAGGATATCAAAAGTCTCCTGGCATATTCCTCGATTGATAATACCGGCATCATCCTTGTCGGAACTGGTCTCTGGGCTGTGTTCTCTGCATACGGATTATCTGTCCCGGCACTCATGGCACTGATCGGAGCGATCTTCCATACCATTAGTCATGGATTCTTCAAAGGGCTCTTGTTCCTGACCGCAGGTTCAGTCTGTCAGGCTGCACATACCAGAAATATTGATGAACTCGGGGGGATTCTGGTCCGGATGCCCTTGACCGGGGGACTATTTTTCATCGGGGTTCTGTCGATCACCTCCATTCCCCCTTTCAGCGGGTTTGTGGGTGAGTTTCTGATTCTGCAATCACTTATCAGCGGGTTGTCTGAGCCATCTCCACTGCTTCAGATTATTATCATTGTTGTTCTCTCCCTCTTTAGTCTGACCGGAGCACTGACTGTTACGACCTTCGTAAAAGCATTTGGACTCACCTTCCTCGCTCTTCCCCGGTCGGAAGGGGCAACCCGGTCCCATGAGGTTCCCTGGCCGATGTATGCCGGACCTGGAGTACTTGCCATCATGAGTGCAGTTCTTGGTATCTTCTCAAATCAGATCCTGTATCATGCAGGGTATCGAGACCTGCTTCCGGATTTTTTTGTTCTGTTTTTGGTTCTTCTTGTAACTATGGTTCTGGTGTATGCCGCAGTCTGGTCTTTTGCTTCACGAAAAACCCGGATTACCCGGACGTGGGACTGTGGTATGATGGCTCCGTCAAGCAGAATGGAATATACCGGTTCAGGGTTTACTGAGCCTGTGGTCAGGTTTTTTTCAGGGGTATACCGGACACGGATATGGTCTACCCGAAAATTTCTGGACCAGAATCAGTGTCTGTTTCAATCAGGAACTGGTGGCATACACCTTATGAAATTCTTTGAGGAGTATCTGTATCTGCCGGTTGCACGAAGAATCGATCTGTTTGCCGCTGCTGTCTCCTCCCTTCAGAACGGGAATGTCGATCGGTATGTTCTCTGTGTCTTCTGCACAGTACTTCTCCTCATCCTCATCCTGGGGTGGTCGGCATGAATGGTGAATCGGTCATCTTTGGAGTCTTGAATATTGCTTTTGTCCTTCTGATATCGCCATTTTTTATGATGGTGATTAAGAGAGTAAAAGCACGGGTTCAATGCAGAACCGGTCCGCACCTTCTCCAGGGCTATTATAATCTTGCAAAACTCTTCACCAAGGAGACATTGTATTCAGAATATGCCGGGTTTATCTCCCGTATCGCTCCTTATGCTACTCTATCAATACTGCTGGTTGCTGCTCTTCAGATCCCACTCTTTTGGATACCCGGCGAGGAGCTGATCACAGCGAATATTCTTGTTTTCCTCTATCTTTTTGTTGCCGGCCGGCTCCTCATCGCGCTGCTTGGTCTGGATACCGCGAGCACCTTTGGAGGGATGGGCAGTTCCCGGGAGATGAGTCTGTCTGCAGTTTTTGAACCGGTGACGGTAATCGTCTGTGCTGCACTGGTCTACGTAATGGGAAGTTTCTCCATTCATGAGATATTCAGGACTGCTCATGCTATGTTTCCGGTGTTCAGTCCAACGGTCCTTCTCCTCTCAGTGCCCCTCTTTATCCTGATTATTGTAGAGACCGGGCGTGTACCAGTGGATAATCCCGAAACCCATCTTGAATTGACAATGATTCATGAGGGGATGCTGCTGGATACGTCAGGAAGAAATCTGGCTCTCTTTGAACTGTCTCAAGCAGTAAAACAGACTCTTCTGATGACAATTCTTATCAACGTAGTCTTCCCGGTAGGAATTGCCCTTGATCTCTCCATACCTGCATGTATACTCGGAGCAGTTCTCTTTGTCGTGAAAGGGACCATTCTTTGTGTGATTATCGGGTTCTTTGAATCTGCATATGCAAAGATGCGTCTCTTCCAGATTCCGAATTTCTTTATGATAGCGTTTTTCTTTTCGATTCTTACGATATTTATCGAGGTGATACTATGATACTTACAGAAATGGCACCAGCATGGATCAGAATCTGCCTTATTCTGACTCTGGTGTCCGGCGGATTTCTCCTTTCGTCAAGAAATCTTAGAAATCTGGTCAGAACATATCAGGTTCAGTCATTCCTGCTGGTTCTGATAGCCCTTGGTCTGACGGCTCTTGAGCAGAAAATGGTCCTCCTCCTTGTCGCGGCTCTGACCCTCATCTCCAAGGTATGTGGAATCCCGTATTGTATTGGGTTCAT
>ERZ795046.3185-NODE-3185-length-13226-cov-37.864019_pt1 | contig 13226 bp, 19 predicted proteins | sample MGYA00375130_ERZ795046 | MGnify/ENA primary metagenome ERZ795046 (study PRJEB30175, sample SAMN05720202) | activated sludge metagenome | isolation source: anaerobic digester from wastewater treatment plant | place: Japan | collected 2015-05-15 ...
TTTTAAAGTATAGTATAAAGCAAAAAGAAAAGGTTTGGGCTTTTTATTAAAAAGTCTAAATCTTTTTCTAAGTCTTGTAAATTGTTAGATGTATATCTAAGTACTTTAAAACCTAACAAACTGGCAACATTATACTTTTTACAATCTTTTATAAATGTAATTGCTCTATTATGTCTACCATATTTCCAAATACCGCCCTCGAACTCTATTAAAGTTTTGTATTCAGGTAAATAAAAATCCGATCTCCATTTCCTTATTTCACAAAATCTATATTCTTTTATATACTCAATTTTTTTGTTTTTTAACAATATTTCTATATACAATATATAATCTTTCATTCTGTAACTACTTTAATCATTTTTTCTAACTTATTATATTCAAACAACAACAAAAGTAATTTATTAAAAGTTTCTTCTTTTATACAACTATAACCATCCTTCCTTTTTATCTCGTCATCTTTTTTTATATTTTCTTTTAACTCTTTTATTTTATTTAATTGCTCACATATTATAATTTTATTATCCTTTCTTAACTCATATTTCACTACTTCTTTAGTACAGGACAATAAACTAAAACTTATTATTGCTATTATTATTTTCTTTATTATCATTGTTTATTATCTCTTTTACATTATAATGTAGCCTATCTTTAAACTCTTCTTTTTTGCCTTTATTCCATAATTTGATAGGTCTATAAAAGCCGGTTACTCTGCTATAAACCTCGGTTTCTTTATTGCATTTCATAAAAACCCCTTTATAATTAATATTGACAATTTAATTTTATTATTTCTAATAATTCAGAATTTAATATTTTATAAACATTGATTAAATAAATCATATTTTTAAAAGCCGTTTCATTTATGCAAGCTTTATCATTAACCCAATTTATTTTATCATCCTTTTTTATTTCTTTTTCTATTTCTTTTATTAAAGCAATTTGATTCTCAATTTTATATTTTATTTCTTTATCTATTAAAGGTTTAATATATACATGTTTATAACAACCATAAATATTAAAAAAGAAAAATATTAATATAATTATTTTTAAATAATCGCTTATATTATTATATCTTTTTTCTTTTTCTTTTTTACTTTTTTCAATTTCCTGTTCTGCTTCTATTATTTTATTTAAAACTATTTTATTATTTATATTTGAAAATTCTTTAATAGTTTCATTTCTAATATTAAATTTTTTAACAATTATTATAAAACCTAATATTATTAATATTAATAAACCTAAAAAACTTAATAACATACTAACCCCTATCATTCTTATTAATTACTTTATTAATAACATCCTTTTTATATTTATAATATAAAATTCCACTACTTAATAAACCGCCTGTTATTAAATTTATTAATTCACCGGTTCCGTCTATCGGCACGTTATATTGAGAAAATAAATAAATTATTATTAATGGGATAATAACTTTCCCACTTATTAATTCAAAAATTAACTCGGTTAATCTTTTAGGTATTACTATAAAAAATAATATTAAAAATGTTTTATAAACAATAATTAAACACAATTTTAATAAATCTAAAGAATTAACATTATAAAGATTATTAATAAAATTAATATCTATATTTTTATTTACTCGCATTAATAAAATCCTTTACAGCTTTTTGATAATTATTATAATAATAATAACGTTTATTAAAATACCAATATAAAAAAGATGCCCCGGCATCAATATGGATCCCCCAGGAATAAAGTCCAACTCTTTTAAAAAACTTAACAGCTATTAAAAAAGCATCAATAATATTATTTTTATTTAAACCAATATCAAAAGCAAGCCCCTGGCAATGATAAGAATTTGAAACCTCTTTTTTTTCTTTTTCAGTTAATTGTCTTTTAAGCTCGTTTTCTTTTATTTTTATTTGTCTTTCTATAGTCCTGTAACCACTATTGATAGTAAAATTAATATTATTATTTTTAAGCTCTAATAAAAACATATCGGATAAATGTAAAAAATCAATAATATTTTTATTAATCTCTGGCAAAACCTTAATTACTCTATCTTCATAATCATTTATTTTAATATTTTTTAAATTTTTAAATACATCTAACCAGTCCATAATAATCACCTCTTAAAATTATTTTATTAAACCCATTCTTTTATCTCTTCTATAAATACATTCATTTCATTATTATATTTTTCATTTAAAGCTTCTATCGCATTATTATACTCTTTATATTTTAACAAATATTCATAATGTAAATTTGCTATAATTTCAATATTATCAGCCGTTAAAACCCCACCGATAAATGGGACAACATTTTGTTTAATATTAAACTCCTCTATTTCATAAGTTAGATTTTTATAATCTATTTTTATTTTTTCATTCATTAACTGCCTCCTTTTTTAATCAATTATATTCCCAATAATATTATTAAGATTAATATATTTAAAAGAAACATAATATTTATAAGGATTAGTCCCCCCCCCCATTGTCCTATAAACACCAATTAAACATAATAAATTCCCAAAAACTGCCATACTTTTAAAACCTTGATTATAAGGTATATAAAAAGGATCTAAATTACTAGCTTTTTTAAAAAAATTGCTTAAAGGTACACAATGAATTTTATTTGTTTTTAAATCTATTATTATAATCATATGATGTCCTAAAACTGACCCATCATTATAATAAACATCAGTATTATAATAAGCATTATTATTATTAAAAACACTAAATAAAATGACATATCTTTTTTTATATAGACAACTAAAACATCTATTTATACTATTAGAAAAGTAATTACTAGATTGCTGCCAATATTGTTGTGGATAATATAATAACTCGCTTGTCATATTACTAATATAACTATTATTTAAAATATCATAAGTATAATAAGTATTATTATTTTTATTAACTGTATTATAATAACTACCCAATATAATAATTTTACCATCTCCATTATAAACACAACTATATGAATTTTGTCTATTATTATAAATTCCTCCTATTTGAATAGGTACATTTGTTAAACTTGTAAAAGTATTTAAATAAGGATTCCAAACATATGCTAAATCACCAGTAGTCCCGTTAGTAGATGAAGCCCCAAAAATATAAATTAAATTTCCTATTTGTGTATAAGTACAATGATTAGTATAAAAACTATTATTAGTTATATTATAAGTAACTGTCCCACTAACATCAGTTAAAAAATTAACCCCGCCGGTTACTATTTTTCTACTTATATTACTATCATTAGTAGCTAACAATGTAATAAAACCATTCTCTTTATTTAAAAATGATATTATTGTTTTAGATGAAGCCAAATCCTCAGGTAATACACTATAAAACTCAAATAAATTACCGCCTACCCCGCTATCAAAAATCTTGTAAATACGCCAATCATAACCATATAAAATTCTTATAAAAATAGCTTCTATACCATTGTAATAAATAAAACCACTATTATTCACTGGTGCACCAGGTACTTGATCAATAAGTCTTACATCTAAATAATCATTAAGATAAGTAACATTCATGCCATTCACGCCTAAAAGTCTACCCATAAACGTTTCAGTATTCATATTTCTTTCCATTTTTAAACTTTCAATTTCATGTTTCCTGCTTATTTCATAATTATCATTACCATCGAGTACAAAATCAATTGATCCCATGCCATAATATTCTATAATAATATTTGCATATTGAGATATAGTAGAATTTATTTTAACTTTACCAGTCCCCTTACAGTTTTTTATTAAACTATTATTAGGATCAGGAATATAATCAACTTTAAATTGATTATTTTCTAATTCATTAGTAAAAACTTCAGTTAATTCAATTTTTTCTGCACCAGTGTCAACAAAAACTCTTACCTTTTTAATATTATTAACATCATAAAACGGCATCTCCTCCAATTGATAATATTTATTATTATTTATTTCAAAAATGTTAACTATTTTTTTTAAATTATAAGTTTCATTAAAAACATCGTAACGCCAATTAAATCGCACTTTAACCCCCTGCTTTACTTGTTAATTTTAAACTTTCAACCATTCTAAAAGCCTCTACAAATGTATCAACAAACGGCACTTCTATGCTGCCGGCCTTAATTTTAACATTCCAATTATAAGGATTTAAATTATATTCAACCTCTTTTATTTCTAAATCATAATAATAACGTTTATTAAAATATCCCTCTATCATATCTAAATATAATATTAAATTATTATAATCTTCTTTAAATTTAAAAACTATATATTTAATTTTAAAATCATTTTTATAAATTAATCTTATTAATTCATATTTATTAATATAATTATTTTTAAAATTAATATTATAGCTTGGATTTTGATTCTCATCAAAAAAAATAACCTCTAAGTTTAAACTACTGTTACTATTTAACCAAAAAGATAATTGTTTTAATGTATTTATTTCAATAATATCATTTAATTCTAAAAGCAAATAATCATTTTGTAAAATATTTCCACTAAGCTTTAAAGCCTTTCTACCATATAAAAAATTTGAACTTAATTCTAAATTACCATTTGTATAATTAACCCAATTATTTAAGTCTTCACAATTATTTAATATTTCAATAACGTCTCTTTTTTGTCCATATACACGAATAAACCCATTTGGTAATATAGGATTATCTAATTCATTTAATAACATTTCAAATTCAAACATATATCTAGGATAAGCATTTAATAAAGCAAACTGTATCCCATAATTTAAAGCCGTTATATCATTAACAGTCTCAGGAACTTGTAATTTATAATAATATTCACCAAAATTATTTATACTATCCTGCACCTTTATGATCCCATTTAAAGCATAAACATTATCCGAAATACTGCCAATTGAACCAGTAGCATCAACTACCCCGCTGCCACTGCTTGATTTTCTTTCTACTACTATTATATTTTTTATTTTATCAATATTAGTAGTTTCAAACTTATTTACTTTTATATTTTTATTATCAATAAAAATAATATTTTTAATACTTGTATCTCTTTGAAAAAATTTAATAACTCGGTCCCCGCCTATCCAAAATTTATAATTCCCCGCTATATTTTCAATTTGTTTTAAACATTCAGAAATTTTCTTATTATCAAATTTTAAATTTTCTATAGCAATACCAGGAACGTCCTTAATTTCATTTGGTAAATAATAATATCGATTATCTTTTTCTTTAGTTTTATTAATAACGTCTATAATTATATTATAAATAGTATTATTATTATAAACTTGATTAATTAAAAGATTTTGCAACCTTTTATAAAAGCCTACTGCTTCAAACTCGTATATTTTATCCGTTCGATACTCATAAGTTAATTTACTAACAACACCGCTCCAAATAACTAAATCCTCTTTAAACATATATATTTCAATAAAATCATTATGTAATAAGTTAAAACCTAATTCAATCGGATCTTTTAACATTCTAATTTTTGCTTTATCTGTACCATTCTCAGAAAAAGAAAAAACAATTTCATTAATTAATTTTAACCCGCTTGATGCTGCATATTTATATTTAACATATCCATTTTTATTATAAAATACAATAAAAAACCCTTGAAAAATATCCTTTGGAATAATTTTTATTAAATAATCTTCGATATACTCGTTATATTTATTATAAATATTTCTATTAAATATTTTTTTATTATAAATCATTTAAAAAGTATACCTTTTTTTATATTTTATTATAATATCACATAAACCACCATAATATTTAATATTATTAAGTCCTTTTTTAAAATATATAAAATTGCCGTTAGTATATTCTATAACATTAATATTATTATTTAATATTGCTTTATTATCTTCACTGTTAAATTCTATTGTTTCATTATTATTTAAAAAATAAGTAAAACTAAAAATTTTATTAATAGTAGTATTATCTAATTTAATTTGTGATATATTTGTTTTTGAAGTAATAATAAAAATAGGATAAGTTAAATAATGTCCTTCATTATTTATTTCTATTATATCATTATCATTAATATTATTATATATAATTACAACATCTTCACACCAAAAAACTGATTCACTTATTATTTTAACTTTTATTTTAACATAATCACCCCGTACAAATGTTTCAACTTCTGAATTTTTTAAAAAACAATTATCTAAATATTTATTACTTCCTATTATTTGTATACTAAAACCTGCATTCTCTTTTAACCAACTTAAAAATTCACTAATTTGTAAATCAGTATTAACCCCTTTATTTTTAAAACTACCTTCAATATTAAATTCAACGCTTTCAAAAAAATCTAACCCTATTTGTTTCCCGCCGTCTTGCAAAGCTGCCGCTTCTATCTTATTTCTTGTTTCATAGTTAAAATTTGTAATATTAAAATTCCTATTTAATATTAACTCGTTATTATTTTTAAACAATCTTATTTGCATAACTTTTATATCCTTTTAATATAGTTATCTATATTTTTTAAAACTCTTTCAGTCTGTTCTAAGCTTTTATTGTCATAAGTCCCGTTAATTTCAATCGTTTGATTTATAATAGTTTCATTTTTTTCTTTTATACTTTCTTTATTAGATTCATTCCAACCACCGCTGCCTGCACCGCCCCCAGTTAACGCCCCAGCTGCAACAGCTGATCCACCGCCTAAAGCAATTAAAGCCGTCCCCTTTGCCATTTCACCAAGCCCCGCCTTCATTCCTAAAGGATTCGGGGGGAATAAACTACTAAAAAATTTAGCTCCACCTTCTAATAAATAAAATGTCCCTTTTTTAATTGCTATCGTAGATATCTCCATTAATGTACCCTTTATCATAGCTTTTGCTACTGCCATAGCAATTTGAGACATTGTCAAATGATATTCATTTAATTGATTAATTTGTTCCCCATATTTATATAAAGCATCAGATGCTACAGCTGCGGCATTACTTACACCAGCCCCAAGCCCTTCTGCAACTGTTTCTCCTATAAATTGAGACATCGAAACGGTTTCATTTTTTAAGGTTTCAAATTTTTTTATAAAAGAATTAACAAAATCATCAAAAAAACCTGTATTAATATTTTGATAACTACCAATAATACCATAAACATCTTCAAAAGTTTCAAGCATTTGTTCATTAATATCTTCTAAAGATAAAGCCTTTTTATAAGCTTCATGATAAGCATTATTAAAAGCATTTAAACGTTCTTGCTCTTGTTTTTTTAACTCTTCATTTTTCTTTTTTATTGCTTCAGTTTTAGCAAGCTGCTCTTTCATTTTTTCAACATCTAAATATTTAAGTCTTAAAATAGATTCTAATTTATTATAAACTTCTCTTGTCTCTTTATTATAATAGAATAACATTTCACCATTAATATTTAAAATAGTGTTTAAAGCTTGATTGACATCAATACCAGCTTTTTTTAAATTAGATTTTAATTTATTAAAAGCCTCTAAATTTTCACTACTTAATAATTTAGTAGTAGTATTTTTTATTTTTTCAGTTATATCTTTTAATTTAGATTCAAATCGAGCAGTACCAAATAAATTTTTAAATTTTTCACTATTTTGAAAAAGTTTTTCATAATCTTCAATATAAGCTTTTAAATTATCTAAATTTTTAGCAAAATCTTTATTTATACTTTTTAAAACTTCATTAGTAGCAGTATAAAATTTTTCTCTAAAATCAGCAGATGTTTTTTCATTAATTTCATTAAGTGTATTTTTTGCTTTATTTAAAATATTATTATAATTTTCAGTATTAACACCCAAATCTTTTAATTTATTATTTAAATCTTCTATTGTTTTAATTTCATTATCTAAATTAGTAAGCCCTTGGAAAGCATTATTAAGATCTTCAACACTCAATTTACTTTTTTGTAAATGTGAAATTAATAACCCAAGTCCTGAAACAACAGCCGTTATAGCAATAGTAAAAGGATTAAACCCGCTTTCAATAATATTTTTAAACCCATCAGCAACCCCCAGCCCTATAACTGCCACATTTTTAAAACTATTATTTAACCCGTCTATTTTTTCTATAGTTCCCAACGCTACATTAGCAAGCCCCTTAGTTTTTTCAGTAACTTTTCCTAAATTACTGGCATCTATATCAATTTTAGATTTTACATTGTTTAAACTGTCTAAAGCTTTTTTACTTTTTTCAATTTCATTAATTGCTTCACTACTATTAGCATTTAACCCAATTTCAATGTTTACATCTTTAGACATTTAAAACCCTTTCAAATTCTTGTAAAAAATATTGTATAATAAATTCAAGCTCAGGATTATCATCTATAAAATTATTATATCTAACAATAATAACCCCCTTTACTTCAGAAACAAAACAATTAAACCATATGTTTTTTATTAACCATAACCATTTATTTTTAAACTCGTTACTAGTTAAAATTTTATTATTTTTACTACCTTTTAAAAATTCATTTATTAAAATACTTAATTTTTCAGCCTCTTCATTCCATTCTTTAACATCATTTATATATTTTTTTTTAAACCGTTAAACTCCTGTATTTCATTTATTATATAATCAAATTCTTTTTTAAAATAAGTCCCAAATTCTAACCAATCGTTTAAATCCATATTCCCAGGTTTTAAATTTTGATAAATAATCGAGTTTAATAATAATGATAAAATTTTATTATCAGATTCTAAATTCTTTTCAGTTATTTCAGTTTTTGCACTTTTTAATATTATATCCCCGGTTTCATTATAATCATAATCATAAACATTAATAACACCTATTAATTTTAATTTTTCAATTTTATTCCTTGTTAATAAGTCAATTTTTTTTATTTTTATAACAGCATCGTAATTTTTTACTTTAAATCTTATTTCTTTTTCTTTTTCAAATTCCTGCTCTATAATTTTTTTATAATTTAAAATTTCCATATCTCCCCCTTTTAAATATTAAACAGTTAAATCGCTTATATTACTATTAACTAATATATTAACAGCTCTAAATTCATTATCGTCCGGCTCTAATACATCTAATTTAGTAGGTAAATTAATAACTTCACCACCTAAATCTATATTTGATTCAGTTATCGCACATTTAACAAATCTAAATATTTGCATATATTTAACATTTGTATCAATATAGTCATTACTTTCAATAACTATTATCAATTCAACCTTTTCGTCCTCTTCAAATCTTTGTTTTATTTTTGTTTTACTTATATCATTGTAATGATAAGTTATATTAATACTTAAATTGCTTTTTTTACCATGCACCGCCTCAGATTGATAAAATGATCCTCCTTCAACTTCAGTAAATAAATTAGGATTATAATCGAAACTAATATTATTATATCCTAACAATTCCCCATTTAAATAAGTTTTTACATAAGCCGCTGCTATAGGTTTAGTTTTTTCTTTTATAAAACTATTAGGTTTATCTACTATATTTTTTTCTTTTCCTAAAAGGTTACAAGTTCCTGTAATTAAACCACCATTTGGTATATCCAAGGTCAATTGTCCAGCTTTGCAACCAGTAAAAGCCTCCACGTTACTAGCATCGCCCAAGCTTTGTAAAAATGAAAAGCTTTTTTTATCTTCACCTATAACTAAATTGCTAATATTATGCGAATATCCACTTGTATGATAAACGTTTAAAAGTCCAGTTCTTGGGCTTTTATTTTGTCCTTTAATTTTTAAACTTATTGTCCCAAAATTAGAATTCGCATCTTCATAACCATACATAAAAATATTTAAATCACTACCATTATTTTTTATATAATCATAAACCTTTTTTATTGTATTATTTATTGTTAAGTCAACGCTTAAAATAATATTTTCTGTTCCTTCAGCACCTGCTTTTATATTTAAACTACTAGCATCGGTTTCAATTAAACAACTTTGCAAATTACCAGTATAAAAAATACCTAAGCCCCCTATAATAGCTTTATTACTATTATTATTATCTTTTAATACCTTGCCAAAATGTAAATAATACAATAAGTTTAAGTTCTCAGGATGTCCGGTAAAATTAAAACTGCCTTGCACCTTTTTATTTATTATCACATAATCGCTTGGGAATGATGCTCCTAAAATAGCAGCATCCTCCTCTTTATCCATTTGTAAATTAATATTACTACCACTTACAAACAATAAAGTAGATTTAGTTAAATAATCAGTATTTAAAACCCCCCAATCATCTTCAACCCTTAAAAAAGCCTTATACAACCCAGTACTTATACGCATGAAAACCCTCCTTTATTTTATTGATTATATTTTCTTTATAATCTATCAAACTCCATACATAATAAAATGTATTATTTGATTTAAAAAAATAAATTAATTTATAATCATTTAAATTATTTTCTATTTCTTTTTTAAAATCTTTTAAAATTATTTCTCTATTTTTAAAATAGACAAACTCTTTATTTTTTTTAATATCTTTATCTATTTTAATTATAAAACCAACAGCCTTATTATTATTTATTATATCAATTAAATCATTAATATCTTTAATATATTTTTTATTTAAACCAAAGGTAATAATATTATTATTATCCTTATTATTTTCAACAAAATTATTTATTGCAAAAATATAATAATTATCAGAAAGCAATAAATAATCTTTAACTAAATTAGTTTTTTTCTTTTTTTCTTTTTTTCTTTCTTTTTCTTTTTCTTTTTCTTTTTCTTTTAAAGAATAACTTATTACTAGTCCAGACATAAGTTGCTCCTTTTATATTAATATTTCTAAATTTAATAATATGCCTAAGAAATTCCCCCCTTGTTTTTCTAATGTTAAAAAATTTCTTTCTAAACTTGTATATCTAATATAAGTATAACCTTCTAATTTTGGATAATTAAATAATATTTTTAAAGCCTCTTCATAACTATCTAATATATCCAAACTTTTATTCATATTACTTTCATTAAAAATAATTTCTATTTTAACATCATACAACTCAGTTATTAATTCAATAGTTTCAGAAAAATCAACCACCTTGCTACTTTCTATATATACCATACAACAAGGATAGTTAAAGGATTGTAATGAAAAATTAAAATCTTTTATTAAGTTTATACCATTTAAATTATAATTTATATCTAATTCAGTTAATTTATTATTTAAATTATCTTTTAAATATTCTATAATATCTTCCCTTATATTAAACCCATATTTTTTCATTTTATCAAGCCTCTTTCCTTTGCTATTTTAATTATAGTTTTAATATAACTAATTAACTCGTCTTTTAAATATGTTAAAGCTTTAAAAGGTAAAAGCCCCCCAGGTATAAATAAATATGGTCTTGCTGGTACCTTTGCCCCTTCCTGCTTATTCCCATATTGATGTATTTTTGCATATGGTATATTTTTAATTCCAAATATCAATTTTTTAGAATTAATTTCAACAAAACTATGTTTTTTATCGATCCCCATTGCCGCTTTAATTAAATTTCTTTTTAATTGTAAAATAGGAAGTCCAGGATAATGTTTAACCTTCCATTTCTTATATTTCTCAGATAAAGGTTTCCATTTATAACCTAAAAAATAACTACCTTCACTTTCAAATTGTTTTTTAATAAAATTACTTGTATAAACCTTATAAAACTTATTATAAACCGGAGTTAAATCACTTATTCCATTAGTTAATTTATTAATAAATTCCCATGTTTCTTTATAATTTTTTATTGTATCTTCATTATTATTCATTTAAAACGCCTATCAATTTCATCTATTTCATTTTTCCAAACAGCATCACCACCAGCTTTAAAATAAATATTTTTATTAATCTTTAATCTTAAAAGTTCATCAAATTTTTCTTTACTAATATTTTTATACTTCTCAGCAAGTCCAGCATTAACATTGTCAAAATTTTTTCCATAAGAAAATAATATAATAGATGCTACTATATATCTAACAATATCAATAAATAAACTTTTTTCAATTTCATTATTTAAATCAATTTCTAAGCCTTTAGACAAAAAAGAGTTTTTTAATATAGTTTCTTCCTGCTCTATTAAATAATTAACCTTTGTTAAATTCGGTTCTGAATCATCTCTAATTTGCATGTGTAAAAGTATCTCAATATCTTTAATAGCAGTTAAAGACATGTTAACCTCTTTATATTTTTAAACAAGGTTATCAAAATTGACAACCTTGTTTTTAAAAATTATTCGGTTTTTTTATTGTTAGTTTTTTTTGTTTCTATATCTATAAAACTAACCCCTTTACTTTTTGCTTTCTTTTTTATCTCTTCTATATTTTTAAACTCGTCTAGATCAACTATTTCATTATTAACCCATACACGTCCAGCAAAAACAGGATTATAATTTTTCCTTTCAACTACAACCTTAACAAGCATTTAATCACCCCCTTTTTTATATTAAGCATTATTTATTTTAATTATTGCTAAAGGATTTAATAAACCAAACCCAAGCCTTCCAGTAGTAAAATATTTTATATATCTCTCGTCCGGATTATCTACCATATCCCATTTAACAGGATTGTTTATATCTTCTTGTACTACTGCAAACTTATAAGGCGTTTCAGGATTAATTAAATACCAATCATTAGAATCTTGTAAATAAGGATTAATAACAATAGTTAACATTCCTTTGAATTCATTACTTATGCCATTAGCTAAAAACTCACTTGTATTTATAGCATTAAAATCTCTCTCAAATTTTGGATGTATCATAACAGCCCAATTATTATTAATATTAAACGGCTCCCCTTTAGCATTCAAAAATCCTCTCGCTATATCTATAGCCGTCCCTAAGTCATTGCTTAAATTTGTCCTTGTTGTCCCAGTCCCAGTTGCTATATTATCTATAGTATCCTTACTAGTAAAATTTGGTCTTGTATTACTAAAAAATGGGGTCCCGTCAAAAGCTAAAGGATTAAGCTCTAATAATTCTGCTATTTTCTTTTTTGGTAAATTAACCCATGCATCAGCTTGAGATTTTATAAAAGTTTCTAACCCTGCTCCTAATGTTTTTTTACTATCGCTTAATGTAAATCTATCTACTAAATAGCCTTCTTGATAAGCTTTATTCTCAACAGTTAAATAAAAGTCTTCTAATGTATTAAATGTTATATCGTCTATCCATTCTCTAATTCCACCAACAGCATTTAAAACAGGATAACGCTCAACGCCCCCATCGCTTTGTGTTTTTATTATTATACTATTAAAATTTTCATCCTCTTTAACTTGAGTAGTTAAGTCTAAATATAAAGTTTTTATACCATCTAATAAAAGTTTACTACTATTATATACTGCCATTTTAAAACCTCCATTTTATTATTTTATTAATATTTCAGCTTTATT
>ERZ795046.3187-NODE-3187-length-13223-cov-11.585131_pt1 | contig 13223 bp, 13 predicted proteins | sample MGYA00375130_ERZ795046 | MGnify/ENA primary metagenome ERZ795046 (study PRJEB30175, sample SAMN05720202) | activated sludge metagenome | isolation source: anaerobic digester from wastewater treatment plant | place: Japan | collected 2015-05-15 ...
CATTATTTACTTGGGACCATTTATAAAGAAGAAGCTAAATATGATGAGGCATTTAATGCCTTACGGAGAGCTATTTATCTTGATAAAGACTTTATCATGGCCTATTATATGCTTGGAATTATCAATTTAACAAAAGGTAATTCTCAAGAAGCAAAAAAAAATTTTTTAACAGCCCTTGAGCTTGTTGCCAGATTAAAAAGTGATGAGATTATTCCCTATTCGGATGGAATACCTGCAGGTAAAATGGCAGAGATGATTTCATCCATCTCGTAAAGAGGAGAAGCTATGATTGTTAATGATACAGAAAAATTTGAAATTCTCAGGAAAAGATCGAAAAAATATGCCATTGCCCCTGAGGTGGAAAGTGATGAATCTTTCAGTGAATTTTTGGAATTTTTTTTAAATGGCGAGAGATATGCTGTAGAAAATATATATGTCAAAGAAGTTTATCCTGTAAAAAATTTCACCAGGATTCCATGTACACCTCAATTTATACTTGGAGTTGTAAACATAAGAGGTGATCTTATCTCTGTAACAGATATAAGAACCTTTTTGAATTTAAAGCCGGGAATAATTACAGACTCAAGCAAGATTATAATTCTTTCAGGTAAGAATATGGAATTTGCCATAGTGGTAGATGATGTTGCAGGAATATCCAAAATATTTTTAAAAACTATAGATACCTTTATGACTGGTTTTTCAGAAGTAACTGAAAATTTTATTAAGGGAGTCACTCCAGAAAGGCTTATAATTCTTGATGAGGAAAAACTTCTTACAGATAAAAGGCTTATTGTTAATGATACTTTATAGATTTCAGGAGATTAGATATGATAAAGAAGATGAAACTTAAATTTAAGCTCATTGCAGGATTTTCAATTATCATTGTTATGATGATTGCCATAGTAATAATTTCTATTAGTTCTTTTAATGAGAACCTTTATCACTTAGATAGAATAGTAAATCTAAATAATGTTCGTGAATCGCTTTCTTATAAAATTCAATATGATGAAGAAAAAATTTACAGCACCCTGCAGAGACTCATATACAGAAAAATAAATAAGGGGGAGGAGTATTTTCAGCTATCAAGTGAAGTTAAAGATTCAATAAAGAAATATGGTGAAAATATCGAAAAGATTAAAAACCTGACTCCCTCTGATAATATTGCTGGAGTAAGGCTTATAGGCAATATTGAATATAATGGGGACAAGATTTTCTCTTTTTATCAGAAATCCCTTCAATCCCTGGAACTGGGAAAATTTGATGAGGCCATTGAAATTCTTAAGAATACAGAACCTCTTAGAAAGGAATTGTTAAGTGATCTATCAAAGCTAATAGATTATAATATAGAGAGAAATACTTTTAGATTCACTGAAGCAGTCGAAATAATAAAAAGCAGTAGATTCATCTTAGTGATATTATCTATAGTAGCAATTGTAATTTCTGCTGTAATTAGCTTTCTGTTGATTTTATCTATTGTAAAGCCCATATTAAGACTTTCAGAGGTGGTTAAGAAGATTGCAGAGGGAGACATTTCTGTTTCTATTCCAGATGAAAAGCGAGGTGATGAAATAGGGGGTCTTATTGAAAGTTTTAAACTTATGCTTCACAGCCTGAGAGATCAAATCAATTCAACCATATCTTCAATAAATACCCTGTCAAGTTCTGCGTCTCAATCTTCTGCCACAGCAAAAGAGCTTGCAGCAAGTGCCCAGGAGACCTTATCTGCTGTATCAGAAACTACCACTACAATGGAAGAGGTGCGCCAGACCTCAAAGGTTGTGACTCAGAAGGCAGATTCTGTTGCAGAGATTGCAAGTAACTCCATAGAACTTACAGAGATAGGAACAAAGAGTGCTGAGGATTTTTTTGCAACAATGAATGCAATTCGTGAACAGATGGATTTTATAGCAAATAGTATTGTTAAACTGAGTGAGCAGAGCCAGACCATAGGTATGATCATATCAACTGTAAATGAGATTTCAAATCAATCAAATCTTCTGGCAGTGAATGCATCAATTGAAGCAGCAAAGGCTGGTGATTATGGCAAGGGCTTTGCGGTTGTTGCTCAAGAAGTAAGATCCCTTGCTGAGCAATCAAGAGAGGCTACAGCTCAGGTTAGGACGATTTTGGGTGATATACAGAGAATAACCTCTGCTGTTATGGCTACAGAGCAGGGTAAAAATGCAGTAGATAGAGGGGTTCGTCAGTCAAAAGACGCAAGGGAGAACTTAAAGGCTATGGCAGATGGTATCTCCAACACATCTGAGGCTGCTTTGCAGATTCAGATTTCTCTTAAAGAGCAGTCCATAGGGATTGAACAGGTTGCCATTGCAATGGAGAATATAAAAAAGGCGACAGAGCAAATTGCCGAGAGTGCAAGGCAATCTGATTTACTTTCCACAAACTTAAATGAGTTTGGTGCATCTTTAAAAGAATTGGTCTCAAAATTTAAGGTATAAGATTTCTATGACCAGAGATGAAGAATTTTTTAATAGACTTAAAGTGATTTTTAAAGCAGAGGCTGCTGAGCATCTTTCTGCAATTATGTCTGGAATTTTCTGGCTGCAAAGTCACAGAACTGGTGATGACTCCTTAAAGGCAGTTGAGGGGATTTTTCGCAGTTTCCATAGCCTGAAGGGTTCCTCTGCCCTGGTGAATTTTTCCATAATGGAGAAACTCTGTCAGTCCATAGAAGATTTGCTTGCCAAAGTAAAAAGAGGGGATCTGATTTTAACAGATGAGATTATCGATAGCCTCAATGACTCTGGTGATATTATCTCCTCTCTCATAGAGGACTTTGAAACTGGTCCCTCTGATGAATTGCTATCAAGGGCTGAGATGCTTCTTGATAGATTTGCAAAAATCACCTCTGGCGGAACAGTTTTTGAAAAAGTTACAGATGCTCAAAAAAATCACTATAAAGAGGCTGGCAAAGAAGAGTCCTTGGCCACTGATGATAATTCACTGCTTGAGGGGCAAAATAGTAAAACATCAGTTAGCTCATCGGAATCTAATTTCAATTTGTCTCACGTTAAAACAGGAACTATTCGAGTATCTGTTGACAAGCTGGAAGAAATAATGGCTCTTTCTGATGAATTTGTGATTTTTAAAATAACCATGCAACACTGCATAAGTGAACTTAAGGAATTGAAAAATATAATAGCACAAAATTATCATGAATACCATGATAAAAATTTTTTAAAGGAACTGGATAATCGATTATCTGATTTTAAATATACCATATCTAACAACTATAGAATAATTTCAAATTTAGTTGATGATTTCCATGGAGAGATGAAGGGTTTGCTACTTATGCCCTTTGATTCTCTTTTTGAGTCTATACCAAAATTCGTCCGTGATGTTGCAAGAGAAAATGGAAAAGATATTGAACTCATTCTTGAAGGTGGTGGAGTTGAGATTGACAGAAGAGTTCTTCAGGCTATGAAGGATCCATTTTTACATCTAATAAGAAATGCAATAGACCATGGAATAGAACCTATTGATGAAAGAATAAAAAAAGGCAAAGATAAAAAGGGAAGGCTGAAAATAGCTGCTGCCAGCGTTCTTGGAGGGAAAATAGAGATAGTTATTTCTGATGACGGAAGAGGAATAGATCCTGATAAGGTAAAGGAGTCAGCCCTTGCAGAGGGAGTAATATCTCAAGAGAGGCTTGATACTTTGAGCGCTGATGAGGTTTATAATCTCATCTTTGAATCAGGGGTCTCCACAAGTCCAATGATAACAAATATCTCTGGCAGAGGGCTTGGTATGGCTATTGTGAGAGAGGAGATTGAGAAACTTGGTGGATCTATTCATATTGATTCAGAATATGGTAAGGGAACAGCTTTTAAAATCACATTGCCTGTTGAGATTGCAACTTTTAGGGGAATATTGATAGAATCTTCAGGAACTAAGCTTGCAATACCAACAAAAAATGTTGTGAGAATGCTACGGGTTAAAAAAGATGACATAAAAACTATTGAAGGTATAGAGACGATTTTGTTTTTTGATGAGCCAATACCATTGGTTCCTCTTGCGGCAATTCTTAATTTCTCAAACAATAAGCCTCAGGTAGAGCAGGGGCTTATTGTGATGGTCTTGCACCATGGTGGTAAGCACATTGCCATATCCATAGATAACGTTTTGTATGAAAATGAGATGATTATGAAAGGCCTTGGTAAGCAACTTGTGCGGGTCAAAAATATCAGTGGGGCAACATTGCTTGCAACTGGAGAGGTTGTTCCTGTGCTGAATTCCATGGATTTGATTAAATCTGCTATGAAATTACATGGGACTTCTCTGTTCTCCGTGGATGCAGATGACAAGAAAGAATCGTCAAAAGATAAAAAAGTACTGGTAGTTGAGGATTCCCTTACTGCTCGTTCTCTTTATGTCAGTATATTTGAGGGTGCAGGTTATAAAGTTACATCTGCTGTTGATGGAGTAGATGGCTTTACTAAACTCATCAATGGAGATTTTGATCTTGTAGTCTCTGATGTTCAAATGCCAAAGATGAATGGCTTTGAACTTACAAAAAAGATAAGAAGCAGTGACAGGTTTTCATCTATGCCTGTAATTTTAATAACAGGTTTGGAATCCTCTGATGACAAGAGAAAGGGGATAGAAGCAGGTGCAAATGCTTATATTGTTAAGAGTAGCTTTGATCAAGATAACCTCCTTGATGTTGTGCGGAGGTTTATTTAGATGATTAAGGTTTTAATTGTAGATGACTCAAAGGTTGATGCAGAGATGCTCTCTTATATATTGAGCTCAGATAGCAATATTACTGTAGTGGGTATAGTGGAAAGCGGACTTGAGGCAGTGAAAATTATCAAAGAAAAATCGCCAGATGTAGTTACAATGGATATAAATTTTCCAGGTTTTGACGGTTTGACAATTACAAGGGAGATTATGCAGAGTAAAGCAATTCCAATTGTTGTCATAAGCTCTGCCTATAAAAAGAATAATACATCCTTAGCGTTTAAGGCAATTGAGTCTGGGGCTCTGGCAATTCTGGAAAAGCCTGTGAGCTTACTGCATCCTGATTTTGAACGTCAAAAAAAAGAGATAATAAAAACAGTTAAACTCATGTCAGAAATTAAAGTTGTAACCAGAAAAGCAAAGGAATCACAAAGCCTTTTTCAAAATGGCAATATCTCCTTGGAAAAAAAGTCTTTACAGATAATTGCAGTTGGGGCCTCAACAGGAGGTCCTGTTGCAGTTTTAGAGCTGTTGAAGAATTTTAAAAGAGTTGATTTTCCTCCTATACTTGTTGTGCAGCATATTACCAGTGGCTTTTCAAAGGGATTTGCTGATTGGTTGCGAGATTCAACATCTCTTGATGTTAGAATTGCCATCAATGGGGAGAGATTGCAAAATTCTGTAGTTTACGTAGCACCTGATGATCTACATTTAGGGGTCACAAAAAATGGTATAATAGTGCTTGATGATGGCCCTGAAATTCATCACGTTAGACCTTCTGTGTCATATTTATTTAATTCTGTAGCATTAAATTACGGCGAAAAATCTGTAGGAATTTTATTGACAGGAATGGGAACTGATGGTGCAAAGGAGTTGAAGCTGATGAGGGAGTGTGGTGCAGTTACCTTTGCTCAGGATGAAGAATCCTCAGTTGTTTATGGAATGCCTGGTGAGGCCGCACGTATTGGAGCAGCACAATACATTATGCCAGTGGATAAAATTGCATATACACTTTTAGATCTCATAGGAGAGAGGAATGGAAAGAGTTAATTCAAAGGAAAATATACTTATAGTTGAAGATAGTCCAACTCAAAGGGAGAAGCTAAAGTATCTTCTTGAGACCTATGGCCACAGTGTAATTGATTCCGAAAATGCAGAATCTGCCTTGGAATATTTAAATAACAAAGACAATATCAGGCCAACGATAATTATAAGCGATATTATGATGCCAGGAATGGATGGATATGAGTTATGTTCTAAAATAAAAAATGATGAAAGATTTAAAGATATTCCTGTGATACTTTTAACAACTCTCTCTGAGCCAGAGGATGTTTTAAAAGGTCTTGATAGCGGAGCAGATAATTTTGTAATAAAGCCTTATAATGATGATTTTTTATTGTCTCGCATTGACTATGTTGTTCTTAATAGAGAGTTTCGCAGATCTCATCAAACAGAGATGGGGCTTGAAATAGTCTTTGGTGGCAAAAAACGATATATTACATCTTCAAGGATGCAAATTCTTGATATGCTATTTTCCACTTATGAGACCATTATTCAAAAAAATAAGGAGTTGGAAAAGATCAATAGAGAGCTACGAGAGGCAAATGAAAAAGTAAAAACACTTTCAGGTTTAATTCCAATATGTGCTATGTGTAAAAAGGTTAGAAAGGACAATGGTTATTGGGAACAGGTAGAGCGCTTTATAGCAGATCATTCCAATGCAAGTTTTACTCATAGCTATTGCCCTGAATGTGCTTCAAAATTAATGAAGGATTTTAAAAAATAAATTATGTTCACTTTCTGCTGCTGCAGAGGAGTGAATGCATTATTATTCATAAAATAGTTTTTTTATCAACTTTTTAAAGAGAGGAATTATGAAAAAGAAATTAGTTGTTGCTATTCTTTTGCTATGGGCAAATGCTCTCTTTGCTGATCAGGCTGCGTGGATAAGCAAAGATAAGGCAGAAAGGGCTGTTGCTTTGCTTAAAAATATCAAAGAGGTCCGTCATTTCTGCTCTCCCTGCGGTGACAATTTTTATAAAGTAGAAGTAGTTTCCTCTGTTCAAAGCCAGAAGGCTACCTCTGAAGGCAATTTCTATGTAGTTAAACTCAATGGTAGCGATATTGATCTTGCCTATGTCTATATTCCCTCAGGGAACAGATGGATTAATCTTGCAATTGCTCTTAATATAAAAGTAGAGGATGTGCCAAAGTATCTTCCTGAAGATCTTCGAAATGAAGAGGTCTCCCCTGCAGATCTTCCTTATGACGATGACAATGAAAATATAATTATCCCAGATGAGGAGGAAGATAATCTCCTGGAAGAAAAATAAATTTTTATACTGTAAAAGGTATGTTATGAAAGAGGAACTCATAAAGCAAGCATGTATAAAAGCAGGAAACTACTATAGAGATGGTTATAACTGTGCCGAATCACTTTTTTTGACATTTATGGAATATACAGATTCTAAGGCCTCACCGGAACTTGTAAGGCTTGCTACACCCTTTGGAGGGGGACTGGGCCATTCTGGCTGTTCATGTGGAGCTTTGACAGGTGCTGTTCTTGTTATAGGATTATTCAAGGGAAGAATTACAACTGCAGAATCAAAAAAAATTGCCTACGAGCTTTCTTCAGAATATCATAATCGATTTAAAAGAGAGTTTGGAGCTACCTGTTGCAGAACCTTACGTCAGATGAATTCCATTTCACCTGAGATAAGGAATTGCCAGAAAATAGTTGGTCAAAGTGCCGGGCTTTTTATGCAAATGCTCATAGAAAAAGGAATAGTTGGGCAATGATTCAGATTTTTGGGACAAAGAAGTGTAAAGATACAGCTAAAGCAGTGAGATTTTTTAAAGAGCGAGGGGTTAAATTCCAGTTTATAGATCTTGCTGAAAAAGGCATGAGCAAGGGAGAGCTTGAAAGTGTAAGCAAAAGCATACCCCTTGAGGAGCTTATTGATAAAAATTGTAAAGAATATGAAAAAAGGAATCTTTCCTACCTCAAGCACAATATCTTTGAAGAACTGCTGGAACACCCTTTGCTTACAAAGACCCCTGTTGTTCGCTATGGGAAAGATGCTGCAGTGGGATTTAACCCTGATATATGGAAAAAATGGGCAGAGTTGGAAAAATCTAAGTAAATTATTCTGGATCTGTCTCCATAACAATTTCCTTTTCCACGACTTTTTTTCTAAAAATTTTACCTATTATGTATAACAAAATGAGAGCCACAAGCACCACAGCAAGGCCAATTTTTGTTCTCTTCATCCATTCAAGAAGTAGAGGAATATTGCTTGCGCTATAATGACCAAGATATGTCCATATAGGGACACTTATAAGGGCAGCTGCTCCATCAATCATTATAAATTTACTGTATCCTGTAAATTTTGTTATCCCAGCAGTAAGATAAATCGGAGCTCTAAGACCAGGCATAAATCTTGCAGCAAAAAGAACCATCTTGCCATTTTTTTCAAAGCTTTTTACGATCTTGTCATACCATGAATTTTTCAATAACTTCTGGCCGAGTTTTTTATTGAATATTTGTGTTCCAAAATATCGTCCAATCCAGTAGACAGTTGAATCACCGATTAAAACCCCTGCCAGTGAAATAACAAACATGAGGTGAACATTGCCATATCCTAAACCTGTAATAACCCCACCTGCAATTATTGATATATCTTCAGGAACAGGGACTCCAAGTCCACAGAGAATTAACATGCCAAAGACTGCAATGTAACCAAACGTTTCGTAAAAATTAACCATAGAATCAAGTGAAAACAAATGAACCTCTCATTTTTGTGATTTTTTCTTTTTGCTTAATTCTTCTTGAACTATTGCCTTAATTTCATTATAAAGATTTTGTTTTATTTCTGTGAGTATATCTCTTTTTACACATGTCTCAATTTCTTTTTCAATTTCCTCTACTGTAGGCTCTTTATCAGGAATCTCTACATCCTGGTTTTTCTTAAATATACGGAATCTGAGATCAGCAAAAGTTACATATAAAATTGGAGTGGCAAAGAGTGTGATTAATGTTCCAAAAAAAAGACCCCAGGAGAGAGATATAGCCATTGGGACAAGAAAGGGATCATATCCACCAATACCATAGGCAGTTGGAATAAGGCCAAAAAAAGTTGTGGTTGTGGTTAAAAATATTGGTCTAAGTCTTGTTGGGGCGGCACTTAACGTGGCCTCAAGAGGTGCTGAGCCTTCAAGCCGTTTTACTCTTATAAAGTCAATCATGACAATGGAATTATTTACTACAACCCCTGCAAGTCCCACAACGCCCATAATGGCCATGAAAGAAAGTGGCATTCCGTGAAAGAAAAATATCCATATTATACCTGCCAGTGTTAAAGGAATAACTCCTATTATAATGAATGGATGGGAAAGTGAGCGGAAGATCCACACAAGTATGATATATATGCCAAGGACTGCTACTACAAAGGATTTAAGGAGGCTTGTCATTGATTCTGATGTATCCTTAAATTCTCCTTCATAGGAAATAGTATACCCCTGATATTTGTCCTCAATACCTGCAAATTTCTCTTTTAATAATCTATTTACAGAAACAGATGTAACTCCCTTTGCATTTTCATCTATCTCTGCTGTTACGTTTATTACTCTACGCCAATTTTTTCTTTTAATAACAGATATGCCTTTAGCATTTTCATCAAAGGAGACTACTTCTGTAATTGGAACTAAATTGCCCAGTCTGTTTGCAATTTTTACGTCCTTTATGGAATTTATATTTTTTCTTAGTTCCTCTGGAAATATTACTCTTATATCTATCTCTTCGTCAGTCCTTTTTATTTTTGTTGCAACTGCTCCTTCAAAGCATGAGCGAATTGTTGTGGCAATATCAAAGACTGTTATTCCAGCCTGAGCTGCCCGTTCTTCTTTAACAAAAATTCTAAGCTCATTTTTATATTCTTCATAGTCATCCTGAACGTCTTTTAATCCATTTATGGTCGCAAGATATTTTTTAAATTGCTCTGATAACTCTTTAAGAACTGCAAAATCATCACCCTTGATTGATATATTTACAGCTTTACCCACAGGGGGGCCTGTTTTCACCATGGAGAATTCAACCTTTTTAAATTCCTTTACGTATATATTAGATTTTTCTCTTATTGTATCCAATATCTCATTGGCGCTTCTTTCCCTCCGATTAAAAGGTGTAAGGTAAACCATTATAATTCCATAATTGGCACCGTGTTTGGCGTAAGGGTCATTGGGATTTTCTTGAATAATTCCGGCCTTTGTTGTAAAAGTATCAAGCTCTCCCTTTGGCAATTCCATTATTACCTTTTCAATTAGACTCAGTTTTTTAGTCATATCCTGCACTGTTGTGCCTGTTGCAGCCTCTGCCTTAATTGTGAGAACCTCAACCCCACCCTGGGGGAACAAAATGAGTTTCATAAACTTAGATGCAAATACTAAGGATCCTATAAAAAAAACAGTAATAATTACAATTGCTATGTATTTGCGTGACAGAACAAAGGAGAGCATGTTTCTGTATCTATCATTTATTTTGCGGAATATTTTAGATTCCTTGTCTATGGAGCTATCTTTATGGATCTTGTTGAGTTTTTCCAACTCATAAATGTGTGAAGGAAGTATAAACATACACTCAAGCCATGATGCTGTAAGAGCCACTATTACCACAGCAGGCAAAGACCACATAAATTTGCCCATAATCCCTTTCATGAACATCAAAGGAGCAAAGGCTATTATTGTAGTAAGCACTGTCCCTGCAACGGGAGCTATAACCTCCATTGTCCCTTGCAACACTGCATCTTTTAGTTTTTTACCCTCTTCTATGTGGCGATATATGTTTTCCGATACCACTATAGCATCATCAACAAGCATACCAAGAACAAGTATAAGCCCAAACATGGACATGAGATTTATACTGAGATCTACATATCCCATCCAGATAAAAGTTATAAACATTGCAAAGGGAATACCAAGAGCTGTTACAATTGCAATTCTCCACCCGAGAGTTATAAAGAGAGTAACACATACAAGTAAAAAGCCAACAATTCCGTTGTTGATTAAGACATTGAGTCTTCTTTTCACATAATAAGAGAGGTCGTTAAATTCTGAGATAGTATAGCTGGAGGGGAGTATTTTTTTAAAATTTTCTATCTCACCATTAACCTGGTCTACTGTTTTTATTATGTCTGCAGATTCCTTTTTTACCACAGTTAGAGTTATGGATTTTTCCCCAAGAGTTTTGTTTATAATTGTTTCTTCAGCAAAGGAGTCTTTTATTTTTGCAACATCTCCCACTCTTACCCAATACCCTGTATCATTTGCCCTGATTAAGACCTTGCCAATATCATCGGTATTTTGCACCTCTCCAATGGTTCTTATAAGAAACTCACCTTGATTTGTTTTTATAACACCACCAGGGAAATTGATGTTTTTTTTTGGCAAGAGCATTTATCACTTCATTTATGGCCACATGGAGAAATTGCAGCTTTTCAGGAACAATCTCAACAATCATTTCCCGATCTCTGTAGCCCTTTTTATCAATTTTACCAACAGTTGGCAGTTCAAGAAGACGGTCCTCTAAAATTTTTGCATACCTGCGCAGCTCAAATTCATCCTTATCACTTTTAATTCCATCTTTGTTTATGATCGATACCTCAAGGACAGGAGTTGAGGCTGTATTGAGTTCAATAAATTCAGGATCCTCAGCATCTTCTGGTAAGTCTGTTACTTTATCAAGAGCATCTCTTATATCGCTTATAGTTTTTTCTTTATCACGGGCATCTGGGTCTACTTTTATTGCAATTGATGATCTGGCCTCCAGTGAATTGCCATGAATTTCCTCAATTCCATCAATTTCTTTCATTTTTGTTTCGATGGGTATAGTTACATACTTCTCAACATCCTCAGCAGTTGCCCCTGGATATACAGTAAGTATAACTACCCAGTCAAAATCTACCTTAGGGAAGGCTTCTCGTTTAGCAGTAAACATAAAGAGAAGGCCAGAGATTAAAATTGCAATAGATATTATATTAACAAGTAAGGGCTGTTCAGCAAAATATCTTATAATTCTTCTCATAATTAAATTTTGTCCTGATTTATTTTGTCCATTGAGCTCATCACGAAGTGAGGGTTATTTTTTGCTATACGTCAAGTAAAATGCAGATTTAAATATATAAAAGAAAGATTTAATTTCCATTAAAAAAATTTTACCCTATTAATATTTTTCTGGACAATGAAGGCTTGCTTAAAATTATTAGCTTATGAAAAAAGTAGATTTACATTGTCATACAACAGCTTCAGATGGCATAAAAACTCCTTCTGATTTGATAGATTATGCAATTGCAAACAATCTTTGCGCTATTGCCATAACAGATCATGATACAATTAATGGTCTTTCTGAGGCAATTGAATATTCAAAAGGCAAAGAAATTCATCTTATTCCCGGTATTGAGTTTAGCATAGCCTTTGAGGGTGGGTCCTTTCATCTGGTAGGTCTTTATATTGATCACACATATAAGCCTCTTATAGAAAAGACCTCAGAATTGCAGAAAGTTAGAGATGGTAGAATATATAGGATAATAGAGGATCTTGCCCATCATGGAATAGATATACCTGTGGAAGATGTCCTTGCGGAAAGTGATGGAGGAACAATGGGCAGACCCCATGTAGCCCGAGTTCTTGTTAAATATGGCTATGCCTCAAATATAACAGAGGTTTTCAGAAATTATCTTGTCAAAGGCAAACCAGGCTATGTGCCAAAGCAGAGAATTCCTCTTGATGAGGCAATTTCTCTCATAAAAGGCTCAGGTGGTATACCAATTCTTGCTCACCCTGTAAGCTTGAATTATAAAAGCTTTATGGAATTTGAAAATCTCCTTAAGGGTTTTGTTGATGCTGGAGTTGAAGGGATAGAGATTTATTCTTCAATGCACAAGGCCTCAGATGTAGAGGAATTTAAGCGCCTTGCAAAAAAATATAATCTCTTTGAGTCAGGGGGAAGCGATTTTCATGGAGATAAGGATGAAATAATTGGCTATTATTTACCTTCAAAGCCAATACCTTGTGAAATATTTGAGGAATTACAAAATCTGAGACATAATTAAATTTTATTTTTAATATAAAAATTTTAAAAAATTAATTTTACCTAAGCAAAAAAAGGGGGTTACAACCCCCTTTTTTTGCATTCATAAATGTTTGTTTGTGTTTTTAAATTTTACTTTCTTTTGTCCTGGTCAAAAAAGCCTTTTTCTACCTGGACAGTTGAGTTAACTGTGTTTCCTTTTTGAGCTTCTACAGCTTTGTTATGAAGATCATAAGTTGTTGTAGCTGAAAAAAGGATTAAACCTGTGATTAAAATAAAACTTTCCATATCTGTTCTCCTTTGATATATAGTCTAAATTTAATTACTTACTCTTTATGGTTTACCATATATAATTTGGTTTACCAATTGTCAATTATTATAGTATATTAAAGTCCAAAAAAGTTAAAAATTTTTTAGATTTTTAAACATTTTTTGTTCA
>ERZ795046.3191-NODE-3191-length-13213-cov-3.788722_pt1 | contig 13213 bp, 8 predicted proteins | sample MGYA00375130_ERZ795046 | MGnify/ENA primary metagenome ERZ795046 (study PRJEB30175, sample SAMN05720202) | activated sludge metagenome | isolation source: anaerobic digester from wastewater treatment plant | place: Japan | collected 2015-05-15 ...
GATATATTGGTGGAGAAAATGATTGTTATTCTAATATCATTCGTTTTGGAGTTGCCTATATAATCAACTGATGAAATATAAATTTTACATTCTATTTTTTTATATGATCATTGCGAATTTTTCTTTTGCACAGCCTATCCAAGGTTTTCTTTTGAATAAAGGATTTGATGTTAAGAAGAAAGAACTTGATTTTACTGTGGGGAGTTTATTTATGGTGTACCATTTTACTTATGGGATCAATTCAAAACTGAATATCCAAACAGGTATGTATTATAATGAGGATTTAAGTATTCCAATTCAATTCAACTATCGTTTTTCGAATTATAAAAATTTAAGCCATTTGGCAAGTATTAATCTCACACCTTATATTTTTTTTATATCTGGAATTTTTTTTTCAAAAATTGAATACAGCATCGAGAAAAAAATAAAGCAAGGTAAGTTGAGGTCTCATCTAGGATTTAGTACTAATGAAGGTTGGCAAGTGCATACATTTCAATTTATTGTTGCAGAAGGTTTAGATGCTCAATTAGAAGATAGATTAAAATTAGATTATGGTAAAGGTCATTTTGTTCGCTGTAATAGTCCCTATATAGGCTTTAGTTCAGATCTGAATTTGAGTCCACATTGGTTTTTTAAGAATGAAATTTATTTGAATCAATTGAAGACAACAGATGAACGATTACCGTTTTTACTAGCAGCTGCTAGTTTGAGTATGAGATATGGATGGTTTGGAATGGATGTAGGAGCCTTTCATCCCATTATGTTCAATAAAGAAGTAAATGGTCCATTCAAAAGAGTATGGCCTACTGTTAATTTTAATTTCAGAATAAATAAGGGTAAAGATTAATATTTTGAAGATGTTATAATCTAAATAGTCATAAATTCAATTGATGAAACTCAAATTTAAAATTCTTATTTTTCATATTGTTCTTGCGAATTTTTTAATCGCACAGCCGATCCAAGGTTTTCTTTTGAATAAAGGATTTGTTGTCAAGAAGCGGGAACTCGATTTTACAGTGGGGAGTTTATTCACAGTGTATCATTTTACTTATGGCATCAATTCAAAACTGAATATCCAAACAGGTGCATATTATAATGAGGATTTAAGTATTCCAATTCAATTCAACTATCGTTTTTCGAATTATAAAAATTTAAGCCATTTGGCAAGTATTAATCTCACACCTTATATTTTTTTTATATCTGGAATTTTTTTTTCAAAAATTGAATACAGCATCGAGAAAAAAATAAAGCAAGGTAAGTTGAGGTCTCATCTAGGATTTAGTACTAATGAAGGTTGGCAAGTGCATACATTTCAATTTATTGTTGCAGAAGGTTTAGATGCTCAATTAGAAGATAGATTAAAATTAGATTATGGTAAAGGTCATTTTGTTCGCTGTAATAGTCCCTATATAGGCTTTAGTTCAGATCTGAATTTGAGTCCACATTGGTTTTTTAAGAATGAAATTTATTTGAACCAATTGAAGACCTCACAAAATAGATTACCATTTTTACTAGCCTGTGCAAGTTTGAGTATGAGATATGGGTGGTTTGGAATGGATTTAGGTGCGATTCACCCCATCATGTTCAATAACTCTGCCAATGGCCCATTCAAAAAAGTATGGCCTACTGTTAATTTTAATTTCAGAATAAATAAGGGTAAAGATTAATTCAGTAATTTCACAAAAAAATCAATAGCGCTTTTGATTCATGCTGCTATTCGATTTTTTCATTCTATTTTTATTTTTGTTCTTTTGATTGTTCTTGTTTTTTGTCAAGATTGGTGGTCTTTTTTGAGTCCTGTGAGAATTAGAATTTTGTGTATCTAAGACGACATCAGGATCAAGTATCAACTTCCCTTTAGACATTGTAGCAAGATCTTTTTTTACGATCTCATCTGTGATATGATGATCTTTGTTCCATGTGCGGAAAGCCATTTTCATGAATGATCCAATGAGCATAGCAAACTCTTTTTGTTTTACTTCATCATCGAGTTCTAGCGCCTTCGTGATTAATGAATTCACATAATTGCCATAGTGTCTGAATCGTTCATTATTTGGTGGATAAATTACTTTTGCTGGTCTCAGCATATCATCTTCCTTATTTGGGTTGACTCCAGCAGGTGGGATGACTTCGATATCGTATTTTGCTATTCTAAAAAAATGATGCCATAATTTTTTGCGATGTTCATCCAAATTTTTATTGTATGGTGTCATGATTTGCATAAGATCTACGATAGATTCTGCAAACGATTGACGATATCTTGGATCCTCAATATCCTTGCAATGTCTCACTAAGTCTTGAACATTTCTGCCGTATTCTGGCATGATCAATTCTTCTACTGTGCTTCTATATTCAAATTGTATATTGTGCATTTTATTTTATTCTACTGTAACAGATTTTGCGAGATTTCTTGGTTGATCCACATCGCATCCTCTGCTTACTGCTATGTGGTATGAAAGTAATTGTAAGGGGATCACAGACAACAGTGGTGTCAGTGGTTCTAATGTTGATTGTATTTCTATAAAATAGTCTGCTATTTTTCTGATGTCTTCATCTTCAGGTGTAATGATAGCTATCACGACACCTTTACGCGCTTTGACCTCTTGAATATTTGATGCAATCTTTTCGTATGCACTTTTATTTGTTGCGATTACGATGACTGGCATATTCTCATCGATCAAGGCTATCGGGCCATGTTTCATTTCTGCAGCAGGATATCCTTCTGCATGAATGTATGATATTTCTTTAAGTTTCAATGCACCTTCTAGTGCCACTGGAAAATTATATCCTCTACCAAGATAAAGTGCATTATGTCTTTGTTTGATTTCGGAAGCGAGATATTTTATTTTTTCATTAGCTTCAAATACTCTAGCTACTTTATTTGGAATGATTGCAAGTTCTGCAATGAGTTCATGATAATAAGAACTAGTGAGGGATCCATTTCTTTCGCCCAATACAATAGCCATTAAGGTCAATAAGGTAACTTGTCCGGTAAAAGCTTTGGTCGAAGCCACGCCGATCTCAGGACCGCAATGGATATAAGATCCTGCATGTGTCAGTCTCGCGATGGATGAACCGACTACGTTGACGATACCATAAACCAATGCACCACTAGACTTAGCTAATTCAGCAGCAGCAAGAGTATCTGCAGTCTCTCCAGATTGTGAGATGACGATGACGACGTCGTGAGAATCCAAGATAGGATTTCGATAGCGAAACTCTGAAGCATATTCTACTTCGACTGGAATTCTCGCCAATTCTTCGATCAAATATTCACCAATTAATGCAGAATGCCAGCTCGTACCACAGGCAGCTATGATGATGCGTTTTGCATTGGCAATACGATTAATGTATTCCTGCATGCCTCCGAGTTTGACCCAGCCTTCAATGGCATTGAGTCGTCCCCTCATACAGTCAGCTATCGTTTCTGGCTGCTGGAATATTTCTTTGAGCATAAAGTGCTCGAATCCATTTTTTTCTATCTGTTCAATATCCATATCCACTTCGTGAATGATGGGCTCTTGAATTTCATTGTGGAAGGTGGTGACCTCTAATCCATTTTTTCTATTGATGATGGCTATTTCTTCATCATTTAGATAAATAACTTTATTGGTATATTGGATGATAGGAGAGGCATCAGAAGCGATGAAATATTCATCTTCACCTACGCCAATGACGAGTGGACTTGATTTTCTGGCTCCGACTATTTTGTTAGGATCATTCTTATCCATGACGACGATAGCATAAGCGCCTACTACCTTGCGCAAAGCCTTGCGCACTGCAGATTCTAATGAGAGGTCTTCTCTTTTTTGCATCTCTTCGATCAGATGAACCAACACTTCTGTGTCTGTTTCACTTATGAATACATGTCCTAGTTTTTTTAAAGCTTCTTTTAAGCTGGAATAATTCTCTATGATCCCATTATGAATCAGTGCAAGATTGCCATTGCCAGAATAATGTGGATGGGCATTGATATCATCTGGTTTACCATGGGTTGCCCATCGAGTATGTCCCATACCAATGGTTGGACTCTGGTCTATAGCAGAAGTAAAGTCAGCCAATTCTTGGACCTTACCTTTTTTCTTGTAAACCTTGATTGAATCATCCAATAGCGCTATCCCAGCACTATCGTACCCTCTATACTCCAATCTACGCAGTCCTTCAATGATGATAGGATAAGCAGGCTTGGAACCGATATAAGCTATTATTCCACACATATTAAATGCAAATATAATATGTTTATTGTTTATTCAGAAAAAGTTAGACGTAATTTTGCAGGATAGAGACTGTGTTTTGGACCATACAGTATGGTGCGATCCGCAGTTTCATTTTTAAAATATGAAGAAACTCTAATCCTGATGTCTTTCTTCTGTCTTTGAGAAACCCTAAAATGCTCAGTAATGTTCATTTTATAATGTCTGGTCGTATTTCCATTATTTGTTTCATTGGTAATGGTACCGCCAAAAAAGAGTCTATAATCATTGAATATCGAAATGAACTTAGAATTCCCTTTTGCTCTATAGCAATCTTTGACCTCCCCATCATATCCCGCAGTAAGATCGTTAACTGTAAATAGTCGTGAAGGATAAAAATGAGAAATATCATCCATAGGAAGTGAAGCAACAGTAAAATCTAGGACAGCATAGTTGAGGAATTTTCCATCCCAGCTATTGCTATATGGGATTATAATTTCTGCTTCTGGTCCATTGAAAGCTTGTATAAAGATGAGGCTATCTGGACTTATTTCTCCAGTTTCATATTTTTTTGCAGCTGTATTTTTTCGATCTGTTTCATATGTTGTAAATTTTACAGCATCAGCTCCCATGTTGAATGAGAATTGGAGATGAGTAGAATCATTAGGAGAATAGAAAATGGTAATTTTACTATCTGCATTCTCAGGTAAGAAACCCAACATCCCCTTTGTATTTCCTACAGGTCTTAGACTGATCCCGCCATAAAGTTGAACAAAAGTATCTAATGATTGAAGAGCAGTGTCTGGCAATGAATTTAATGTAGAAATAAATTCATTTTTGTCTAACTGAATTCTCAATTGTGGAAATAGTCTTACAAGATTTGTGTCTTGTTTAATATAAAGTGAATCTTTTTTATTCGGAATAAAATTTAATTTTTCACCTATCTTTTTTCCAAGTTTTAATGTCGAATTATTATAATAGGTCTGAGTATAATTAAGAGCATCATCAATCTTATAGACTTCTAGACTTATTGGTTCTTGCGACAAGCCATAAAAAGTACTGGTATCATATCTCAAACTTAAGACAACTGAATCTACATTATTTAAATACATTTTATCCTTTTCAGGTGTAAAGTGAATTTGTGTATTGAATTCAGATTTTGAATGACCAAACATCGGATCGTCTAATATACCTACCACCATTGAACTGCTCTTTGCAGCAGTACTGTAGGTTACAATCGTATCTTTTGACAATGGTTTTGCAATTAATGTAAAAGTATCCACACCTTTAGACAGGATCCAATCACTATTTAAAAAATCTAATTCTATTGATTCTGGTTTGTTACATGCTATGAAAAATAGAACAGAGGATACCAAAAAATAATAAAAAATATTTCTTACTTTGATCATTTGCAAAACTTATAAGGAACTAAACGTATTATCCTATCAAATTCTTATAAAAATCAAGATAGGAAGGTAAATATTCTTCTGCGGTAGTATTTAATATTGGCTTTTTAGTTGCGGTGATTGCTTCATTGAGACTTTGTTCGATTTCCTGAGGTCCAATGATGATGCCATCTGCATATTGTATAGCGCCTTTGTGAAGCGCTATTCCAGTTCCATTTTTAAACACAGATAATTGTTCTGGCTTTAAATTATTGATAGAAGCTTTTTTGAAAAAATGATCTGTGAAATTGCTCTCTTGGCTATTTGGATAGACAGAGAAAACAACCTTTGACCCTTTGAATACGGGATCATTTTTATAAGCAGTCTTCAAGTAAAATGGAATCAAACTAGTCATCCATCCATGACAATGAACGATATCAGGTGGCCAACCAAATTTTTTAACAGTTTCAATTGCACCTTTACAGAAAAATATCATTCTGTCTTGATTGTCATCAAACAGAACGCCATCATCATCTGCAAATACCATCTTCCTCTTAAAAAATTCATCATTATCCAAAAAATAAACTTGAATCCTTGAACCTGGCAATGATGCTACTTTTATTATCAATGCATAATCATCATCGTCAATAATGATGTTCATACCAGATAATCTAACTACCTCGTGCAATCTATGTCTTCTTTCATTTATCGTTCCAAAGCGTGGCATAAGAATTCGAATCTCCATTCCACCGTCTTGAGCGTATGCAGGTAATTTTTGAATTAGCGTCCCGATGCCGTCCAAATCCAGGTAAGGATCCATTTCCTGGGTAATAAATAATACTTTTTTCTTGCTCATATCTTGGTCGCCCATTTAAAATGGAGCGCAAAAATACAAAATATTTGTCACGTTGATTTAAAAATTATTATTTTGAATATGTAAAATACTGTAATACAATGTGTTAGGCTAATTCAACGATAAGTTCTTTATCTTCCAAACGGGCAGAAATTAGCTTTACTTTTAGTCTATCTCCCATTTTTAATGGCTTTGAGCCCCTGATTAAACTAATGCTCAGTTTGTTTTTATTCAATTCAGCATCGCCTTCTATACTGTCTAATGGGAGTGTGGCTTCACATTTGTTGGCTATCATTTCTACGAAAATCGCACGATTATTCATACCAGTAATGATGGCTTCAAATTCATTTCCGATTTGTCCCTGAAGATATAATACTTGGAAATATCGCGTCGATTCTCTTTCAGCAATCATTGCTTTGCGCTCTTGTGTCGAGATGTGTAGACATTGTCTTTCTATGACATCTAATTGATATCTTTTTTCAGATTTCAGATTATCCATTAAGATGCGATGAACCATCAAATCACTATACCTTCTGATTGGTGAAGTAAAATGAGTGTAATATTCAAATGACAATCCATAATGTCCTATATTATCTGGGGAGTAAGCCGCTTTTGCCATCGTACGTATGGCTAGTGATTGCAGTACTTTTAGAGAACTATCTTGCCTTGCTTTATCGGCAAGTAAATTCATAGATTTAGATATTTTCTTTGGTGTCGAAAAGTCTAAAAAAATTCCCATCTCTCTTGCAAATTCTCCAAACTCTGCCAACTTTTCTGGATCGGGTTCATCGTGTATCCGATAGACAAAAGGTATGAGAATGGCTTTGTTTTTCTTCGCAATAAATGTGGCTACATATTTATTGGCGAGAAGCATGTATTCTTCAATAAGCATGTGCGCATCCAATCTTTCTTTCACATAAAGTGCTAGAGGTTTTCCATTCTCATCCAGTTTGAATCTCACTTCTTCAGTCTCAAAGTCAATAGCTCCATTTTTAAGTCTTTCAGATCTAATTTTTTTGGCAATATTATCAAGTAAAAATAATTCATCAAATAATTCGCCAGAGCCATCTGTCAATATTTGTTGTACTTCTTCATAGGCAAATCTTCTATGCGAATGAATGATCGTTTTTCCGATCCAATAATTTTTAATATTTTTTTCGTTATCAAAAGTGAAGACTACTGAGAAAGTGGCTTTGTCTTCATTTGGTCTGAGTGAGCATAATTCATTGCTCAACTTTTCAGGAAGCATAGGCAGTACGCGGTCTGCCAAATATACGGAATTTCCTCTTTTTAATGCTTCTTTATCTAATGCGCTATTTGGTTCTACAAAGTAAGATACATCAGCGATGTGGACACCTATCTCAAGATCATTATTTTCATCTCTTCTGATGGAGAGTGCGTCGTCAAAATCTTTTGCATCAACTGGATCAATCGTAAAGCAACAGATATTTCTAAAATCTCTTCTACTCGCTATATCAGATATTTTATCTGTTACGACTTTCATTTCTTCAATGACGGCTGTCGGAAATTCTAGATTAAATCCTTGTTCAGCCAAGATACTTTTCATCTCGATATCGGTAGTGAGTTCTTTGCCAAGAATTGAAGTGACAGTCCCTAGCATCCTATCACTTGACCTTAATTTCCAAGCGGTCACTTCGACCACCACTTTGTCAAAATCATTTGGAATCAATGCATTCGTTTTGTCTAGGTAAATATCGAAACTTTGATTTCTTTGTTTAACGATGACATAGGATTCATTTTTAAAAACTCTATAAATTCCTACAAACTGTGATTTGGATCTTTGCAATATTTTAGTGACGACACCTTCAGGTCTTCTTACACTAGGTTTGGTCAGTTTAATCTGAACATAATCGCCATCTTGTGCTGATTTTAGATTTGCTCCTGAGACAAAAATATCTTTTGATAATCCCTTACAAAGTATATATGCAAATCCTCCACTAGCAAGATCAACGATTCCTTCGAAAGTCTCTTGCTTAATATTAATTTTCTCAGAATTAATTTTCAGACCATTGTAAATATATTTTCCTGGAGTAACTTTTTTAAGTGTTCCTTTTGATTCAAGTTCTTCGAGAATTTTAAAAATGTCAGAAGATTTATTAGTATTTAATCTTCGCATCACTGCACTCATTCCCATAGGTTTTCCCTGATTGTCGGCATACAGTCTGATGATCGATTTACTTAGTGTAGAGGTATTACTTGAATTATGATTGGGACTTTTATTTATCTTTTTCTTTTTCATTTTAATTGTTTCGAATAATCATTTCTAGATGATTAAATATTATGCAATTTACGAGTTTTTAATTATTTGTATGGACTTTTTTAATTTCGTCTGATATAATGAATCAATATGGAAACATGTCGTAGGTCAAAATTTAATGTTTTTAAAATTCTTTGATTTGATATGATGCATCAATAAGTGATTTATAAATTCTATTGTTGTATAAGATAGTTTTACTTCCTATAAGAATAAATTGTTCGCGAGATCTTGTTATCGCCACATTCAATTTTCTATCCACACCATCGCGATTTAAGGAGCAGATTTGATCTAATTGTTCGGCTAAGGTGATACTAGTACTTAGTATGATGATATCTCTCGCCCCTCCTTGATATCTCTCGACAGTATCTACGGTGATTGCTAGATCGTTCAATGCTGATGCTTGTATTTCTTTTTGAATTGTGGAAATTTGAACTCTGAATGGTGTGATGACGCCTAAAGTATCAGGATCCCAGGATTTATTATTATGGTCATAAACTTGTTTAATTGTGGTGATGATTTTAGTGATATATTTTGCTTCTTTTTCATTTGATTTTTGATCTGAAGTTGTAGCACTGGGTTCGCAATCTATAAAGATTAATCGTTGTGTGGAAAGTGCAACAAGAAATTCTGTATGATTTGAATCAAAAGCGTTTAATTGTTTTTTACTTCGATGTGGAAGTAATTCCAACTGAGATTTATAAAATGTTGCAGATACGAAGTCCATGATATCCTTATCCATCCTGCCTTGTCTATTTAAGATGGCAAAAGCATGATCCCAACCATAAGCTTCATATTTCTGATATAATCTTTCGAATAGAGATTGATTAAAATTTTGAATTCCAGATTTGGAAAGAATCTCTTCGTGAACTATCGCTTCTTGTTCAGATTGTATGGAAACAGCTGGTAACTGAAGGTGATCTCCGATCATTACGATTCTTTTGAACTGAGAAATCCATGCTATTAATTGTGGTTCTAATATTTGTGAGGCTTCATCTATGATAATGGTGTCGAATTGCTTTAGATTAAAAAGTTCTTTTTTACCGAGAATAGATGCTACAGTAGCACAGAATATTTTTTTTGATGAAATTAATTCTTGTATTTCTTTTCTGTTTTTTAGAGTTCGAATTTGTGATTCAAATAAATTGGATGCATGTCTAGGATTTACTGAATATCTCGAACCAATGCGTAAATAGGAGCTTTCCCATGTTTCACCATGAGAAATAATGGCGTCACACATTTCATCAACAGCCCTATTGGTATAAGCTATTAGTAAAACATTTTCTCCTAATTCTTGAACTAAATAATGACTTAGATATTTAACTATGACACTTGTTTTTCCTGTGCCAGGAGGTCCCCACAGTAAAAAATAATCCAGCGAATTGACTATCTTAGATAAGATATTATTGAACTCAGCATCGAGTTCTGGGTATTCAACGCGATGATTTTCTTTTGATTTTTTTGGAGCAATGTTACCCAACCAAAGCCCTTGTTGCGCTTCATCCAATTTCATGAATTGGAATATGTTTTGGTATGCATACAAAAATGATTTGTCAAGTAAATCATGCTCAATATTCCACCTAGATATTTGTTTTGATTTAATATTTGAAAATATCCTACTTCTTAGGCGAACATAGAATTTGTTTTCGTCGATACCTATTAAAGTTGATTTATACACTTGTTGATGTAGAATAGCAGATTCTCGGTCTTGATTTTCATATAAGACTAAAGTATCTCCAATTCTGAAATTGTGAATTTGAACTATATCACTGCGAAAGATAATAATAGGAAATTCCGATTCTTCAAAAAGTATATCTTCTATTATTAAATTAAATAAGATATTGAAATTTTCAATTTTTTCATTTACTGTCTGCATCCATAATGATGAGAGACCAAAAGTTCCATTATTTCCAGGCTTTCCCACTTTTGTATACAATTGTTCAAGCGCAACAAAAGCGATCAATCGCTTAATGTATATTTTTGTAATTTCAGATTGAACTTGAAAAAAAGAAATAAATTGAATCGCTTTTGCCTTAGTATATTTTTCACTATCTGAGAAGATTTCTTCTTTCAATAAATCAAAGATGTGATTGCTTTCTTGTTGTTGATTTAGCAATGCTAATTGGATAAATATGATGCTATTTCTAATATAAATACAGCGCTCGACCACTTCAGACTGTAGCGGGGATTTTTTTAAATTATTCTCAGGTAAAATGGAATATAAAATATAGTTTTCCAAATGATCAGAGCCTGGAAATACGGAAGCGATCAATAAGTTATATAAACCGACTTGAGCCTGATGATTGGCATTTATTCCATATTGATTTGCTTTGAATGGTTTTCCACTTTTTAGCTCAATGATAATTTTTCTATTATTTTCATCTATAAAAAAAGCATCCAATCTTCCCTGTATTCCAAATATATTTGAATAAAAAGAAGGCTCTAATGAAAAGTGAGGATAGCTTGATTTCCAATTTTGTAAAAAATCTGCATTTAGTTTTTGCAAATTGTGAAAATGGCTTTTTATTAGTTTTACGAATTCATGAATTTTCTCTTCTTCGAGTAGACAGAAACTCATAGGATTTTTATAAAAACTTGCTTGGATAAGTTTATCAAAATTTGTCTCAGGATTGATAATCAATTCATCAAATATATCATTCACAGTAGATCCAATCAATAGACTTAGATTCATTGGATCAGAATGCAAAAGATGTAAAAGATACTTGTATGGATTGATTGTATCAGTTGATATACATTCTGCAATAGAAGTGACATCAATAAGATAGTCTGGCAAACAAATAAAAAATTCAGATTCCCAAAATCCATTGGTTTGAGTGGCGTTAATTAAATTAAAGGCGCATGGGAATTTTATTTTTTTAAATAAATGTCGTAATAATTTTTGGTTCTTTTGATCAAGATTTGCCCATTTCCAGAATTCAATATTTTGATTCTTAGCTGCAAGTGTAAATGATGCAGTTTGATTTTGTAGGTCGTATTCTAATACGTTTATTTTTAAATAACTAAATTCCGAAAATTGAACCATCTAAGGATTTTCTTAGGGATATATGAATAAAATACAAATATAGTAATATCATATGATCCTATGTTAATTTTAAATAATATGATTCTATTAAGAAATTGAAATCGCGGGAATTTGGTATAATTGATAGCAATTTTGGCATTTTTCTGAATTAAGCCTTGATTACATTTTAAGTATTTAATTTGGTGAATTATAGAATTGGTAAAATATATCAGCTGTGATATGTTAAAAATTTTTAAATCACGAAACATTGTTGTGTTTGATTCGTTATAAGTATGTGTCTGATTCAATGAGGTTGATTCAAGTTTGGATAGTTGAGAGAAACAATAATTAGCTCAAAGATTCAAGAGAAAACGATTAATCTAAAGCAAATTGAATAGACATCAGGTAAATTAAAAAAATATGCAGATGAAATTAAGTATTAAAAGCTTGGTGATTTTAGTCATGGTTTTTGTAAGTCTAAGCGCATGTAAGACGGATAAGCCCACCGCTGTCACTTCTCAAATTAAACCTGAGATGGATAAGAGAACCAAAGACAGTATTGCAAGAGCTGAAATTATAGCTTATGATCCTGCTAAACTTGAGATATCTAGTAATTTACCAGCTGAAGTACAGCAAGCATTAAGAAATCTAGAGCAGAAGAAATTTACAGATGGAAATCTGGGAGAGCAATTGATTGGTTTTGCAAAAGTTGGCGCTTATGATTTTGCAGATAAATTTAAGTTTTTGATTTTGAAATTTACAAGAGATGAAGCTGGATTTCAAGAATCAAGTGCTATGGAAATTGATGAACTGGCAGAAGTGATGAATCAATTTCCTAAAATGGAAATCGTCATTGAAGCTCATATGAATAATGATTTGGCCGCTGCAAAAAGTTTGGCAGTAAGCCAAGGCAGAGCAGATGCCATTAAAGCAAAATTGGTATCCAAGGGAATCTCTGAAGCAAGAATTAAAGCTGTTGGTTTTGGACAAAAATTTCCTGTAGCTGACAATGCAAAACACGAAGGCAAATTGATCAATGAAAGAGTTGAAATTCAATTAATGAAATTCATATAGTAGTCCTACTATTATAATATATTTTTAGATTTACCTACTACGATCGGCAATTAAAAGTAATTGCCGATTTCTTTTTTAATAACACTAACTTTTGTCTTTTAATTTGGAAATAAAATTTGTTCCGTTATTCTCATTTGTTGTTTGATATATTTTTCATCCTCAGCATGGTGATGCAAAGGTAAGAATGTTTCAATTTGCTTTTTCCATTTTGACTTTTTTCCATTTTGGATGAAGCATTTATCTATTATATCTAGCATGATACTTACTGCAGTTGAAGCGCCAGGAGAAGCACCTAGAAGTGCCGCCATACTGCCATCTTGCGCATGTATCACTTCTGTTCCAAATTCTAAAACACCGCCATCTTCTTCATCGCTTTTGATCACTTGTACACGTTGACCCGCAGTGATAAGT
>ERZ795046.3214-NODE-3214-length-13128-cov-3.693108_pt1 | contig 13128 bp, 13 predicted proteins | sample MGYA00375130_ERZ795046 | MGnify/ENA primary metagenome ERZ795046 (study PRJEB30175, sample SAMN05720202) | activated sludge metagenome | isolation source: anaerobic digester from wastewater treatment plant | place: Japan | collected 2015-05-15 ...
CTCGCGGGCTAAGTGCTCTAGCCGCGCCAGTCTCTGGTCAACCGCACGAATGATACCCAGCCTAGAGGTATGATGCGCTTTGGGCGTCTGGTTGGTTTCCGAATACACCGCCTGATGATAGTTCACTTCCAGTTAAGCCGAAACGCTCGGTTGAGCCGGTTCAAGTCCAACAGGTTGTCGCATCGCCCCTTCGTCTCGAAGCCGCCTTGAACCGTCTGGAAGAATTTTTCGATGAGTCCGCCCGGGCTGGAGTCGCTCGCGGGCCGGTGCAACAGGTTGATGTGCAGCCGGTAGCATGCCCTTTTGAGCGTATTGGCATGATAGACTTTGGCATTGTCTAGATACAGTTCTCCAAGTGCGCTTTGGATGATTAAAGCGCACAACAGCAAATCTATCAAGATGTCCAGGTTCTCGAGCAGATAATAGCGTATCTCGCTACATACCGGCGGTGGCAATCTGTGAACCTGGACAGATGCGTCTGTACCGTCTCGCTGTTAACCAGGACATAGGGCCCGTCTGCAAAGTCGCCCACCCAAGAATCATGGATATGGACGCACGTCCAGAGATTGCGCACCGGGCACGCGTCCACGCCCAGTTTAAGCCGGGTGGCGCCGGCATGGCGCAGATGGCGATACAGCGTGGACTTGGCGATCGTCGTGCCGAAACGTTCCTGAATAAAGCGATTAATGCACATATGCGCACGCATCGGCTGCTTGTGCTTGAGTTCCACCGCATAGGAAAGCGGCCCCGGCGCCGCCGTGCGCGATTTGCCACGGTCCGAACGCGGACGCCGGGACAATGCGGCAAAACCGCCGGCGCGATACCGCTTGAGTTTGCGACACAAGGAGGACAGCGACGGTTTGCCTACTCGTAATAGTTGGTCGCTTTATCCTCCGCATAGGCAGCGCAGCGCTCTTGGATAAAAGGCAGCGCATAACACTTGTGCGGCAGTGCAAAATACGGATACAACGTGAATGTGCGCAAGCAATACAACATTCCAGCGAGTCAGATACGTCTGGACGCGCTCAACGACGGACAGCACAAGCAATAGAATTATCCGAGAACGAACGCCAAGCGCCTTGAAGGTCGCATCGCACCTGCCGCAATAGGGACAAACCAAACAACGAAAGAAATCTCTCCGTTTTTTGCGCACTCACCGTAGGCATAATATCCTCTTTACGAATCCCGGCGATTCGGTTGCCTTTCTAAGGAGAGCTCATCTATCTGTCGGGATTCTTTTCTATTATGGAAGACAATTCAAGTTCATAGTGAAAAACATGTGGGGTAGGCGGGGTAAGTGAGGTCACGTAATTAGATACGGACTGAGTCAAGTACTGTAAGATTTAGCACCTTCGGTTTTTGGGGACGCGTTGGGGGATTGTTCCAGGCACCTTGACAGTCGTTGCCCGCCCAGTCATGAATCGTTACGCCTTTGCCATGGACACGCGGGCTGCATTATGGTAAGAGCGTAACCAGAGGATCTGGCCATGACCTGGGAACCACCCGCGCCGCTGTCCTGGAATTACTGCCGCACCTGCGGTGCCCCGCTGACCTGGCTGTGGGAGGGCGAACGGGAACGCCCGTATTGTGAGCGGTGTCGCCGTTTTTTCTACGACAATCCAGCTCCCGCCAGTTGCGTGATCGTACGCGATCCGGACCATCGGGTGCTGCTGGTGCGTCGCGCGGTCGAGCCCTGCCTGGGACGGTGGACCCTGCCGGGCGGCTTCATGGAACCGGGTGAAACCGCCGAAGAATGCGCCGCCCGGGAACTGTTCGAAGAGACGGGCGTCCGGGCGGAAACCCTCCGGCTGTTTGGCTCAGCCATGGGCCACAACGCGCTTTCGGGTCCGGTCGTCGTGTTCGGATGCGCGGTCCTGCGGTGGTCCGGCACACCCATTCCCGGCAGTGACGCCTCCGAAGTGGCCTTTTTTGGTGCCGACGCTTTACCCGAAATTCCCTTCGAAGCCCATCGCCGGATGCTGGCACTGTGCGCGGCACTCGGCGTGTTTCCCCTGCCGGCGTAATCCCCGGAGGCAGGGGGGCTGAAGGACTCGGTTGCGCCGGACCCTCGCGAAGGGGGATACTATGCGCGGGGGGTATTCCATAACCCCCTTGTGGCCGGCGTGTTTTGCAGCAAGGAACTTGAAATGAGCAGAGCCATGGAACCCGGGAAAGAGGCGTACTTCGAGGGCCGGTACGTGCCCATCGAGGACGCGAAAATCAGCATCATGACCCACGCCTTCAACTATGGCACGGGGTTGTTCGAGGGGATACGGGGCTACTACAGCCGGGACGAAGACAACATCCTGGTGTTCCGGCTCAAGGAGCACGTGGACCGGATGGCCCGTAACGCCCGGTTGCTGTGCATGGACATTCCCGAAACCCCGGCGGATATCGAAAAGATCTGCCTCGAAGTGGTGCGACGCAGCGGCTTCCGGGAAGGCGTGTACATCCGTCCGATCATCTACAAGTCGGAGTGTTCCCTGGGCCCTACGGTGGTAGGCGTTCAAAGCCGTTTCTGCTGCTATGTCATCCGGCTGGGCGACTACTGCGACATCGACAATGGACTGGACGTGGCCGTTTCCTCGTGGCGGCGATTGTCGGACAACGCCATACCGAGCCGGGTGAAATCCACGGGCAGTTACATTAACTCTTCGCTGGCCGCCGCGGAGGCCAAGCAGGCGGGCTTCCACGAGGCCGTTTTCCTGCGCGAGAACGGCACGGTGGCCGAGGGCAGCGCGATGAACATGTTCATCGTGTACGGTGACACGCTGATCACCACGCCTCCCAACGCGGACATCCTGGTGGGCATTACCCGGAACACGGTCATGGAACTGGCCCGGGACGCGCTCGGCCTGAAAGTCATCGAACGGGACATCGCGCGCACTGAACTGTACGTGTGCGACGAAATCTTTTTCTGCGGCACGGGCGCGCAGGTGGCGCCGGTGCGCTCGGTGGATCGCCGGATTATCGGTAACGGTCAGCCGGGCCCGATCACCCGGCGGTTGCAGGAACTGTACTTCCAGGTGGTGCAGGGCAAGGTGGAACGCTATCGCCACTGGTGCACGCCGGTGTTCTGAGAACCGCGTATGACCGACCCAGAACGTTTACCCGCTTCAGAGTCGCAAGCGCCTGCCTCGTCTCCGGTTGCATCGTTGAGTTGGGGGGGACGGTTGGGCATGGTGTTGCGGCGTCCCGCGTTCTGGCTGAACTGGGTGGTTATTCTGCTGGCGACCTGCTGGATTCCCCTGCTGAAGGTCAAGGCGGTCATGGAGGGACCGGATGGCAAGGTGGTCAGCGAATCCGTGGTTTCCTACGCGCCCTGGCAGTCGGCGCGGGTGCTGCTGACGGTCGGGTGGTCCTGGATGCACGCGCGCAGCCTGGCCACGCACGCCGGAATCGCTTTCGTGGTGGCGCTGGTCGTGTGGCTGGCGCTGCAACCCGGGCGACGGAACGCCTGATGGATCACGACTTTTCTGGAGCGAGCCCATGACCCCTGAAACAGCCTGTCATGCCAGCGAGCGACTGGCCCGGGAACAGATCTGCGAGGCGGGACGTATCCTCTACGACCTGGGACTGGTGGCAGCCACCGACGGAAACCTGAGCGTACGGCTCGCGCCGGATCGCTTCCTGTGCACGCCCGGGGGGATCTCCAAGGGTTTCATGACGCCCAGGGACCTGGTGATCGTGGACGCGCGGGGCGAAAAAATAAGCGGTACCCGGAACCCCACGTCTGAAATTTTCACCCACCTCGCCGCGTTCGAAGAGCGACTGGACATCGTTGCCGTGGTCCACGCCCATCCTCCCGTGGCCACCGCGCTGACCATCGCGGGCCATGACATGACGGCGCCCGTGGTTCCCGAGGTTATCATGGGGCTCATGGCCATTCCCACCGCGGGATACGCCACCCCCGGCAGCCGGGAGGGCGCAGACGTGGTGCGTCCCTGGATTGGCCGGTACGACGCCCTGCTGCTGGACCGGCACGGGGCGATTACCGTGGGCGCCGATCCCCTCGAAGCCGCGATGAAGATGGACAAGGTAGAACACACGGCCCGCGTGCTGCACGCCGCGCTGACCGTGGGCCGGGTTCAACGGCTGACCCCGGAAGCCGTGCGTAAACTGGTGGACTTTTACGACAGCCACCATGCCCGTCCCTTCGGAGAATACCCGTTTCCAGGCCAATAAAAAAACGGGCGCGACAGGTTACCCCGCCGCGCCCGTGAAACCGTTCCCGGATGCCGGATATCACATGGCGTAGAAGCCGCCGTCCACCACCAGTTCCGCGCCGTTGCAGAAAGTCGATTCGTCTGACGCCAGGTACAGCGCGGCGTAGGCGATGTCCCGGGCGGTACCCAGTCGGCGCATGGGAATTTCCGCCGCGATAGCCTTTTTCCGTTCCTCGTTGAGATACGGGGCCTGAAGCGGCGTGTCGATCATGCCGGGATGAATGATGTTGGTGCGGATACCCATGGGGCCGAACTGCACCGCCAGCGACTTGGTGAGGGAGATGAGCGCGCCCTTGGCGCAGGTGTAGGAATCCTGGGCAAGGGTGAAACCCGCCAGGGCCGAAATAGATCCCACGAGGATGACCGACCCGCCACCATTCTTGATCAACCGCGGAATGCCGTGCTTGGTGAGGAAAAAGGCGCCTTTCAGGTTGATGGCCTGTATCCGGTCCCAGTTTTCCTCGGTCGTCTCGATGACCGACTTGTCAATGGTCTTATTCAGGACGCCCGCGTTGGCGTATAGGACGTCGATCTTTCCGAACCGGGCTTCCGTTTCTTCCACGCACCGCTGGACGTCGGCCTCCCGGGCCACGTCTCCTACCACGATCACCGATTCGCTTCCCGCGGCCGCCACGAGCCCCGCCGTTTCCCGCACGGCTGTTTCGTTGATATCGAACAGGCCCAGTTTCGCGCCGTGTTCCGCGAACAGTACGGCCGCTTCCCGGCCCATGCCCATGCCCGCGCCGGTAATAATGACCACCTTGTCCTTGAGACGCATATACCACTCCTTTTGATGTGTTGTGGGTAAACCGGAAAATCGGGATGATTATAGCACCGGTCGCTTCGTCGGATCCTTCCGGGCGGGGCGTGTCGGGCCGTCGTGGGTGCTGAATGAAATCGCGATTTGCTGTCGTGCCGGATCACGCGGATGGTTTCGGAGGGAGGGGGGGAGGATCGTTCAGTCACTTTTCTGGGACGGGGAAGAAAGATTTCTCCTCACTTCGTTCGTCGAAATGACAGATCACCCTGACGGTACCAACATACCGGAGTGGTGCCAAGGTTGCAAAAAGCGGTACCAACATACCTGGAGCGATGCCGCGCACGATGGCGATGACAACGCCCTTTGGTGAATGACCACACGCGACGCGACACCAAAGCGTTATGGCGAGAACAACGTACCGGGGTGGTACCAACGCGCCGTGGTGCCGCGTAACTGTATCGAAGGGGTACGCGGAGGAAAACGGCCGTTGAAATCGAAAAACACCCTGTCACGCGGTACTGCCTAGCGCGATCATTTCGAACGAGACGTTACCCTTTTCCCGTAGATCTGTCATTTCGAGCGCGGCGAGAAATCTTACTTCCTCCGGCCCTGCGCTTACTTAAAACGCGTACCTGCCGGAAAACTTTACCTGTCCAGGGGATTGTCGTGATAATGGATGACAAAGGCGATCACCCGGCGGAGCGCGCGCGACGCGGCAGGGAGCATCCGCCGAAAGCAGCGAGGGTACGATCCGATGATCAGCATGGACGTGATTATGCAGGCGGCCGTTGACCGCAACGCCTCGGATATTCATCTCAAGGTGCACAACCCGCCCATCCTCCGGATCGACGGGCGACTGATCCGTCTGCCGGAATACCCGGAATTGACCGATGACCTCCTGCGACAACTGTTGTCCGAAATCACCACGGACAAGGACCGGATCAAGTTCGAGAAACTGCTGGAACTGGATACCTCGGTCATGTACGGCAATATCGCGCGGTTCCGGGTGAATGTCTGCCTGGATGACGGCCATCCCCGCATCGTGATGCGGCTCATTCCCCTGCGGATCAAGACCGTGGAAGAACTGGGCCTGCCGCTGGTGCTTAAAAACCTGTGCAAACTGAAAAACGGCCTCGTGCTGTTTACCGGCCCCACGGGCAGCGGCAAATCAACGTCGCTGGCCGCCATGATCGACGAGATCAACCGGACCCGGCCCGACCATATCGTGACCGTGGAAGACCCCCTGGAGTTCATTCACGAGGACAAGATGGGGGTGGTCACCCACCGCGAGGTTGGCCATGATACCCTGTCCTTCGCGAACGCCCTCCGTGGCGCGTTGCGCCAGGACCCCGACGTGATCCTCATCGGCGAGATGCGCGACGTGGAGACGGTGCGAACCGCCATGGCTGCCGCGGAAACCGGTCACCTGGTCTTTTCCACGCTGCACACCGTGGATGCCGTGGAAACCCTGAACCGCATCATGGAGTTTTTCGAACCCCATCAGCATGTCCAGATCCGAAAACAACTGGCGGGTATTCTGCGATGCATCTGTTCGCAGCGGATCCTGCCGCTGGCCCAGGGAAAGGGCCGCGTGGTCGCCTGCGAAGTACTTATCGGCACGCGTACCGTGCGGGATTTCATGGAACAGGGCAAGCCGTTCCGCGAAATCGTGGGCCTGATCGAGGACGGCCGGGACCAGTGGGGCATGCAGACGTTCGACCAGGCCCTGTTCGACCTGTGGAAGTCGGGTAAGATCACCGCCGAAGTGGCCCTTCAGAACGCCTCGAGCGCCAAGGACCTGAAACTGCGGATGCAGGGCATGGCCGTCCGTTAACCGGGAGAATGGAAATGCGACTGGCGGCAGGGATCCGTCTGGTGGTCGTGCTGACCCTTGGGGTATCTGCCTGGAGCGACCCCGGGGCAAACCTGTTGCGGAATCCCGGGTTCGAGGAACTGGTCATGGGCCTGCCCGCCGCGTGGAAGGCCTTCGTGTATCCCGCGCCGGGCGCTTACGCCCGCATGGTTGAACCCGGCCACGGTGGCGCGCGCGCGGCCGCCTTGGTCATAGCCACCCCCTACCGGCGTGAACCGGACAATAACTGGAGTCAGCACGTGGCCGTGCCGGAAGGTGCCCGGCGCGTGAAGTTCGCGGGATGGGTCCGCGCGGAAGGCAACAGCGCCGACGCGTTTCTCTGGCTGCAGTGCTGGCAGCGGCGTCCCGCGCGGCTGCTGGCAGAAGCGAGAAGCCCAGCCCTTTCCCGGCGGAACGAATGGGTCTACGTGGAGGTTGCCATGGACGTGCCGGCGGGCACGGACTTCGCGATGGCGCGGCTGACCCTGCGGGGCGCTGGTGAAGGCTGGTTCGATGACCTTGAACTGACCGCCGAGTCTTCCTCATTGCCAGCCGAGAGTGCTCCCCCCGCGCCGGCACCTGGCGCTTCGGCCGGGTCCGGGACGCCGACCGGATCCCCCCAGGCCACCGACGCTGCCCGGGAAGCCACCACCGGTTTGGCGCCCTCCCCACAGGCGTCAACTCCTGAACCAGCGTCCACCGGCGACGCCGCCACGCCATCGCCTCTTCCCGCCACGTCCGCGCCGGTCGCGCCCGAGACGCCTTCCCGGGGCCAACCGGACACGACACCGCCGCCCACGTCGCCCAAGACCGCCGCGCCTGCCGCGGCACCACCGCCAGTGGCCGGAACGGCCGGAACGGCGGACAACGACGGGGCCGTTCTCCGGCAGACCGATTCGCTCGAGCAGACGCTAGGATTGTTACGCCAGGAAAACCGGCTGTTACTCGACGCGTTGTTGGCCCTGCGCGCCCAGCATGAGGCCGTCCAGCGGGACCTCGAATCGCTACGGCGGGAACTGGACGCGCTACGCGCCCAGGCGGGGCCGCGGGAGGCTGTCACGACGCGTCCGGAAGCGGAACCGGAGGCCATGCCTGGAGGTTCCGTGCCTCCCCTCGCGCCCCGGGGGTCCGCGTGGGACGACGTGAGCGTGCCGGTTCCCCAGACGGACCGGGATCCATCGTCCTGACCCCGGTCAGGGCTGACCCGGGGCCATCCTTCCGGAATTCAGGGCGAACACGGCCACGTCGTGATAACCACCGTGCAGGAAGAGGGCTTCCCGGAGGGCGCCCAAGCGGGTAAAGCCGATGGCTTCCAGGCACGCCGCCAGGCCTTCGTCCCACGGACCCACGGGAACCAGAATCCCGCGCACCGCCCGGTCCCGTAACGTGGCATCCAGCAGGTCCCGCAACCCCCGTCGGGTGCCGGAATGGGCGTAGTCCGCGGGGTTTCTAAGGTAGAGCAAGGCCCACAGCGTTGCGGGTAACCGGTGCGGCATCAGCCTTAACAGGCCGATAGGGCGATCATTTCCAGGTCGAATAAGGGCAAGTTCCATCAGCCACGGCCTGGGATGCAACGCGTCGTTTTCCCGGTCATGGCAGGTGGCCAGGAGTACCCCGGAATCCATCAAGGTAAAGCACGCCGCGGGATTCCATCGCTCCCACCGGGTCAGCATGGGCGCGTCGGCTTCCCTGATCGGCCGCGCGACCAGCAGCGCGCCGCGCGCCGCTCGGATCATCATGCGCCAGGGCGTGTGGTCTTTGCGTCGACCAAGGGCCCGGTGCAGGTCATTGAAGGGGATGCCCGCGGCGGACAGGGTATTAAACGCCGCGATGACATGCTCGATCACGTGGCGGCGGGCATCGCACCACGCGTTGTCGGGGAGATTCACCGAGCCGGTTCGCTGGTAGTGCGCGAAAGCCACGCCGCCGCCACACAGGCCGCGGGCCCAGCAGGTCAAGCAGGCTGGCGTGGTGGCCACGCCAAGGTCCGCGAACACGCAGGCCGCCTGGGTATCCCACTGGAACCGCTGTCGACCGAAGCCAATGTGTCCCAGCCGGCACGCGTCGCGCCCGAGAAACCATTCATCCGGGTAAATGGTCCCGCCCGCGTCGACCGCCAGGCGTTCCGTGCCCGCGGGATCGCCTCTCCAGACGGGTTCCCCGTTGTAAATGTGGCGAAACCAGGTCGCGAAGGGCTCGCACAGGTACAGGTCTCCCTTCAGCAGGTCGGCCGCGTAGTCTTCAGCGTTGCGGCGCGCGCTCTGGACGTATGGTTGCAGGGTACCAGGAGATAAGGACGCGGTGAGGGATCCGTCCCGCAGAATGACGCGACGGAAACCGGTTTTCCGCCAGTGACGCACCAGTCCGTCGAACGCCGGATCCACGGGTTTCAGGATGACAGAGCCGCGAATGGCATCGTTTTCCGATTCCCGGGATTCAAACCACGCGGCGACGCGTTCCGGGGAAAGCCTTCCGGGCCTTTCATCCAGCGCCATGGTGATCGTGTCCGGACCCGCGTCGGTTTCCACGGACCATTGCCATGCGGCATTTCCTGGGTTACTCGCTGGATCCCCATGCTGGACGAGTCCCACGGTAAGGGTCTTTTCAGAGAGCTGGGCCGTTTTCCAGAGCCGGTTTAGGACGTCTTTCGACTCCCGCCACCGTTCCCGCGCGTCCGCGCCTGCCGGCAGGCTGAGCATGAGCCGTAAACTTCGGGCGACTCCTGATCGGCCAAGCAATAATTGACCGGAGAGCAGAACAAGATCTTGGAGAGATTCTGGATCGGCGTCCATGGTCTCGGCTGGAGCCGATGATCGCGGGGGATCGGATGCTGTCCGCCCAAACAAGGATCTGAATCGTCCCCGCGCGGCAACTGGTGGCGCGTCGTCATGGCAGGGCCCCAGCCCCGGGGCGTTTTCCCGGGGATGGAGCACAATCGTGACTTCGGAGAGCCCTGGTGGGGGAGACTCGTAGCGTCGGGCCAGGGCCTCCAGGGTCGTTTTCGGCCACAGGGAGCCGCCCGCGCGCAGCCACTCGATCTCGCTGATGACTTCTTCGATATCGCGCCGGGGAAAACGATCCCCAAGGCGGTGCATGGCTTCTTCGAAGGATTCGTCCGGGTACCGTTCAAAAACCGCCCACGAAACCTCGTCACACTCGAGGCAGAAACAGGTTTCGGGGTCGATGACGAAATGGCGGCCGTCGATCTCGAAGCGATGCAACCGGCGTGTCCGTTCTCCCGTCATGGCGGTTTCCTAGTAGGTTCCGAGGGTACCCTTGGTGCGGCTGTAATCTTCCATCCATCGGAATACCGCCAGGCCGACGAGGGTCCACATGGTACCGTTAAACACCAGCCAGTAGAAGCACGGATGCAGAAAGACGGAGTGGAATTGTCCTTCCCGGAGTTGTCCCTGGATCAGCACGTATTTCAAGCAGATAGCGGCATCGGTTACCGGAAGGAGGTGCAGCACGAGCCGCACCGGCAGGGGATTGTTCAGGATTTCTTCCCGGGCGAATACGGCTAGTCCGAAGAGCACCATGCGCAGGATCACGGCGACCTGGCCCACCTGCTTGAAAATGAGCACGAGTCCACCCACCATGAAACCGAAGCCGATGAGGTTGAAAAAGGTCAGGGCGAGCAGCACCAGCACGGGCAGGGTGTCCCAGTGCAGCACGCCACCCACGGTCCAGGTGACCAGGTAGACCATGAACCCCGAGGAAAGGATGCTGGTGATGGACGCGATGAAAGTCTGGGCGAGAAAGTTGGTGGTCAGTCCATAAGGGCTCAGGCAGAGCTGTTCCAGCACGCCCGTGGTGGCCATACCCTGAATCCCCTGGGTAAACATGCCCACCACGCCGAAAGCGTACATGCCGATGATGAATCCCAGGACGAAGTTAGTGGCGGCGGCCGGATCGTCCAGCCGGCTGAGGCCTTCCCGCACCATGGGACGACTGTAAATGAACCCGGCGATCAGCACCATGAGCATGCCGTACCCGATGATCAGGCCGGTGAGCGTGCGGAACCAGTAACGGCGCATGACGATAAACGTCCGGATCAGTTCCGCTTTCATGACCAGGAAAAAGCCGCGCACCTCAGGGTTCTCCCGATTCGGTTGGCGTTTCGGTTTCTGGATCGGTTTCTTCCAGGGGTTCGCCGGTGATCCGCAGAAAAACGGTTTCCAGCGTTTCGCGCCGCTGGTTGAGGCCGATCAGGCGCAGGCCCGACGCGCGCAACCGTTCCACCACGCCGTACAGCGCCTCAGAACGGGCGGACTCGTCCGAGGTAAGGCGTACCACCAGCAGGCTGCCCTCGGCGCCTTTCTCCCACCAGGACTCCATCACCCCCGGAATCTCCTGGAAGGTTTCCGGGGAGACTTCACGGTCCACCCGGAATTCGAATACCCGGCCGCTGAACTGCTCGAGCAACTGGGGCGTAGGCATGCAGGCCGCCAGCCGCCCGCGGTTGATAATGCCCACCCGGTCGCAGAGTTCCTGGGCCACGTGCATGTCGTGAGTGGTTACCAGCACGGCACGGCCCTGTTCCCGGGTCATTTCCAGCAGTTTGTCCTTGATGGCGCGGCTGCTCTGCACGTCGAGCCCGGTTGTCGGTTCGTCGAGCAGCAGGACCTTTGGATCGGCGATCAGGGCAATGCATAACGCCAGTTTCTGTTTCTGCCCGCGGGACAGGCGGCGGACCTGGACATTTTTCTTGTCCCGCAGGCCGATGAAATCCAGCAGGTCGTGCGCCCGCTGCCTGAGTTCCCGTCCCCGAACGTTTTTCAGCGCCCCGTAATACAGCAGGTTTTCCAGGGGAGTCAGGGGCCACAAGCTTGTGCGGGTACCCTCGAGCACCACGCCCACCCGGCTGAGCACGTCCCGCCGCTGCCGTTCCGTGTCGAAACCGTCTACCAGTACCTTGCCCGAGTCCGGCCGCACCAGCGTTGAAATCATCTTGACCGTGGTGGTCTTTCCCGCGCCATTGGGTCCCAGCAACCCGAAAATTTCGCCGGGCTCGATGGAAAAGGAAATATCCCGGGCCGCGACCACCTCGTTGCGTTTATAGAGCCGTCGACGGCGTGTTACTTCGTCCTGCTGCAACAGGTGATGGGTCCGGAAACGCTTATTGACGTTGATAAGTTCAACCAGTGCCATGGATGGCATCCACGGGATGATTCGCGACCTTATCGGGTTGCCCCGAATCCCCGCATTCCTCCTCCAGCCACGAACTTTCCAGGTTACGCGCGGCGTGCACGGCCGTCACCAGCGCGAGGCTGTCCGAGGCATGATACAGGACCACCAGCAGCAGGGCAAAGCCCGCGAACTCGACCAGGCCCCGCGGCGTGTTCCGGAACAGGTGTTCGTGTACCGCCACGAAACAGGCCGCGGTAACCAGGATGCCCGGGACCGCGCCAATCCATGGATGCAGCACGGCGCGCTGGGCCGCTTCACGAAAAATCAGTTCCTCCGTGAAAGCCACCGCGAACGTCCGCAGCGTCAGGTCAAACCGCCCCGTCGCGAAACGCGCCAGCCGGATTGGACCGGACAAGACGTCGATGACGTCTTCAAGGTGGCCATGGGTGACCAGCAGTGACCCCGCGAAGATCAGGTGGCCCGCTATCAGGCCCAGCAACCATGGCGCCGGCGCGAAAAGGACCCGGGACAAGGCGCCTTCGTTCCAGGCGAACCACACCGCCAGGAAAAACAGGGGGGTCTGAATGGCCATACCGATCAGGTCTCGGCGCCCCCCAACGTTGGTACCATCCATCGCATAATCCTGACGGGCCCGCCAGGCCCGGACCAGGCCCCATCCCGCGGCAAACGCCAGCAGCACGATAAACGCTGGCCGGGTCACCGGTCCTGTTCTCCGGGGTCCGCCTCGGCCAGCAGGCGCTCCATCATCGCGCGCAGCGACATGCCCTCGGCGAAGCGCGCCCGTTCCCGCCGGACCCGGTCGAAATCCTCCTTGAGCAGGCCGTAGCCGTAAGCGTCTTCCAGTTTTCCGTCCCGGGGCACGTGGTTTTCGAAAACCAGTTCCCGCCGGGCTCCCGCCAGTTCAAACACCCGCCAGGAAGCCCGGTTGAACGCGTAGATGAACGCGGAGACCCGGTGCAGGTTCAGTTCATCGAAGCAGTATTCAAGGGCGCGGAATACGGCCGCGGCGGTAAGCCACCGATCCCGATGCCGCCGGTCCACGTACACATCCAGGGCGCAAGACCGGTTACGCCAGCTGATCTGCTGCAGGCTGATCATGCCGACGGGGCCAAGGGTTGGTGAATCGATCACAAGGTAGA
>ERZ795046.3216-NODE-3216-length-13119-cov-4.837416_pt1 | contig 13119 bp, 5 predicted proteins | sample MGYA00375130_ERZ795046 | MGnify/ENA primary metagenome ERZ795046 (study PRJEB30175, sample SAMN05720202) | activated sludge metagenome | isolation source: anaerobic digester from wastewater treatment plant | place: Japan | collected 2015-05-15 ...
ACATGTTGAGCGTGTTGCCCAGCAGCAGCAAAAGGCCAAACGCTCCGAGGAACGATAGCGGCAATCCCATCATGATGGAAAAGGGAAACACAAAACTCTCGAATTGTGCCGCCAGGATCATGTAGGTCAAAATCACGGCCAGGATGAATACAAACCAGATGTGTTGCCCCGCTTCCATGAAACTTTCGGCCTGGCCGGCCAACTTGGTCGCGAAATAATCTGGCAACACATCGTCGGCGATAGCGCTTACTTCTTCCAGCGCGTCGCCCATAACCTTTCCTTCTAAATTCGCGTAAATGGTGGCGGAACGCTGCCGGTCCAAGCGGTTGATCACACTGGGGCCGACGCCCTGTTCCAACCGGACAAAATTCCGGATATCCATCAGCGTGCCGTTCGCCGCCCGGACCCAAATCCTCTCCAAATCGCCGGGCAATTCCCGCTCCTCCCGGTCCAGGCGCAGCCAGATGTCGTAACTTTTCCCACCCTCTTTAAATTCCGCTACGTCCGTGCCGCCGATCAGCGCGCCGACCGCCGAGGCGATGTCCCGGGTTTGAATCCCGGCATCAGCCGCCTTTTCGCGGTCGATGATCACGCGCAGTTCCGGCTTGCCGATTTCCAAATCCCGGTTGACGCCAACGTACCCAGGCAAACTCTCCAGCCGGTCCATAATGAGTTTGGAATAATGATCGATTTCTTCGATGCTGGGTCCTTGCAACACAAACTGAACAGGTTCATTGCGCGCGCGCCCGCCCAACGGGGAAGTCGAGGTCACCGAGGCACGGAGATCCGGGATCATCCGTACCCGGTTGCGCACTTCGGATTGGATTGCCAATTGGGGCCGCTCGCGTTCGCTTTTGGGCACAAGAGTGACAAAGGCAAATCCCCCGGTCCCCGAAAAAGAAAATGCGTGCTGCATTTCGGGAATGGACCGCAAGACCTCCAACACGCGGTCCATGATTTCATCTCCCTTTTCCACTGAATAAGAAAGAGGCAGCTGCATGCGGAGCGAAAACCGGCCCTGGTCTTCCTCCGTGATGAATTCCTTCCCAATGATGAAATACATCCAACCGCCGGCACCCAGTGCCGCCAGAGAAAGCAACACCATGAGCAAGCGGTGACGCAAGAACACCGTGATACTCCGCCGGTATACCGCCGTGACCGCTTCCATGAGATACTCAAACACCCGGAACACCAACCAGTCGCTATACCCCACCTTGAGAAAACGCGAGCAGAGCATGGGCACCACCGTCAACGCCACCAGCGAGGAACAAGCAATGGCGAACGCCAGGGTGATGGAGAATTCATAGAAAAAGCGGCCGATCATCCCGCCCATGAACGCCACCGGCAGAAAGACGCCCCCCAGCACGCAGGTGGTCGCGATGATGGCAAAGCCGATTTCGTGGGAAGCGTCGTAAGCGGCTTTCACGGCGTCCTTTTGCAAGGCGGACCGGTGGCGGAATATGTTTTCCACCATGACGATGGCGTCGTCAATCACAATCCCCACGGAAACCGCCAGAGCCAGCATGGTCATGTTGTTCATGGTGAAACCCATCATATACATGCAGGCGAAAGTCGAAATGATCGAAGTGGGAATCGAGACCGCGCTGATCAAGGTGGTACGGAAATTTTGCAGGAACAGGAAAATCACCAGCGCGGCCAGGATGCCGCCTAGAATCAAGTGGGTCTTCACCTCGTTAATGGATTGCTCGATGAAAAGAGAACGGTCCGTGGCGATATGCAGGGACATACCTTCATACAGCAGGTTTTCCAGTTCCGGCAGGAGTTTTTTCACGGCCCGGGCGATGGCCACGTCGTTGGCGCCCGAGCGGGGCGTAATGGACAAGCCGACCGCCCGCTCCGACGTGGTCTGGGTTGTGAATTTGGCGCCCGGCCGCCCCTCTTCCCGGCTGGCTACCGCGTAACCGATATCCTTGACGCGGATTGGCGTTCCCTTCCGCGTGGCCACGATCAATTCATTGAATTGCTGCGCCGTCTCGAACTCGCCCATGGTGCGGATGACGTATTCCTGCTTCTGGGACTCGATTTTTCCGCCGGGAATATCAATGTGTTGATTGCGGATGGCGTTGATGACTTCGTTGACGCCGAGTTCGTACGCGGCCAGCCGTTCCCGGTAGAGCCGGACATGAATTTCCCGTTCCCGGCCGCCACGGACCTCCACCGCGCCGACGCCTTCGATTTTCTGGACCATAGGCCGGAGGAGTTCGTCGGCGACCTTCGTCAACACTTCCACAGGATACGGTCCGGTGACGGCCAGGAACATGATCGGGCTGGCGTTGATGTCCTGTTTTTCGATGATGGGCACTTCGGCTTCTTCAGGCAGATCGCGCTGGCGTGTGGAAATCTTGTCACGCACCTCCTGGGCGGCGATGTCCACGTCCTTGTTGAGTTCAAATTCAATCGTGATGCGCGAACGGCCTTGCATGCTTTGCGAGGTGATATGCTTGATGCCGCTGATGCCGCTGACCGCGTCTTCCAGGCGGTCGGTGATTTCGTTATCGACCTCTTCGGGCCGCGCGTTCCGCCAGTCCGTGGAGACGGTCACGATGGGGTAGTCCACGTTGGGAAACAGGGCCACACCCAGCCGGCTCATCCCGATGACGCCGAAGACGACCAGCATCGAGATCAGCATGGTGGCCGCGACCGGGCGGCGGATGGAAAAATGGGATATATACATCGCGTTCCTCCGTCAGGGTTGCTCGACCGGAGGCTCCGCCTTTTGAGACTCCATGACTTTCACGCCTTCTTTGGCCGAATATTTGCCTTCCACGATCACCCGGGTGTGGGGTTGCAGGCCGGTGCCCAGAATTTCCGTCCATTCCCTGGTAATCTGCCCCAACCGGACGGTGACCTTATGGGCAGTCATTTGATCATCGACCACATAAATGTAGGTTTCATCCTCCGCGATCACGATGCTTTCCGTGGGGACGGTTAGTGAGTTATCCCGGACCTCGGTCACCAGGGAGAGGCGGGCGAACATCCCCGGCTTCAACAAGCGTTCTTGATTATCCAGCACGGCCTTGATTTCGATGTTACGGCTGATGGTATCCACATTCGGCGAAATGAAAAAGATGGTCCCTTCGAATACCCGTTCGGGATACGCGTCCACCATGACCTGCACGGTTTGCCCTAGTTGGACAGCCGGGATGTATTTTTCCGGCACCAGGAACTGAATTTCCAGGGGATCCATCGCCAGCACGGGCAACAGCGAGTCCCCCGACTTGATATAATCCCCCACGGCGATAGTGCGCGCGCCCGTGATGCCATCGAAAGGAGCGCGGATGGTGGTGTCGGACAACCGTTCCTGTTGCAAGGCAAGGTCCGCCTTCGCCTGGCCGATTTCGGCTTGCGTTTCGTTGATCACCGCCACCAGGTTGTCGTATTGCTGGCTGGACACCAGGTTTTGTTTGAGAAGCGGCTTGTTGCGTTCCAACTCTTTTTGTTTGTTGGCGAGGCGGACATTCAATTGTTCGATCTTGGCCGTCAGATTTTGGATCTGCGACTGGATCTTGGTGGAATCCAGTTGCACCAGCACGTCTCCTTTTTTGACCTCCTTCCCTTCCGTGAACAGAATTTGGGTAATGACTCCCTCGGCTTCGGCCCGGATCATCACTTCCTGCCGCGCCTTCAACGTTCCGATTTGGTTCAAGACGCTCTCCACGCGCCGGGGAACGATCTCCCCCAAAATCACAGGAAGCGCGGGAGTGCTATTCACCGTTTCTTGGGCCTTCACCGTACAGCCGGCCGTGAAGGCCAGCACCGCCCCCATCAGGATGGGAAAAATCAGAACCGGTGGGAAAGGGCGGTTGCGCATCAGTTGTCTCCCTCGATCGCGAGAAATTCTTCATCCACTCCCACTTCAATGCCATAGCGGCTCAGATTCATGCCATTGGCGCGGTACAGGTTCGCCAAGCCCCGGTGAAAATCCACCATGGCGATGATTTTCCGGATTCGCGCCTCGATGACGTCATCTTGAAAATCCAAAATCCGGAACGTATCGGAAGTTCCCTCGGTGAAGCGCTGCATTTCCTGCTCGAGAGAAATTTCCGCCAGCCGTTCGTACTCTTGCGCCACCCGCACGCGTTCCATACTCCGCCGCACGTTGACCAAGGCGTTTTTCACTTCGGTTTCGATTCGCCCTTCCAGGTTCTTAAGGGCGTAGATGGCTTGCGTTTTTTGGAGATTACTTCGCCGGAAACGCGCTTCCGCCGCCCGGTTGCCCAAGGGATAGGTTACCCGCAATCCCACATACCATTCCAACCCATCCCCTTCGACCAAATGCCCAAAGGTGTCCGGAAAATCGCCGGTATGGGGATTGGGAGGCGTGACGGTCCCACCGACGTTCACGCTGGACCGCGACGTACCCGACAATCCATTCAATCCCAGCGTAGCCAGTAAATCGAGCCGGGGAAGTGTTTGGTTTTTTTCGTACTCCAGTCGCAACGCCCAATTTTCGATCACCAGCCGTTGGGTCTTCAAATCCGGCCGGTTTTGCAGCGCCACGGCCAACGCTTCTTCCAACGAAGGAATATGGGGTTCCAATTCCGGAACCGCCTCCGGCATCAACGGTTCCCGGTAAAGGGGATCCCCTTCCCGGATTTCGAGCAGATCCTTCAGCCGGTTTTCGGCGAGTTCCACTACTTGTTGGGCGGCGATGAGCGCCAGATCCCGTTCCGCCAGCGCGGTCTGGGTTTCCTGAACCTCACTGATGGGTGCCAGTCCGGCCGCGAATTTGGCCTGGTTGCCTTCTAACAGTTTCAAGCCCAAGTTTTTGGATTCGATCCGGTACTGGTAAGTAGAGACCGCTTCGGCCAGTTGAAAATAGCTCAATTCAATTTCTTCGGCGGTCCGTTGCGCCTGGTCCACGTAGGTATAAAACGATTGTTCCACGGCGTTCTCGGCGATGCGAACGGCGGCGGTGTTCGCGGCGCCGAAGTCGCGCAACAACGGTTGCGTCAAGTTCAATAACAATTGGCTGGGATATTGTGGCCGCAAACCGTCCACCCGGGAATTGTTGGCGGTCTTGGAGGCGGCCAGGGACAATCGCGAATCCAGACCGGTTACGGATTTTTTTCGGAGGGCCACGTCGCCGCCCGTCTCCCGGTTGATATTGAAACCGCCGGAGGTCAACGAGGAGGAACTGGGAGTTTTTCGTTCCTCAGAAAATAAGGTGGCTTCCAAAGCCGGATCAAAATCCGCCCGTTCGATTTCCACCCCTTCCCGGCTGGCCGGAATGGCGAGTTCTTCGATCTGGACATCCAGGTTCCTCTCCAAACCCACGGCCAACGCATCCCGTAACGAGAGAATCCGGGCATCCCGCAAGAACGTGTCCCCGGATATCTCCGCGGCCGTTCCTGGCCAAGCCCCGAGCCCCAGCCAAATGCTCCATACCCACCTGAACCGCCAACCCGCCAACGTTTGTCCCTTTCCCTCGGTGAATTTCCCCCTCCCCGGTCCGGCCCTGGGCGCAACCGGAACCGGAATCCTCCGCCTGCCCTTGAGTATCCAGCATTTCCAACTTCCGGTTCAAGCGGGAGATGATCTATGGAATCAAAAAAAATCCATGGTCTCCGGAAGCGGCGGTGTCTCCTTCCGCCTATACCCGCTCGCTGTTGGATTGGTCGTGGAGGAATCCGATAAAGTTCGGCTCCGGAATCTGTCTTTCTATATTACAGCGCAGGTAATTTAACCTGCTTTTTCTCTTTTTAATACCTAAAAAACACTCTACAATGAAAAAAATGTGAAAAAACGGGGATACATCGGTTGACATGAGAAAAATATCGTATAGATCTATGTACGTAGAATCATTATTCTATAAGCCCATAAAACCAGAAAGTGGAAGGAAAATTTCATGAAAACTCAAGACTTGTCCCCGGCGGAAATCTGGTTGCTTAATTTAATCTATGAATTAGGTGAAGCCGACGTGTATCAGATCCAAGAACGCGTCCTGGCCGAAAAGAATTGGAAATACTCCACGGTCATCACCCTCTCGAACCGGCTGTACGATAAGGGGTACCTGAACCGCACCAAAGTAGGCCGCCGCTATGTCTACTCGGCTAAGTTTCCCCGGGTGCGGTTTTTCGAGCAAGTGATGGACCGTCTTTTCGGAAAATCGCTGCTGAAAGACCCGACCGTGCTCTTCACGTACTTGCTTAACGTGAAGAAACTCAGCAAAAAAGAAGAAGAATTGCTCCACATGCTGCTGGAATCGAAAGAAAAGTCCTCTGAATAGGGCCATCGGCGGCGATTCTTGATCCGGGTCCAGAAAGGGGGAGGTTATTTTGTTTCTATCCCAGGGATGGACAGTTGGGGCCGCTTTCAACCATCCCTCCCCCGCGGATATGGCCGGCGATCACAAATCCCTCCAGCGGCATACTTTTTTACTCGATTCGGCCGCGCTCCGCTCTTCAATCCCCCCTTGCTGCCTTCCGCCTCCGTTTTCATAGCAATACGCAGCCGATGACCGTTTTTCCTTACTCTCCTCTCCCGGAGAGCATAAGCCAGGAAGTCTTCCACGCCCCGGTATTCCTCCATTGAATTGTAGGCCTAAATTTAGGCCGCATCGAGCCACACCATACCTCCCCATCCAGCCCTGGACAATCACTCCAGTAAAATCGGACTCATTCCCACCGCATAGATCATCTTGTGCAGCAAAAAAATAATGACTTAATTGATTCACATTATCAACATTGAGAACTCTTCCTGTTATCATTTCCGCAAGGCGTGCATGATTCATCCTGGAACCGTTTTCGCGCGTGCGCATATACGCCTTCCGCTTCCCGCAAGGAGGTAACGAGTATGCGTAAAGAGTTCAGGAAATGGTTTTGCTGGTTGGGTGTGAGTGCCGGAGTGTTGTTACTGACGCCGGATCTTGGGACGGCCCGCGATTTCCGGGTCAACCTGATCCCCAATGGCACGGTGTATGGATGCGCCACCTGCCACACCAGTCCGGCGGGCGGAGGAGCGCGCAACGCTTTTGGGCAAGCCGTGGAAGCCTTGGTGGCTCCGGGATCCACGGCGGCATTTTGGAGCGCGGCGCTGGCGGCGGCGGACGCGGACGGCGACGGAGCCTCCAACGGACTGGAGTTGCAAGATCCGGCGGGGACGTGGCGGCCGGGTGATCCGCGACCCGGTGACGCCAGCAAGGTCACTCATCCGGGCGATCCCAATTCAAAACCGGTTGTGTCCGCCGTATCGTGGGCGAACGAGTTAGCCGCGTTGGATTGGAATTCCTCTAAGGCGGCTTCGATCGATCTTTCCGGATTGAGCGATGAGGGAACCATGGCCAAGGCGGGTAAATCAAGCCGCGCCATCCCTTGGCGAGTGCTTGACTATTACTTATGGCTCACCAAGATCCTCCTCAAATGGATGTAGCGGTTCGGGCACGTTACGCGATTCGCTATCCAACAGGCCGTTTTTCTGAAGTGAGGAACATCCCACCGAACTGACGGGAGGGCGGCGCTCCGGGTGAGGCAGCGTGGAGTGCTGGTCACGCGCAAACGCGGCTCGGCAGGAGCCTTGCCCTCCCTCCGTTTTTCCCATGGATCCGCGCTACCCCTGCCGGTTCATGGACATCCGCCTCCCGCTCAAAGTCGAAGAAACCACACGGAAAACCACACGGAATATTCCGGTTTTGGAATGGGAATCCTACGTCTACCGCCGAGCTACGCCTCAGGCTGGACCGGAGAGCAATCAGTCGGCGTGTAAGGGATTCTCTGACAGATTTTATTCCTAACTCATTCGTAAATGGTTAGTTACGGTTTTACAAAAAATGTAATCTCTGACCATTTGTAATGGTTTTGCCTACATTATTTTAAGGGAAAATCACTATGTAAAATAGGAGAAAACCCGATTGATTTTCTGTCGATAATCTATAAGATTGGGTTCAACATTCAAATCGTGGGCGTTGAGGGAAGGGGGAGTGCGATTTGATGTGAGGCTTCCGAAACGTTCTTGAATCTCCAGAAAAAGCCAAACCCGCCGCGAGGTGGGGGCGGAAAGCCACGGATCTCCTGAGACGATGAGACAGCCGGGTTGCCTGAGAGAAAAGGTAATCCGGCTGAAGTATTTTAAGATGTTTTTATCGTATGGCGCAGGAAGACGTGGATTTGTCGACTGGGATGATGACGAATCGAGAAGCAGAGGCAACGGATGGTGGTTCATCCTAAATGGGGAGGTGTAAAAAGCCAAAAGCCTTGTGAGAAAGAAGGAGAACCGGGATTCCTGAACATCTCTCAAGCGCCGTTTGTTAACGCAAGGCAGAACGAACCGTAAGAATGAATCTGGCATCGGAACGATGCATTGCGGTTGGTGGGATAGACAGACAGAAATCAAAACATACAGAAAAAGGTGGCCGATCATGAATCAAGCAAAACGTCATAAATCCATATTATGGTTTTCGGTGGTGGCGATTCTCGCCGTGGCGGCATCGCCGGGGGCGTGGGGAGCATCGGTGGAGCCGGAATTGTGGCCTGGGAATCCTCAATGCGAGGATGTTGGATGTGGGGGAACACAATTATATATCGATCCGCCCACATCCGGCACATACATCATCGATGCCCGTAGAAGTATCACGATCATTTCGGAGGACGGTGTCTACCTCAACTGGATTGCAACCGTGGGCGTGGACGTAAATTGTGTCATCGTCAAAGGTGGTGCTAATGCGAATGTATACAGGTATCCAGATGGAACCCTGAGCGATACCGGTTTGCACGCGCCACTGAACCCGAACGGAAAACCCGCGGGTCTCTCCCATGTCATATTCTGCTATGACTACATCGAACTCGCGGGAGATCTAGCCATTGTTAAAGAAGTCTCCGTGGATGGTGGAGAAACATGGAACGACGCCAATGACCCTCCCGGACCCGAAGTGGCCGATCCATGCGCTGATGTGTATTTTAAAATATGGTTTAAAAATGTAGGTACTGATGCTCTTACAGGTATCGAATTGACGGATACGCTTTATAGTTTAGCAACTTGCCCCGATTTGCCGGATCCGCTGGCGCCGGGCCAGGAGTATACCTGCGTCATTGGGCCATTCGATGCTCTTCCGGACTTACAAACCAATTGGGCCACGGTCAAAGGATATACGGCGGATAACGCGCTGGTGGAAGCGTCAGACTCAGCGAATTACACGGGTACTGAAGCAAAACCTGAAATTGAGCTCTATAAAAGAGTATCAGTCGATGGTGTGAATTGGGTAGATGCAGATAGTGAAAATGATCAATTGTATATCTGCGAAGGTCAAATCTATTTCAAATGGTTAGTTATTAATACGGGTAATGTAACCCTCACAAATGTTGTTGTGACGGATAATGGCAATCAAGTCTGTTCGACTGCTTTCCTCTTGCCTTCTCAATCAATCTCATGTGAGATAGGTCCTCTACCCGTGGAACCTGGTGAAGGTTCGAATACCGCCAATGTGATCGGTTATCCGGAGTGTGGTGCGGCTGAAAGCGTTGCCGATAAGGACTCCGCGTACTATTTCGGGGTGCGGGCTTCCATTGATGTTGAGAAATATGTCAATGATGATGACGCAGATCTACCCCCTGGCCCTACTATATTAGTAGGCGATCCAGTGACATTCAAGTTTGTGGTGACCAACACCGGCAACGTCGATCTCACCGATGTGTATGTGACTGACAGTGTTCTCGGCAACATCGCCGGCCCCATTAAATTGAAGGTGGACGAGTCGGTGACGTTTAATAAAAGCGGAACAGCAGAAGTTGGCACCCATACCAACACCGCCACCGCCACGGGCACCAGTGTATGTGGAGAGGTAAGTGATGAGGATCCCGCCAACTACACCGGTGTTGAATGTTTGCCATCCATTGACATCGATAAGAAAATCAATGGTGAGGACGCGCTGGACTGCGTCCTGGTAGACATGCCGCTGGAGTTTACGTTCCTCGTCACCAACACGGGCACTGTAGATCTTACCGATGTAGTCGTGACGGACGATGTGCTGGGGTATATCGGCACCATTGATTCCTTGGAACCTGGTGAGTCTCAAACATTGACAGTCTCCGGTGCGGCCGTGGAGGGTGATCACACCAACACTGCCACCGCTACGGGCAACTATACTTGCGGCGATGAGACAGGCACTGTAACAGACAGCGATACCGCGTCCTATTTCGTCGGGGCTCCGGCCATTGACATCGAGAAGACCATCGAACCCGCCCAGGACTGCTTCATCGCAGGGGATGATCTGGTGTATAAGTTCACTGTCACCAACACCGGTAACCTGGACCTCACCGTTGATGTGGAGGATACTGTTCTCGGCGTCCTGCTGGACGGCTTCGCCTTGGCGGCTGGCGCTTCGCATGAGTTCACGGTAGAAGGAGAAGCGGCAGCGGAAGCGGGCACCCACGAAAACACCGTCACCGCCACGGGCTCCTACATCTGCGGCGAGGCGGGCACAGTGACTGATAGCGATACCGCGTCCTATTTCGTCGCGGATCCGGCCATAGACCTGGAGAAACTGGTCAACGGAGAGGACGCGGACGCTCCCACCGGGCCTTACATCTTAATGGGTGATCCAGTGGAGTTCACATTTGTGGTGACCAACACCGGCAACGTGGATCTCACCGACGTCATGGTTACGGACGATATTCTTGGTTTAATCGGCACCATCCCGTTACTGGCGGTGGGTGCCTCCGAGACATTGACGAGCAACCAGACCGCCACGGCGGGTCAGTACACCAACCTCGGCACCGCCACCGGCACGCCTCCGTGTGGTCCGGATGTAAGTGACAATGATCCCGCCAACTACTTCGGCGTGGTGGCCTCCATTGACATCGAGAAATACGTCAACGGAGAGGACGCGGACGATCCCACGGGGCCCCTGGTCATGGTGGGCAGCATGGTGAAGTTCGACTTTGTTGTGACCAACACCGGTATAGTGGTACTTGAACCCGTCATCGTGACTGATGACGTGTATGGATACATTGGCACCATTGATTCACTGGCGCCGGGTGCATCTGTTACGTTGACCAAAGATGTTCCGGCCGCTCCCGGTCAGCACACCAATGTTGGAACCGCCACAGGTACACCTCCGGCCGGTGAGGACGTTACTGATTCGGATCCCGCCAACTACGTTGGTTACTCCTGCGAGACGGCTTTCGCGTACAGTCCTGATGCAACCTGCTTCCTTGATATCTCCGGCTTCAATGCCAACCGTTGGGGCTGGACTATTAAGATTACGGATCCAGGCGAATATACCTTCCCCATTTACGCGGCTGCGGGTCAATGCGACATCAACAAGGGCACATATGTGGGTGATGTCACAGTGACGTATGATGGCACCACGGTGACGTTTAGTGAACCAGTTTTATTTACAAACGTCATACCTTATTGGGAAACTGAAATCCATCAATACGCAGGCACAACGCAGTTACCTATGGTGAAGAAGGGCAAGAGCGGCTCCGTGCCCACCGTCGCGCCGGGGCAATATTACATTCAACCTAACTTGACTGGTGACATTTACATCATCTGGCATGCAGTGGTTTGTGGCGTGTACGAATGATGAATGGAATCCACAAACAACAGATGATGCATGAGAACTGGTAAGTCCCTGCTATAGTCAGTGCGCCCCCCATGCTTCGTTGCGGGTCCGATTAGCGGAGCATGGGGGGATTTTTATGGGTTGATTGGGTTTCCTGAAGAGGGACGGTTCAATCGATTGCCGAGAAAGGATGAATCTCGTACGATCAGGGCTTCCCTCACCCTATCCCTCTCCCGGGGGGAGAGGGGATGGATTTGCGAGAGGGTAGTGGATATCGTTCACGTGTCTGGGGAAATCTGACATTGAAATTGGCCATTTTTAACCAAATATACGTCTCACAATTCTACCCCCTCCCTTTTCACCTCTCCCTCTCCCCCCAGGAGAGGGTTGGGGTGAGGGAAGGCTTTTAAGCTATCCCCACGAGCCCAATCATTTTCGCTGCCTTACGGTTGGGTATCCGTCGGTTGTTCGGCGGGGAGGCACATGACGATCGTCGTGCCCTGCGTGGGATTGTTTTTGGCGAAGAGGCAGCCGCTGTGTTCGCGCACAATGCGGGTGGAAATCGACAGCCCCAATCCCGTCCCGCTCGGCTTGGTGGTGACAAAGGGGCGGAAGATATCCCGCAGCAGGTGGGGGGGAATCCCCGGGCCGTTGTCGGCTATCCGCACCTGGATCACCCCATACTGGCAACGGAAGGGATTGTTCTCCAGCACATCGGGCATCTCCCGCACAATCAGGTTCTTGGGGATATAGCAGGTCGTGATGTCCAGTTCCAGGCCGGGTCCCTTGGCCTGGTAGGCGTTAATGAACACGTTCAGCAGAACCTGCTGGAGCAGCTTGGGATCACCATCGATCCAGGGGAGACCATCGGCCAGGTTCTGGCGGATCGTGACCCCGTTGGCCGTTTGGCTTTGGAAGATGATCAGGGATTGGGCGATTATGCCGTTGATATCGACGGGGATCTTCTTGGGGGTTTCCATGCGCGCGTAGGCCAGCAGGCTTTTGACCAGCGTGTCGAGGCGGTCGATGTTGTTGCGGATTTCCTGGTAGACGGGAAGCAGAGGATCGCCGGCGGGCACGCCGCGGGAGAGGGATTGGATGGCCGCGCTGATTCCGGCGATCGGATTACGGATTTCATGCGCCAGGCCGCTGAGCAATTCGCCGATGGTGGCCAGACGGTCGATGTGGGTGATTTCTTCGCGGTGGCGTTTTTCTTCCGCTTCCCGTTTTTCGGCGATTTCCGTGACCAGGGCGGTGAACTGCTGGGCCAGTTGGCCGATTTCATCTCCCGCGTCGTCCCGGAGCGGGGCGCGGCTATGGCCCTTGGCGATATCCTGCAAGGCTTGGGAGATGGCTTGAATCCGGGATTTCAGGAACGCGCCGATGATATGATAGGTCAGCGCGGCATAGGCGGCGTACAGCCCCAGCCCCAGCGCGATCAACATCCAGGGGGAATGAAAGATCTCCGCTTGGGAGAGCGAATGAAACCACATGAAAAGGGCGAACAAAGACAGGGTGATGGCTTGCAGGGCGGACCAGATGATGGTTTGCAGGGATTTTTTCTTGAGGATTCCGCTCAAGTGACGAGTTCCTTGGGC
>ERZ795046.3218-NODE-3218-length-13114-cov-4.242591_pt1 | contig 13114 bp, 1 predicted proteins | sample MGYA00375130_ERZ795046 | MGnify/ENA primary metagenome ERZ795046 (study PRJEB30175, sample SAMN05720202) | activated sludge metagenome | isolation source: anaerobic digester from wastewater treatment plant | place: Japan | collected 2015-05-15 ...
AAGTTTCACTATGAATCTTTTTTTATCCGTTGCACTTCATTTTACAATCTTCCTTACAAAATTTAATTACAAAAGGCCAAAACAAGAAAACCCCCAGCTATTTGCCGGGGGATTATTGTTACTGTCTAAAGTTAATCAATGGGTTGTTAAACGTCTCTTAACTATTTTCTTTATGATGCGGATGACGATTAAGCCGACGGCCAAGGCGCCGATGATGATTGGGATATGGAGATTATCCTCAAGGAAGTTCCATATGTCGTTTTTAACTTCCCTGCTGTCCCAGCGTTCATGCCACTTTTCCTGATTCATCTGGTTTTCCGCTTCCGCATTAATAACCAATACATTGGTGCCGGCAAAGGCCTCCTTGCCCACATAGCCAAAGTCAGCGGGAATGGCAAAATCCGGCAAGCTCTCGCAGCCGGCAAAGGCGCGCTTTCCTATGCTGTTGAGGCTCTCTGGAATGTTGATCTGGCTCAAATTTTTACATCCGCTGAAGGCGTATTTATCTATCTCCTTGACGGTGTCGGGAAGGATGACCCGCTCAAGGCTAATCAGGTCGCTAAACGCATAGGCGCCGACCTTTTCCATTTCACCTTTCAGCTCAATGCTCTTGACTTTGACAAGGCCTTTAAAGGTCCTCTTGCCGACGCCCTTTGCGTCGTACAGAATGAGGGTGGTGATATTGCTCAAGCTTTCCTCATCAAAGTAGTAGTCCATATTGACAGGGCCGTACCACTTCTTCATCTGGGGAATCTCCACATCTCTTACACCGCAGCCGTCAAAGGCGCCCTTTCCTATCTCGGCGACAAGTTTAAATCTTACCTCTTTCAGAGAGCGGCAGTTTTTAAAGGCGCCGTCTCCCACCTTTTCTATTGCTGAAAAATTGAAGCTCTTAAGCTGGCTGCAGCCTTCAAAGACATATTTCCCTACCTTGTTGACACCCGGGGCCTCGATATTTTTAAGGATAACACAGTTCTTAAACAGATGGTCTGCTATCTCCGATATGTTCTCGTTAAACGAGGCGCTCTCAAGATATCTGCATTCCTCAAACGCAAACGAGCCGATTTTTGCCACGCCGTCGGGAATGACAATGCTTTTAAGGGAAGAGCCTTTAAATGCCCCCTGCCCTATCATCTCTATCCCAGAAAAATCAAAGGATGAGATGGCTGTTTTTGAAAAGGCAAAGGCGCCTATCTCCTTGAGGGAATCCGGCAGCTCGATTTGCTTTAAACCGGTGCAGTCTTTAAAGGCATCCTTTCCGATGGCGTCAATCTCTCCCAAAACGCTCACCATTTCGACGGAGCTAAAGTCCGACATATATCCATCGGGAATCCTTCTTAACGAAACCACCTTTATCTCAACAGTAGAGATGCTTATTCTTCCGCCCTTTCCGAAGACATGCTTAAGGGGGCGGTCCAAAAGGGGAAGGCTGACCTCATTTAAATAGGTACATTTTTCAAAGGCGTTGTCGCCGATATGATCCACTGAGTCGGGAATATTGATTACCCTCATTGAAGAACAGCCGTAGAAGGCCTCCTTGCCTATCCTTGTAAGATTGGAGGGCAGGCTGATCTCCAATAGTGAGGAGCAGCCATAGAAGGCCTTGTCGGGAATGGAAACAAGGGATTCATTTAACTCCGCCTTGAGCAGCGAGCTGCAGTTGTGGAATGCGCCCTCTCCTATCGTTGCAACGTCCTTTATAAATTCAAAAGCTGTAACTTCCACGCAATCCTTAAAGGCATACTTTCCTATCCCGGTGATGGTTCCATCTATGGAGATATTAGAAAGCCTTGTCGCACCCGAGAGGAAGTTATCGGGCACTACGGAATTTGAGACCACCGCTATCTCTATGCTCACAATCCTTGAGACGTTTTGTTTGCCGATAAGGTGCTCGAGAGGCTTTTCCGTAAGAGGAATTCTGAGACGGCGGAGCTCTTCACATCCTGAAAAGGCATCCTTTCCGATGGCGTCAATCTCTCCCAAAACGCTCACCATTTCGACGGAGCTAAAGTCCGACATATATCCATCGGGAATCCTTCTTAACGAAACCACCTTTATCTCAACAGTAGAGATGCTTATTCTTCCGCCCTTTCCGAAGACATGCTTAAGGGGGCGGTCCAAAAGGGGAAGGCTGACCTCATTTAAATAGGTACATTTTTCAAAGGCGTTGTCGCCGATATGATCCACTGAGTCGGGAATATTGATTACCCTCATTGAAGAACAGCCGTAGAAGGCCTCCTTGCCTATCCTTGTAAGATTGGAGGGCAGGCTGATCTCCAATAGTGAGGAGCAGCCATAGAAGGCCTTGTCGGGAATGGAAACAAGGGATTCATTTAACTCCGCCTTGAGCAGCGAGCTGCAGTTGTGGAATGCGCCCTCTCCTATCGTTGCAACGTCCTTTATAAATTCAAAAGCTGTAACTTCCACGCAATCCTTAAAGGCATACTTTCCTATCCCGGTGATGGTTCCATCTATGGAGATATTAGAAAGCCTTGTCGCACCCGAGAGGAAGTTATCGGGCACTACGGAATTTGAGACCACCGCTATCTCTATGCTCACAATCCTTGAGACGTTTTGTTTGCCGATAAGGTGCTCGAGAGGCTTTTCCGTAAGAGGAATTCTGAGACGGCGGAGCTCTTCACATCCTGAAAAGGCATCTCTTCCCACTTCCGGGACGCTGTGGCCAAAATATAATGCGCCGATATTGGAGCAGCCGGAAAACGCATTTGAGCCAATTTTTTTCACAGTTTCGGGAATGAAAAGCTCCCTAATTTCAAGACAGTTCTTAAAGGCCTCGTCGGGAATCTCTTCAAGCTCGGAGCTAAAGTTAAGAGCCTTTAGGGTCTTACAGTTGTAAAACGCCCCCTTGCCGAGCTTTTTGACCGACTTTATAAAATCAAAGTTCGGCAAATTCCCGCAGTTTCTGAAGGCGTATTCCCCCACGCTCTCGGGATCGTAGCTTAATACGAGAGATATAAGGTTTTCGCATCCGTCAAAGAAATAGGCGGGTATTTGCGGCGCGTCGAGAAATTCTGCCACCTCAAGGCTCTTTACGCTCTCTTCATCCAGAAAATCCTTGAGCTTAGTCCTTTCATTGATATAGTGCATGCTCAGGCTAACTATGTCGCCTATTGCGCCAAAGGCCTGCCTGCCTATTGCCTTAACTGATGCGGGAATGGATAGGCTGCTCAAAGCTTTACAGCCGTAGAATGCCCTCTCCCCTATCTCGGAAACCGTCGCAGGAATGCTAAATCTCAAGCTCTTGCAGCCATTGAAGGTGTCTTTCTCTATCTTTGACACGCTGAGGTTTCCAAAGCTTAAACTTTGAAGGGAGGAGCAGCCGTAGAAGGCGCCTTCGCCTATATATTCGCATTTACCTGAGATATCTAAAGAGGTAAGGCCGCTGCATCCCTTGAATGCGTTCTTTCCAATCCTTTTTACGTCGCCCTCAATGACGAGGAAAGATAGTTTGACATAGTCCTCAAAACAACCGTCGGGGATGGAGGTGTAGTTCTTGAGGATGACGTATTCCACGCCCTTTAGGCCCTTTCTGCCAAAGAGCTGGGAAAGGTCGCGCCCCTTTAGCACTTCGGCGTTTTCGACCAAAAGACCTATGACGTTCTCGCAGTTTAAAAAGGCATTCCTCTCGATCTCCTCAATCCCGGAATGCAGAGAAAGTATTAAAAGGCCCCTACAGTTTGCGAAGGCGAGCTTTTCCACTTTCGAGAGGCCTTGGGGAAGCTTGTCGAAGGTGAGGCTATAGCAGTTTATAAAGCATTCCCTCGGGATTACGGAAAGCTCCTCAGAAAAGTTCACATACTCAAGGGCGGAACAGTTTTTAAATGCAGCGTATCCCAAAGAGGTGGCATTTGAGATATCCGCATATTTAAGAGCCTTGCAGCGGTAAAATGCTGACTCCCCTATGCCGCTGACATATGAGAGGTCGATGTCGGCAAGAGATGAACAGCCCCAAAACGCGGCGTTTGGGATGAATTGGGTATTCGGCCCAAGCAGCACTTTATTTAAATTGACGCAGCCTTTAAATGCCGCCTCGTCGAGCCTTGCCCCGGAAAACCTCAAGTCCACGCTCTTTAAGCTGCGGTTGCCCCTGAAGGTATTCTTTGAGATGATGCTTACCTTTTTGCCATCAATTTCATTTGGAATAACGTAACTTTCTTTAGATCCGATAAAGAGGCCGTCTATCTTGATGGACTCGCCGTCTATATCCACATAATAATATGTGTCGTCATATCCGTCATATCTTGCGATATAGTAGCTGTTAAGGCTAAAGAAGACGAGGGTGATGGCTGCATACGAAATAAGCGAGATTATGGAGAATCTCTTTCGCTTGGGACGCTTGAATTGAACGGCGTTTCTGTATAGGTTTATGGCCGCGATGATCGCGCAAAGCGAGATTCCCAAATATATATAAAAGAGGTTCCAACGCCTGTCAAATTCTTTCAGCAGCGTAAAGTTATATGCAAAGGACAGTCCGAGGGAGACAAAAAAGGCGATTCCGCCCGCTGCGCTCGGCGTGTATTGAAAGATTCCGTCTATCACCTTGCGCCTCTTAATGTCCCTGTTCACAATCTCATGGATTAGCTTGATGAGGGAATATCTGAAGAGGTCGTAAAGCGCAGTCACGTTGTATCTGTAGACATATTCATAGTCTACGCCGCTCAATAAAATTGAGAGAGGCTCCCTTTTGGCAAGGCTTTCAAGACAGTCCTTTTTGAATGATAGCGCGCTTTTTGTAAAAAGGTCGGTCGCGCGCTTTATCTTAGCGTCCTTGAGCGCATACAGGGTCATTCCTAAAAAACGCCTGTAGTTATAGAGAAAATATCTATAGCACTTAAGCTTAACCTCAAAATCGCTCCTGCTTGCGCTTAAATCCTCTGTGGTGGGCATGCCAAGCATTTTAAATACGGAGCTTATCCCGAGGGGTGAATTTAGATACAGGGTCTCCTTTAAAAAGCGGCAAAGCTCCTCAAGAAGGGGCCTTGACCTCTTCACTCTTCTGTACTTTAAAAGCGTCCTGTCTATTCTCTTTATAAGCCCGCTGATTTGGGATATTAAGCCGTACAGTCTCTTAAATCCCACCTTGTTCTTGCATTGGGCCAACTTGAACTTAAAGAGCACGTCTTGCTGCTCCCTCTCCCAAATCCTTACGTAGTTCTTCTCCTTTTTCTCCTCGTCGTCTATCGCCCTGTTGACGCAGTCCACGAATTGGTTCAAGTAAGCGTACCTTTGGGACTCATCGCCGCCCTCGGAGATTTCGGCAAACCCAAGGCCCACATAGCTTAAATCCAACAGCTTGAGTTCGTCGACCATATCGACGGAAAGAACCTGGGATTTTTTCAGAAATTCCTCAAGCTTTTCCTTTGAGCATATTTTTGCAAGCGGAGAAAAGTCCACATTTTCGATGTGGATATCGTAGGCGTGGGGCAGCAGCTCCTTCACCCGTCCCTCCTTCATCAAAAAGCCCAAAGTGATTTGGCTTGGGTCTATTAAGATATCTTCCTGCTGTGTGATGTTGGAATTGTAATCATGCTGCATATCAAACCTCTATCGTAAACGTGCCTTGGGGATTGGTTATCGTATAGTTTGTAAAGCCGAGAAGCTCTACCCTGTAATAATAGGTACCCGGAGCAAGCGCCGAAATGTCCTCAATCAGCTGGGTGTAGGAAGCGTCGAAATAGAGCGAGAGAACGTAGTCGCTTGCAAAAAGGCTCTCCCCTTCCGCAAGCCCGGAGAAAGCGGGCTCGCTTTTGTCGGAGATTGAAGCCGCGTTGAAGTAAATAGCCCTCGGCTTTAAGGTGAAGCTGTCTGTGATTGCAGCCATATTGTAGTTCGCGTTGGGGGAGGAAGGCATCGTAAAAATATGGGTCCCCGCGTCCTTAGCTCTGTAGGTGATGACTAGTTCTCCATTCTCCTTTGCCACGCTCACGGAAACGTTTGGCGATATAGAATAATCTGCCTCGGTGAGGGAGATCGCGTCAAGGTCGGCGGGCAACAGCCCTTTTATCTTTATTGTCCTTCCCGCCATGGCTCCGTCATATGTGAATTCCGCCTCGCCTGCGCTCTCCACCGCAAGGTCAATCTTTTTAACGGTATATGTGAAGCTCGTCGCAAAAAAGGTATAGTTTGTTCCCATAAAGCCTGAAACGCTGAAGGAATAGACGCCGGCGTCCTTGAGATTTCCAAATGTCAGCTTCACCGTTCCGGACTGGCTGTCGTCGTAGGACGTCACGCTCTGGCTGGTCACAAAGAAGCTCTTCGGGAACTTCTCGCCGTTTTGGAAACCGCTTACGGTGAGGGTGACCGAATACGCAGACCCGCTGTAATAGTCTGAGAAGTTGCCGCTCGAAGTGGACCAGGATGCGGTAAGGGCCCTCGGCTTTATCGAGAAGCTCGACAGAATCTGCTCAAGCTGGTAGTTTGACGCGGAACTGTTCACCGTGACGTTGTATGTCCCGACATCCTTTGCCTTGAATGTGACCGTAACTTCATCATTGTCATATGTTACCGCGCCGGGTCCCGTGAAGGTGATTGAGGCCGCAAATGACGCGAGGTCGGTCTCTGCAATACCCGTTAGCCTTATTCTCATGGACTGCTCGAGGCCGTTATAAATCTTTTCTCCCGCGTCTTGGATTATCACCGCGACCTGCTTCTTTGTGATCTCCACCGCATGGCTTGAGGCGGTTATGGTGTAATTGGAATCCTTTACATAGGAATTAACCGAAAGCGTATAGCTGCCCGCGTCCTTAATGCTGAATGCAAGGGCAATGGTATCCGTCGTCTTGGTCAAGGCAGGAGTGATTGCTCCGCTTGAGCCGCCTGCCTGATAGCTTATGTATTGCGTCAGGTTTGACTGCGTGATGGCGGAGATGTCTGCCGCGGCAAAGCCAGCGATGTGTGCCGTGATGACTCTTGCGTTTCCGCTATAGACATATGAATTTGATCCAGTCCAGGATACGCTGAGCTTTTTCGCCGTAATGGTAAAGCTCTTTGACTGGCTGGCTAAATTATAATTCTTCATCGAAGAGGCCGCGCTCACCGAAGCTGTATAGGTGCCGACATTCCTTCCCGTAAATGTATAGGTTATGCCTGCGGCGTCGGTCGAGTACGAGCTCTGCACCGTTCCCGTGACGTTGAGTGAGCTAATGAAGGTTGTAATGTCGGCGCTTGTCACTCCCTCAATGCGCATGGTCATGCCCTGATTTGTCCCGTTGTATGTGAAGGAGGTGGCGAGCGACCAGGTGACCACGACATCCTTCTTTGCCACATTTACGAGCTTTGATGTGGAAGATACCGTGTAGTTTGCGCCCGTGAAGGAGTTTACTACAAAGGAGTAGCTTCCCGCATCCTTTATGAAGAAGTTGAGAATGAGCGTTCCGCCGCTCTTTGTGAGCATGGGCATTGTGGCAAATGAGTAATCAAGCGAGGCTAAGGAGACGACGTTCTCGTCCCCATTTACAAAGCCCGACAACCTCAATGTGATGGGAATGCTTTCGCCGTTATATGTATATGAATTGTTTCCAGTCCAGGTTGCTGTAAGCGTAACTCTCTCAATGGCCACCGTCTTGGATGTGGATGTAAATTCGTAATTATTGTTGTTGAAGGTGTTTACAAGGTAGGTGTAGCTTCCCGCAGCGGTGTCGGCAAACTCGAGGTATACCTTTTTGTCGATAATCTTGCATTCTGAAATGACCGTTCCGCTGCCTACGGAAAAGCTCGTCTTTGTGACCGATGCCTCGTCGCCGTTGACAAAGCCGGAGATGACAAGGGTTGTGGTGTAGGGGCTTCCGTTGTAGGTGTAGCTATCCCCTCCCATCCACATGGCGGAAAGCTTAACCTTCTTTATGGTCCATGCCTTGGTGACTTCGCTCGGCAGTGCGTAGTTTGCATTTGAGATGGAAGTAACCGTGGCGACATAACTTCCAGCTGCCGTCTTTGAGTTGTTTGAAAGCGTAATATTCACTGCGTCGGGCTGTCCGGTGTCGTCCCTCGTCGCAATTCCCGTAACGGCGCACTCTATGGTGTGGAGTTTGCCGTCATAGGTGAAGGTGTCCTCCGACCATGACAGGCCCACCGTCTTTTTGTTTATAACCATGCTGTATTTTGCAGAGGAGAAACTGTAGTTGACGTTTCCTATTGAAGCAAGCTGGAAGTAATATGTTCCGGCGTCAATCCTCTTAAAGACCAGCGTCGCCGTGTTGCCGCTGACAATCAGCGAGTCTATCGCCATCGAACCCGATGCGCCAGTGAAAGAGGAGAGGTCCTTTCCGGCAAGGTCCGCCGGTATGAAATTCGTTATGGTGAGAGTCACCTGATTGTATTTTCCGCTATATGTAAAGACGTTTTCCGAACTCCATGTTAAGGTGAGCGGCCTCTTGGTTATCTCCCAGGAGAAGGTCCTGTTTGCAGGCAGCTCATAGTTTGGGTTGTCGACAGCGGTGATGGCCGCGGTGTAGCTGCCGCTGTCCGCTGCGCTGTTGCCAGAGTAGGTGAAGCTTACGGCGTCCTTCTGCCCTGTGAGCGCGTTAGTATATAAGGTGCCTGAGACAGCTGCTGTGACCGTCCTCGTCTCTCCGTTATAGACGAGGGAATTGGAAGACCATGTTACGGTAAGCGGCGCCTTCGAGATGGAATAGCTGAGCTTTATCTTTGATGAGCCCGCAAGCTCGTAGTTGGATTCGCTGAAGGAGCTGACGAGCCCGAGCACCTCAAGCTCATATGTTCCGGCATTGACGGACTGAAGGTAGAGCTTTCCGTCGGCATAGCCCGCCATGTCTCCGCTATGGACAAAGCTTAACGGGTTGCTCTCAAAGAGCGCCCTGTCGGAGGTTATATAGCCCGAGAGTGTCAGCGTCACGCCTTGATAGTTTCCGTTGTAAACGAAATTAGTGGAGCCGTAGGAGAGCGTGAGCTGCTTTCTGTTTATGGTAAACTGCTTGCTCAGCGAGGATTCCTCGACTCCGTCTATGGTATAGTTGGGGTTGTCGACGCCCGCAATCCTCAATGTGTATACTCCGGCGTCCTTCATCTGGTATGTCGTGATGGAATCTCCCATGTAGGACTGTCCGAAACACTGATAGCTTATATTTACGGTGTCGTATTCCACCTTGTTAGTGATGGTCGCCCTGAAGTCCTTGTAGTTGCCGTCATAGGTGTATGAAGAGGACGGCCAGCTCACCTGGATGGCCCTTGGCGCAACGGTGAACGTCCCGGAGGTATTGTCGAACACGTAGTTTGGATTGTTGCTGCCGTTGAACAGCACGGTGTAGGTGCCCGCGTTCTTTGCGCCGAAGTTGAACCTGCAGGATGTCGAACCTGATTCCTTTTGCACCTTTATCTCGCCGTTCATATTCAAATAGTCGATAATATAGATGAAGTCCGACGTAGAGAAGTTGTTGACCTCGGTGGCGCTCGGGAAACCATTAAAGTTTATGGAGATTCCGTACTTCGTGCTTCCGTCATAGGAAAGGTTTTGAGTCGTGACGACTGCCGACAGTTTCCTCGGCGCTATGGTATATTCAAAGTAGACATCTTCGGGAAGGGCATAGTTTGACGCGGAAGAGCCTCCAATGGAGATAACTCTCATCCTGTATGCCCCCGCGTTGACGCTGCTGACCGTCGTCTTAAATGTGCCGTTTTCAAGCACATCCACACCTGTCGAGAATGTTACGCTGTCTCCCTCGCAGAGGTTTGCAGCAATGGGGGTTTTTCTCTGGTCTGCGGCGTTAAATGTAAAGGGCGTGTTGTCCCATGTGATAGAGAGCGTCCTCTTCTTTATCTCCCAGACAAGAGTGTTATCTGTAGACTCTACGTAGTAATTTGGGTTGGTCACGCCAAGAAGCTTTGCGGTATAGCTTCCCGCATTGGTCTTGACGTTGTCGGAGAGCACCGCCTCTGTGGTGTCAACGAGCCCTGTGTCATCCCTCTGACAAAGATTTGTAAAGATAGGCTGCACCGAATAGGGAGTCTTGCTGTAGACAAAGCCGCCCAAATAATCCCAAGTAAACTCTATTTTTCTCGGCGTTATTGTAAAGCTGTAGGTTGTCGTCTTTATGTTGTAATTTTCAAAGGTTGTAAGAAGGCTTAAAGTATAGTTCTTTGCGTCAATCGCCTTAAACGTCAGCACAAACCTGTCGTTTTCCGGCTCCGCCCTCTCAAACGTCACGTACACGTTGTAGTTAGAGGAAATCGCAAAGTCGCTCTTTTTGAGGGCGAGAAGGTCCGCCGTCTCAAAGCCCATATATGCCACGGTAAAGTACTTGTATTTTCCGTCGTACTGGTAGGTAGCGCTCGGCGCGGAAACCTCGATGTCTTTCTTGGCTATCGTCCACGGCGTGCCGTTTGAATCGCCGGTGGTATAGTTGGGATTGTCGCTTGCCGCATACGCCATGTAGGATCCGGCATTTTTTGCCCTGTTTCCCGTATAAATGAGGTTGACGACGTCGCCCTCGCATACATTGTCAATTGAAGCCGTAAGGACTCTCTCTGTGCCGTTGTAGACAAACTGCGAGGCTGACCAAGTGAGAGTTAAAGGCCTTGGATCTATGTTAAACCTTCCGCTTATCTCATCCTGCAGCACGTAGTTGTTTAAGAACTTGGTGCTGTTGAATGCGGAAAGCACAGCGCTGTATGTTCCGGCATTCTTGGCAAAGAAGTTTAAAGTGATAGAATCTGTCTCCTTTAAAAGCTCAGCCCTGATTCCGTCAAAGCTCAAGGTAAAGTCCTCAAGCAGCATCCTTTCTACATCAGCAAAATGGAGCGCTGTTATCTTAAGAGAAACCCTCTGCTCTTTTCCGTCATATTTAAGGGAAGGGATCTCCCAGCCGCCGGTGATCTTCTTCGGATTTATGGTGAAGGTGTTTGTGCTCTTAGTCAGGGTGTAGTTGTCGTTTGATATTCCGTTTACCTCGATGGCATAGTTTCCCGCGTTTTTCTCGGAGAACTCAATGACGAGCTTGCCTTCGCCCTTTGAGGCTATATGGTAGGAGCAGCCAGAATTGATGAGCAGCCTTTGCCTCAAGAGCTGGTCGTCGTACTTTAGCTCGTCGCCCTCAAGAAAGCCTGCCACAACAAGCCTTGCCTTCTGGTCTTGGCCGCTGTATTCCGCCGTCATTTTCTCCCAGGAAAGTGTGAGATTTGCTGGAGTGACCTCAAGGGTTTTCGATACTGGGTCTAAAATGTAGTTGGCGCTATTAAAGGAGGACAACAGAACGCTGTAGGTTCCGACATCTTTAGCGGCAAATACCAGCCTTGTGCGGGATTTGTCATATGTGACGTCGCAGGCGGCGTTTATCGTAAAGTGTTGCCATGAGATGGCCTCTTTGTCCTCATCGAGGATTCCCGAGAGGGCGAGGAGGAACTCAATGGATTTTCCTGAATATTCCTGCGTAGTCTCACCCCACACCGCGCTTATCTTTTTCGGAACAATGCTCCATGTGTGGGAGAGAACGGCTCCTTCGTCTATGACATAGTTGGGATTGTCAATGCCTATTATGTGGGAGGTATAAGTGCCGACGTTTCTCTGCGGGCCGTTTGAAAGGATGAACGCCACCCTGTCGGTGCCGCAAATCCCGTTGACAGCGGGCAGGAGGATGTGGCTGTTTCCGTCAAACACTCTCTCAAAGCCGGCGCCCCAGGAGGAATCGCTCTGCTCCCAGTTCGCGGTGACGGGCTTTGGCGTAATTGTGATGCTTGAATAGGAGTAGGCGGGCTTATAGTTTTCGGAGTCCACGCCCACCTTCTCAAAGGTGAACCTCACGATATACGGCTCGCTCTTCGCGTTTACGGGGCCGGCGGCTAAGTAGCTTCCGTCGATCTCATACATCGGAGTAACCTTTATTCCGCTGGGAAGGGTATGAGAGTATGAAAGCTCCTGGGGATATCCGCTGTAAACCCTCGTCACGGGAGCCTCATCGAAGAATGAGGAGATGTCAAGCTCCTTCTTTTCGATATTTATGAGGTAGCTCTGCGTGCTTGAGGCAGTCTCGCCCGTCGCAGCTGTCGCCACCGCCTCAAATATATACTGTCCGGAGTCGCCATGGTTCTTTAAAGCATAGTTAAAGCTGTCGCTGCTTGAGGTGGTAAACGTCGTCAGAACTTTATATGAGCCGCTTTCCTCCCTCTTCTTCCAAGCATAAGTAATCATGACGTCGTCGAGCTCGTGCGAGAAGGTGGCAACATAGTTTATCACCTGTTCCTCGTCATAGGTGAAGGTCAAATTTCCGCCCTCATACTGGGTGGCATTGCCGGACCTTTCCAGAACGGTCTTGTAGGAGAGGGAGGGCTTTACGAGTACCCATTCAGCCGTGACCTCCACCTTGCTCTCTGGCACGTTGTAGAGGTCGAGGGTCTTCTCTATATACCTGTCGCCGTACTTCCACTTCAGCGCTTCAAAGCCGCGCCTTTCGATGTCGCCGCCTGAAGTTGTAAGCTTTGGCAGGGTGAGCGACTCTGCGGGATCGTTTGAGTTTACAAAGTAGAGCGTCGTCTTAGCCTCGTTGTATGGGAAGTATCCCGACCAGTCGAGCTCAACCGCCTTTATCTCCTCCCATCTCGCATAGATAGTGGTGTTTTGTGTGAAAAAGACGCTGCTTGTATCGTTGAAAATGCATTCAAGAGTATATGAGGAATCCCTGTACCAGCCCCTGAAGGCGTAACCCCTCTTTGAGACAAAGCCGTCTCTCGCGTATTTGTTCTGGTTGTAGAGCAGGGTGTCCATGATGAAGGTGCTGGTCTCAGCTTCAGGCTCCTTTAATGCGAGGATGTTGAGCTGGGCGTTGTTCTTTTCGAGTATGCGGCTTGGCAGATAGTAGTCTGCGTTTGTCTCAAAGTCAACTATGATGTAGTTCTCGGAGTTTGCGGGCACAAAGAGCTTTCTGTCCGCATAGTACTGCTGCCTGTAGGCATTGTACAGATCAAGGGGGACGTTGACCTTAATCTGCGCGCCGCCGTACTCCACATGCACTGCCTCCGTTGTGCTCGTAAGAGTGAGGCTCCTTAGGTTTTGCGCCGCAAATGACGTTATGGAGAAGGGGCTGGTGGAGTGATATATTACGCTCTCAAGGCTTTCGACCGACACGGCGCCATCTCTCATTGT
>ERZ795046.3219-NODE-3219-length-13112-cov-4.582140_pt1 | contig 13112 bp, 10 predicted proteins | sample MGYA00375130_ERZ795046 | MGnify/ENA primary metagenome ERZ795046 (study PRJEB30175, sample SAMN05720202) | activated sludge metagenome | isolation source: anaerobic digester from wastewater treatment plant | place: Japan | collected 2015-05-15 ...
CCAGATCCCTGAGCAGGGCTGCGACCTCATCGTCAAGCATGCCGAGCCGTTTCAGATCATCTATCGTGTAGCTGGTTTTCCTGTGCTTGCGTATGCTGATGGCCGGGCTGGATATGTTCCTTGGTTTGATCGAAACATTGATCCTGAGCCTGTTTTTCTCATCGGTCACCCTGCAGTGGCTGTCGTTTTCGTTCAGGATCCCGCCGTTGCGGATTGCCACCAGCTTGCAGTATGTGTCGAATATCTTTTCACTGCCGAAATTGACAGGTATTTTACTTCTTACTCCGTGCCTCTTTATGACAAACTGGTCATAATTGGTACCATCGATATCCGTAATATCTTCGTCGTCAATATATGGCTGGAGCAGGCCGTATCCGAACATGAAGTCCATGACCTTCCTTATCAGTTCGTCCCTGTCTATTCCGTGGTGGTATCTGTGCAAATCCATATCTTTTATGATCACCGTTTCCAGTGCGCTCCTCGGAGCACGCCCTGCTGATACGTCCGCCACCAGGGACGGGCATTCCCTCAGTATATCATTGGTGATGCCGGATATGATCGTATTAATATCGTGACTGACTTTCCCGGCAGTGTCCTGATTCTCAAAAAACAGCTTATGATGCGACCTGACCACAGGCATATCGTTATCCCTCCATAGGCCTGCTCTTTTTCCTGTTCATGCCGCCGGCCAGGTTTCCGAATATTTTCAGGACAGGCATGAAACCCGCCGACGGCATAAAACCGAGTTTTTTATGTATTCGGGAGTAATCCCTGAGGATGTCTTTTTCCATATGGCACACATATGCACTGTTCATGTTTCTGTATAAAACGCGTTTCCTGCTGAATGACACCGTCCCCAGCAGATTGCCCTGCGTTGCCTGCGCAGCTTCGGCTTTGCTGATATCAGATGTCCCGTCGTATTCAAACAGGACGAATTTGGTGTTTTCCGGCGGCAGATGCTGTTTTTCGTCCAGGAACGCAATATAAGTGTTGAATTCGCGCAATTGTCCTGTCTCGCCCTTTACCGCCGCAATATTGACGTCCGATCTCAAAAGCGCTGCCAGCGTGAACGCATCATAGATCGAACGGTTCACAAGAAGCACGGTGATGTCGAAATACCTGTAGCATTTGTCAATGAGATATGTAACGCTGTCCTCGCTGTAATATTCGTAATTGTCAAGCCGGTAATTCCCTGTGATGATATAAAGGTTTTTCATCTCTTTTCTTGTCTCAGCAGCCCTTCTCAGCAGTTCGGACGTAAGCATCCTTTTCCCTGCGGCATCCATGATGATGTCAAGTCCCGAACGGCCGGGAATGCCATGCTTTGCCAACTGCAGCGGGTATTTGCCCACATTCAGTATGAGATCGGCTTTGGGCGCCAGCAGGTCGAGATCTGCAAGGAGCACATCGCTTCCCGTCAGCTTTGCCGCAGTATATGCAAGCTCACATCCGAACTCTGCATTGTCCCATACTGTTATGACCATCCTTCTGAAACTGAATACCGGGGTATTGCTTTCATGATCTGCATCGTCCGGGACAGATGCGGTAATCTGAGATTCCATTTCATTATTCCTTTCTCTTCTTTTATTTTCACTGTCCCTGATGTTCCCTTCCATGTCCGCAAATGTTTCTCCAATCCCGTCATGTTCTTTTTCGGCGCATTCTGCAAGGCCGGATGCAGGAAACCCGATCCTGCCGGTGAACAGCCGGCGATCCTGGTACGGTATGCATCCCATGCTCCGGTATGGACCGGATCCGGCGTCCCTGTCCGGGACATGGCTTTTCCTTTCACGGAGTATATCCAGATCAGCAAGCAGTTCTGCCGCACTTTGGTATCGTCCTGAAGGCGATTCGCACGTACACTTCAATATAACGGCCTCAAGCTCGAGGGAAAGGCTGGGATCATAGGACCTTATGGGTTCGAGCCTGAATGGCGGCTCGACCGGACTTTTGCCCGTCACAAGGTGGTGCAGTGTCACCCCGAGGCTGTAGATGTCAGATACCGCACTGGTCTGGCCGGTGCCGAACTGCTCGGGAGCCGCATATCCGCGGGTGCCGATATACACGGTGTCGGCATCCGACTGAGGCTTGTATTCGCGTGCAGTGCCGAAATCTATCAGCTTAAGCATGCCGCTCCCCGTCAGCATTATGTTGGATGGCTTTATATCCCTGTATATCACAGGATTGGGTTTTATCGAATGGAGATAGTCCAGTACCATGCAAAGCTGTATGGCCCAGTCGATAACGGTGTCCTCCGCTATCCTTCCTTCTGCTTCGAGTTTCCTGTCCAGCGAGATGCCGTCGATATAATCCGTTATCATATATAGTTTTCCGTCCTGCTCAACCAAATCGTATAACCTCGGCAGCGCCGGATGATCCAGCCTGGCAAGCAGGCTTGCTTCTGACGGCATCCCCGTATCGGTGACCTGCCCGTTGCCTATTTCCTTGACCGCCCAATGACTTCCTGTCTTTACGTTCTTTGCAAGGTATACGGTACCCATCCCGCCTCTGCCCAGTATCCCCTCGATAAGGTATTTTTCAGCAAAGTAATCTCCCGCCTGCATAATGATCCCTCACACCAGCAAATGCATACTGTTGTCGTTTGATGTACATTCTTTGGTTGTTATTTTTTTACATATTCTCGTGACTGATTTTATCATAACCTATATCCAAAATCTATACATGCTGTAAATATTTTCTTGCTTTGTAATATAATATCTTGCCAAATGTAGATTTTAAGCAGAAAATGAAGTATGCAGAAAATGTATTATTCGGGAAATAATCTTCGGTACGGAGTGCATTTTGCGGTCCGGACAGTGCCGTTTGGTGAGCCTTTACTTTACATATAATAAAAAATATAATAAAGGTAAACATAAGGTGTACCGAACCTGGAAAGCAATATGGAGGTATCTGGAAATATGAAGATTACCGGAGTTACATATGCAGTGAGGAAAACGCACAGGACCAGGTACGTGGTACTGACTGTGGTTATCCTTCTTCTTGTCGCGATAGCGGCCGTGATAGCTTTGTCTGTTTATGAAAGCTGGCAGTTGCTGCATCCGGACAAAAAGCCGATAGATGCATTTTCCTCCAATATAGTGCCTGAATACAGGGATATAACCTTCAGGGGAGCAGACAGCACGATAGTGCTGAAAGGTTGGCTTTTCGGGGTCAAAAACACCAACCGTGCGGTCATATTCGTACATTCATACGGTAAAAACAGGCTTGAGTTCGGAGTGGATACCGTGGATCTGATCAAGGAATTCATGAACCGCGGCTACAGCGTACTTACCTTCGATCTGAGGAACTCAGGCGAATCAGGCGGTAAGGACTGCACTTTCGGATATAACGAAAAAGAAGATGTGAAAGCTGCCATCAAATATGTAAGAGACCAGGGTTACAGCGATATAACGCTTTTAGGTTTTTCTACGGGAGCGTCCGCGGCGATCATGGCATGCGCTGAAAGCACCAATGCAGACGGTACTGCGATGGTCGACGCAGTCATCGCCGACAGTCCCTACTCGGATCTGAAAAGTTACTTTCTCAGCAGTCTGCACAGATGGACAGGCATCCCTTCTTTCCCGTTCAACAGGACGATATCATTTGCGTTCAGCGTTACCGGCGGGTTCAAAATGAAGGACGCCAGTCCGGTCGATGTCATGACGGCCGAAAACCTGCCCCATCTGATGCTGATACACAGCCGCAATGACGACCTGGTACCTGTCATAAACTCAATAGAATTGTACCAGAAGTATTCCGCGCTGAACGCTTCCGGCGCCGAATTCTGGCAGACTGAGTACAAAGGGCACGCCAGCGGCTATATGGAAAACAGGGATGAATATATCGAAAGGATATTCTCCTTCCTCGACAAGGTTTATCGGGATTGACCGGTCCTGTATAACGGCTCCGACTGCAAACCCCGACCATTCATCAGGACCGGGCCGGTTCAGTTGGTAAACCAGCTGAAGTTATATTGGAAGAGAACCAAGGCAGAGGAATTCTGGCCAGACAAGTATTAGACAACTTTAGCATAAATCAATATAAAAAGCGGGTCTGTCTGACCCGCTCTTTTTTTTACGACCCGCTCATTTCTTTTTGTCAAGGAAAAACGAAGGGGCTCCGCCGGCGTCCTGCCTGTTGTATGCGTTATTCAGCTTTTTCGCCTGGTTCAGCCTCCTGACCTGCCTGCCGAGTTCATCCAGAAGTTCCTTGCTCTTTGCGCTGTTGACTTTTTCGGCGCCGCTTATCTCCTCAACAAGCGAAAGGACCTCGGCTGTCGCCAGCTTCAGTTCCCTGGCCCCTGGAAAACGGGATGCGTCCAGTTCACTGAGTTCCTTTACGCCGACAGCCGCTTTCAGCCTTTTCATGCAAGCAGCGAATTCCACATCCAGCTTGTCGATTTCATCTATCCGTTTCTGCTTTTCTTCTATCAATTTCTGCAGCCTGTCCAGCGATTTTTCGTCTATGGCATCGGTCTGGTCCCTGGTCAGCTCCAGCATTTCGGCCAGCAATACCTTTTTCCTTGCCAGAAGCTCCGTCATCCTGGCGAAATAGTTCCTGTTATCGGTTTCCATAACCCCTCGTCTATTATAGAGACTTGCCTGCGATTCATTTATTCCGTTAATGCATATGCAGTGATATTTTCAGCAGCATCGTGCTGTTCACGTTCTATTCGTTTGCCCCTGCCGCCTTCTTGTTCTGCTGTTTTGCGATCTTCATCGCCTGTGCCCATGTATCCCGGAGTTCCCTGACAAAGCGGAGCACCTCGTCCAGTATTGCGGTGTCCTTTTTGATGTTTGCCTCAAAAAGCCTGTCAAGGAAATAGTCGTACAACTGGTTCAGGTTGTGCGATATTTCATACTGCATGTCGAGCGTCGCCTTGAACTCGTTCAGGATATCCTGCGCCCTGATTATGCTCTCATGGGCTTTGGGGATATCCTTCTCTTCAATAGCCTTCCGGGCTACCATCATGAATTTGATCAGCCCGTTGTATAGCATTAGGGTCAGTTCTTCCGGACTGGCGGTCATGATCGCGTTTTGCTTGTAAGTATCATATGCATTCGATGTAACCATTTCCACACCTTCTGCCTTTCCGTTTTATGTTGATTTAAAAGCCAAACTGCCGTGCAAGCCACAAACTCTGGTTATTCATCTCGCTGATCAGTCTCTCCAGCTGTGCGAACTGGATGTAATACTGGTTTTCCTTCATAATGAGCTCTTCATTCAGTTCCGCTATCTCTTTGTCATAAGCTGCTATCTGCTGATAAAGCGTATTGTTGTACAGCGACCGGTCACCGGTCATTCCCGCTTTCTCCAGCAGAGCTCCCCTGTGACCGTTGATCGTGGTCGTCCGGATGTTGTCCTGGATTACGTCATATAGCCTGTATATGAGTCCGGATTCATTGAACCTCTGGTTCCTCGCACTTGCACTGCCAACCGCCGAATTGTATGAAACATCCGACTGTTTAGTGAACAGTTCGAAAACTTCCGTAGGGTTCTCGGCCAGGGCTTGCTTTAGCTTTTCTTCATCAACATAAAGCTTGCCCCTGTCCACCCAACTGTTGGATTTTATCCCTATACTCGCAAGCGTAAGGCCGGTGCCTTCAACACTTGAAATAACGGCATTACGGAAACCTGTAACAATGGATCTGAGAAGGTTGTCACCGTTGAGCAACCCCGATTTTGCCTTTTTCTCCCACAATTCTATGTCTTTTTCCGTCATCGCATCCTTCTGTTCGTCCGTCAACGGCTCATATTTATAATCTCTCTCTTCGCTCAGCATGGCATTGATCTTGCCTAGCAATTCGTTGTATTTTTCCACGAAACCCTTGATCAGTTCGACAGCCTTTGTAGGATCGGATTTTACCGACAGCTCGACCTCACCTTCAAAGTCTTTCTGCAGGTTGAATACGATCCCGTTTATATTGAAGCTGTTGGTAGATCGTGTTATAACGTGTTCAACAGGCTTCTCTTTTTTATCTTCGGGATCGAAATAGGTCACGGTCGGATCGATATAGGTTATGCTCGCGTCCTCGCCCCTGACCGCTTCATTGGTCGTCAGCCCCAGGGAAGCCAGCAATCCTCCACTGTTGTCAGTTGCCATGATGCTGGCGGTCGCACCGGTCGTCTTCGTTTCCAGTATGAACATGTTATTGAGGCTGTCATAGCTCATCCTGACGCCCGCAGCCGTGTTCGAATTGACAGCAGCCATTATCTTGTTCAGGGATGTCGTTTTCGCATCGAATGTGAAAGTCTGGCCGTTTATCTCAAAGCTTATTTCGGTATTGCCGTCACTAATGCCAAGAGGTATTGCAAACCTGTCCTTTATATCGTAAATATTGGCATCGAGATTTATTTTGCTGGAATTGTTGATACCACCCAGCCCGATTGCCTCGAGCCCGCTGTTCTGCACCGCGGATGCCGAGACTTTGACATCCGGGTCAGTGCTTTCCAGGACTATCTTGTTATTATCAACTTTAACTGTTACCTTTCCCTCTCCGAACCCGAACTCCTGATCATCCACCAGGGTCTGAAGTACTGCGGCCAAAGCATTTGCATCCGTATATTCTCCTGCTGGGAGTTCAAAGTCCTTGTATTCTGAACCGAGGGTGATCCTGAACTTGTTGTTCAGGCCCGTCAGTGTTATCCCGGAACTCAGGTCCTTGTTGAATATCGCGGCATATCCGTCATTCACGGTGTTGGAGAATGTGAGGGTATTCGAACTGCTTGTCTCGAATGAAATCCTGCCCCCATCCGCTCTCACTGTGATTTTTCCGCTTCCGAACGCTTCATCCAGCTTGCTTTGCAGATCTGCCCGAAGCGAGTTTATGTCGGTCAGATTGTCGTTAAGGACAATGTTTTTCTTGACGCCATTGAATTCAACGTCAAATACGTTGTTGCCCTTTTCACCGCTTATATTTACCGATTCGAGCGGCTTGCCCGTGAGGTGTCCTGCAACTTCTGCGCCAAGTACCCTGGCGGTTTTGGCGGTCCTGATATTCCTGATTATATAGCTGCCCGCTCTTGCGCCTGAAGCTGCCGAAGCCGTGAAATAAGGGCTCGTGTCCTGACCACCATATTTGATCTCGAATGCATTGTAAATGTTGGAGTTCCTCATATCGGTCGCAGGCTTCAGTGAATTGAAATACTCGTTACTGAAGCTCTGGAGCGCGCTGATTATCTCCCTGTACTGCTCCTGCTTCCATACCAGCAGCTGCCTGCTTTTTGACACGGAATCCACTTTGAGCCTTTCGACCTGCATCAACTGATAAACCAGGCCGTCCACATCCAAGCCGGACAATCCGGTGATCCTTGTGGTGGGGTTGTATGATGTATAGATGTAACTCATCAGAAATCACCTTCTCTCGTCTACCATAAGCCCTGCCATTTCGAGCATGCTTGCTATCATGTCCAGTATCTTTTTCGGAGGTATTTCCCTGATGACCTCTTTGGTAGTCTCGTCGATGACCCTGATCATGATATCATTTGTACCTTCATGTATCTTGTACTCGAATCTCCTGTTGTATCCCTCTACCACTTTGTTCATTTTGTCCACAGCTTCAGAAACTACCCGTTCATTTATGGGATATTCAGCTGTCTCAATCTTTTTCTGCTGTGCAACTCTTTCCTGACCTGTCTTCACCTGTACAGCATCCGCAGCCCTGTTGCCGAAAAACTGCGGTTCATTGCCGACTTTCATGCCGGCTGTGGCATCCATGCCCTGAACCCTCATATAAATCCCTCCATGAAATCACCAAGTTAAACATAATCTCTCTTCTTATTTATCGGAATAATATAGAAAAGGATTTATATGTTTTTTAAAGTGTCTCTATTTTCGCTCTGTTCTTGATATTTTTCATTGCATTTTTTGTGTCGAAAATGAACCTGCTGTGCTTTTCTATAAACTCATAATCATAACAACCGTGCATCGTCGTGATGATCACCAGATCCGCAGCCTCCAGGGCTTCAGCGGTCAGAGGCACCGATTCGTAGGATCTTCCTTTGTATGTAAATTTAGGTACATACGGGTCATTGTACTTCAGGACAGCGCCATGCCTGACAAGCAGATCCATGACTTTGAGCGCCGGCGATTCCCTCACATCATCGATGTCCTGCTTGTATGCCGCGCCGAGCACCAGTATTTCGGAACCATTGAGCGGTTTGCCGAAGCGGTTCAGTATCTTCATCGCTCTTTCAAGCACGAATTCCGGCATATAATTGTTGATCTCTCCTGCAGTTTCTATCAGCTTTGTGTGGTAACCGTACTCCCTGGCTTTCCATGTGAGATAAAACGGATCGACAGCTATGCAGTGCCCTCCGACACCCGGTCCCGGGTAAAAAGGCATAAATCCGTACGGTTTGGTTTTCGCCGCTTCGATTACCTCCCAGACATCTATGCCCATTTTATCGCATATGATCGCCAACTCGTTCGCCAATGCAATGTTTACGTTCCTGAACGTATTTTCCAGTATTTTCTCCATTTCCGCGACCCTCGGCGACGATGCCCTGAACACTTCGTTGTCGAGCACATTGTTGTAAAGCGCGGCAGCCACTTCAGTACAATCAGGAGTTACCCCTCCGACTACTTTCGGCGTATTTTTTGTTTTATATATCTTGTTCCCCGGGTCTACACGTTCCGGAGAAAAAGCAAGATAAAAATCTGTTCCGCATTTGAGCCCGGTGGATTCCAGTATCGGCATCAAAACCTCTTCGGTGGTCCCCGGATATGTAGTGCTTTCAAGTACGACCAGCATGCCTCTGTGGAGGTATTCTGCCATTTCTTTCGCTGAATTTACGACATACGATATATCAGGCTGGGAATATTCATCCAGCGGTGTCGGTACACAAATGGCTATGCAGTCCACATCAGCGACAAAGCTGTAATCGCCGGTCGCCTTCAGTCTGCCTGATTCCACCAGTTTTTTCAGATCTGCCTGGACTACATCGCCAATATAATTGACTCCGTTATTGACCATCCTGACCTTCTGTTCCTGGATATCGAAGCCGATGACTTTGTATCCCGCCCTGGCCTTCTCCACCGCCAGCGGGAGTCCGACATATCCAAGGCCGATCACTCCGACGACCGCAGTTTTATTGCTGATCTTGTTCAAAAGGTCTGTTTTGATATCAATATTGTCCATGCATACCCGCCGCCTTATCATATACTCGTTCTATATATCGGCTTTATACAGAATTTACATCATAACGTATTTCATCAAAAGCCGGGAAGTCTTTTTCGGCAGCCAATGCCGAAGTTAACGGATTCGACGGTTTTGCCGATAAGATTTATATGACGGCACAGTCAGAAGCTGCAGTATCAAGAGGTGAATTTTCAATGAAAGATATCATAAACTTTGGTCTGGTGGGCTGCGGCAGGATATCAAAGAACCATATCGAAGCGATTTCAATGCTGAAAGACAGTGCCAGACTTGTTGCCGTATGCGATATAGACCCGGTAAGAGCGCAAAAGACGGGAGAAGAGAATTCCGTTGACTATTACACCTGCCTTGACGACATGCTTGCCAGAGATGATCTGGATGCAGTGTCGATCTGCACTCCAAGCGGGCTCCATCCTGCACATGGTATTGCCGCCGCAAAAAGAAAACTCCACGTGATAACCGAAAAACCCATGGCTACCAGCCTGAAAAAGGCGGATGAACTGATATCGGCATGCGACGAAAACGGCGTCCAGTTGTTCGTGGTTAAGCAAAACCGTCTCAACCCCACGCTTCAGCTTGTAAAACGCGCAATTGACAAAGGGCGCTTCGGGCGGATATACATGGCCATAGTAAATGTGCTGTGGTCAAGGCCGCAATCGTACTACGACCAGGCCAAATGGCGCGGCACATGGGAGTTCGACGGCGGTGCCTTCATGAACCAGGCAAGCCACTATATTGATATGATAGAATGGCTCATAGGGCCTGTCGAAAGCGTGTGCGCATATACCGGCACCCTGGCGCGCCGCATCGAGACCGAAGACACCGGCACCGCCTGCATCAAGTTCAGGAGCGGGGCCATGGGGTCGATCAACGTTACGATGCTGACATACCCGAAAAACTTTGAAGGATCGCTGACCATTATAGGAGAAAACGGCACCGTCAGGGTAAGCGGAATTGCAGTCAATAAAATAGAGCACTGGGAATTCCGCGATTACGATGACGACGACAAGCTGGTCGGGATGAGTTCATACAATCCTCCCAACGTATATGGCTACGGGCATACAGGCTACTACAAGAACGTGATAGATACGTTAAAGGGAATTGCGGAACCTGATACCGACGGCAGGGAAGGCCGGAAATCGCTTGAGCTTATCCTTGCCATATATAAATCGGCAAGGGAGGGCCGAAGCATCCCGCTTCCGCTGGAGTATTAGGGTATGGGGACACTCCTCTGCAAAGAGGCATACCATAGCGGATGAGGAATGTCCTATTCTTCAGGAGGGCAATATGAAGGATTATTTTGCACATGAATCAAGTTACGTGGATGAACCCTGCGAAATAGGCGAAGGAACCAAAATATGGCACTTCTCTCACATAATGGCCGGCTGCAGGATCGGACGTAACTGCAACATCGGGCAGAACGTGGTAATATCCCCCGACGTCGTCATAGGTGACAATGTCAAGATCCAAAACAATGTTTCGGTCTACACCGGCGTAGTTTGCGAAGATGATGTCTTCATCGGGCCTTCCGCGGTTTTCACCAACGTTATAAACCCCAGGAGCCATATAAACAGGAAAAATGAATTCAGGAAGACCATTATAAGGAAAGGCGCCAGCATAGGCGCCAACGCGACTATCGTCTGCGGGCATGAAATCGGCATGTACGCATTCATCGGGGCCGGAGCGGTGGTCACAAGGAATGTCCCGGATTTTGCGCTGGTCGTCGGCAATCCGGCAAGGCATGCAGGCTGGATGTGCAGGTGCGGTTCCAGGCTGGACTTCAGCAATGACAAGAACACCGCAGTTTGCCGCGAGTGCGGCAGCGAATACATTATGGAGGGCAGCAGGGTCCGTCTGAAATAGACAGGTTTGAAAAAATATAACCGGGCATATTTGTTCATGCAAAATAATAAAATGGGAGGCAGCGTCATGAATATCCCTCTCCTGGATCTCAAAGCTCAGTATTCGCAAATAAAGGATGAAATAAGGCAGGCTGTCGACGAAGTACTGGAATCGCAGCAATTCATACTCGGTCCCAGGGTGTCCGAACTGGAATCGGAGATAGCTTCTTACAGCCGGTGCAAATACGCCCTTGGCGTGTCTTCAGGCACCGATGCGCTTCTGCTGGCGCTGATGGCCCTGGGCACAGGCCATGGAGATATCGTCATTACAACGCCTTACACGTTTTTCGCAACAGCGGGCTGCATTGCAAGGCTCGGTGCAAAACCGGTATTTGCCGATATCGATCCCGCCACCTTCAATATCGATCCCCGGAAGCTGGAAACACTCCTGGAAAAGATGACAAGTGAAGAACTGTCCCGCGTCAGGGCCGTCATACCTGTCCACCTGTTCGGGCAGATGGCCGATATGCAAAGCATTGTACCGATCTGCCGAAAATACGGCCTGAAAATAATAGAGGACGCAGCCCAGGCGATCGGTTCCGAGTGCCCGTTCGGCGGCGGTGTGCAAAGAGCCGGGAGTATCGGCGATATAGGCTGTTTTTCGTTCTTCCCATCCAAAAACCTGGGAGGTATCGGTGACGGCGGCATGGTCGTTACAAACGATGCTGACCTGTATGAAAAAATGAAGATCCTGCGCGTCCACGGATCGAGCCCCAAATACTATCACAGAGCCGTCGGAGGAAATTTCAGGCTGGATGAGATACAGGCCGCTGTTTTGCTGGTGAAGCTGAAATATCTGGATACGTGGACGGAAGCCAGGCAGAAAAACGCGCGCATATATGATGAGCTTTTATCCGGCGTGGTTTCGGAACATTTCCGGACACCGGCCGTCCTTCCCGGATACAGGCACATATACAACCAGTACTGCATCAGGACGGCGAAACGAGATGATCTGAAAGTTCATCTGAGAGAAAACGGTGTTGCGACAGAGATATACTATCCGCTTCCGATGCACCTGCAGGAATGCTTCCGTTATCTCGGATATAAGAAAGGCGACTTTCCTGAGGCGGAAGAAGCGGCGCTTACATCGCTTGCGCTGCCGGTTTATCCGGAGATGGGCGCGGACGGGCTGGAATATACGGCTGATCTGATCAGGAACTTTATCATGCGGTAAAGGGCCCGGGCTCTCCGGACCTGTTATGGATTGCCGATGTTTTCATATTCATCGATCTGCTCAAGGGTGACCCGCATCATATCTGCCTTGTCCAGGAAGGCGGTCGTCCAGTATGCGGTCTTCTCCAGCGCTTTTTCTATATCGAGTCTCGGTCTGAATCCGAGCAATTGCTTCGCCTTTGCAGAATCGAGCATCAGGCAGTTTGTTTCATGCGGGTTGTTTTCCGTATCGGCCACGTATCCGTATTCTCTTCCAAAGTAATCAAGGAGCCTTCCGACTATCCACTCCACAGTTTTTATACTTCCTTGGTCAGGCCCGAAATTCCAGGCGCCGGAATAGGCCGGTCCATCAGTGTACAGCTTCTGCGCCAGGGTCATGTATCCGAAAAGAGGTTCCATGACATGCTGCCATGGCCTGACAGCCCGGGGATACCTTATGCGGAGCTGTTCCCCGCTGATGATGCTTCTTATTATGTCCGGCACGAGCCTGTCCTGAGCAAAGTCTCCTCCGCCGATCACGTTCCCGGCACGTGCGGTGGCTATAGCCACGCCATGCCTGCTGTATTCGGCAGTATTAAAGAAAGAGTTGATGTAGGCCGAAGTTACAAGTTCCTGGCAGGCTTTGCTGCTGGAATACGGATCGTATCCCCCGAGCCTGTCGGTTTCCCTGTAACCCCGGGAAGATTCGGTATTTTCGTAACATTTGTCGGATGTAACGACTACAACGGCCTTGACGGAAGGGCAGCGTCTTATCGCATCAAGCAGGTTCACCGTACCCATGACGTTGGTCTCATATGTCTCAGCCGGCCTGTCATATGAAACCCTTACCAGCGGTTGTGCGGCCAGGGGATACTCGACGCGCTGCAGGCCCGGCGACACG
>ERZ795046.3226-NODE-3226-length-13099-cov-13.948635_pt1 | contig 13099 bp, 8 predicted proteins | sample MGYA00375130_ERZ795046 | MGnify/ENA primary metagenome ERZ795046 (study PRJEB30175, sample SAMN05720202) | activated sludge metagenome | isolation source: anaerobic digester from wastewater treatment plant | place: Japan | collected 2015-05-15 ...
AAAGTTAGATCCAATTAATTTCAATCTATTGAGTCCTTATACTATTCAAAAAATGATAAAAGGTGTAGAAATTCTTAGAAAACTTCAGAAAATTTCAGGTGAAACGACTGAAATTTATACTTATCAAAATTGTACTATTAAAAAATTGGCTTTATTAAAAGGAATCGACCTTTATAAAATGGGAATCTATAAATTTTTGGGAAATTCATTGATCAGTAGATTAAACGAAAAGGAATTTAGTAATATAGAAGAAATCAGACAGTACCTTATTCCTGATACGCAAACTGGACGGGGTGAATGGATTGACCTGGCAGGTTTAATTGCTCCAAAAAGTGAAGTTGAAAACCTCATTAAAAAAATTGAAGTTGGAACAATAAATTTGTCGGAAATCCAGTTAGAATTTGAAAAAATGCATCAAGAATATTATACATATGAATGGACGTGGGCAAAAGAAAAACTGGAAATTCATTGGGGAAAACCTATTGAAGAAGTTACTATTGATGAAATTATAAGTATGATTGAATTGTGGAAAAAATCAGTAATTACGTTGGATGAATTAATCTACGAAGATGCCAAAAAAGAATTCAGCCTGAATGCAAAAACTGGTTTTGGTGTAGATGGCGATGAAGAACAAAAAAATCTTGATTTTGAATCAGTAAGAGGAAGTTTTGAGAATAATCCTTTCGTCCTGGAAGTTATAAATCATATAAAAATTAAGAGGGAATTAGGTGATGGACTTATTTCACGTCTTGAAAAATGTAGAGTGAATTAGAACATCCAGCTCATTTTTCAAAAAAATTTATGTATAGCATGGGAAGTTGAAAATTTTCTTATGCTTTTTCGTTTCCTGAGGAAAAACGAAAATAGCAAAAACAATGATTTTTGTCGAATAACTGAAGAATATAGTAAAAAAAGAAAGTTTTATAAGGAAAGAATAACTTGTGATCTAGCTGGGATTCGAACCCAGGACCCCATCCTTAAAAGGGATGTGCTCTACCTGCTGAGCTACTAAATCTTCAAAAGAAGTTGCAAAGATACAGTTTTTTTAAAAAATATCAAAGTTAATTCAATTATTTCTTATCAGTTACTTCCTTCAAACACAAAATTGAAAAGAATTTTGCTTTTTGATGATTCATAGTATAAATATTATCTTTGTAAATAATTAGGAAATTACTTTGTGTGGAAACTTTCCCTGCCATCTTATTAACTTTATTGTTTTCCGCCTTCTTTTCAGGAATGGAAATTGCTTTTGTCTCATCAAATAAACTACGTTTCGAATTAGATAAAAAACAACGTAGTTTAAGTTCTTATTTTTTATCCATTTTTTATGAACACCCTAATCAATATATTTCTACCATGCTGGTAGGAAATAATATTGCTCTTGTCATTTATGGATTATTAATGGCAAAAATATTAAACCCACTGTTTGAACCTATAGGTAATCAATTTATAATAACTTTTTTACAAACCATTATTGCTACTGCAATTGTACTCATTACGGCTGAATTTTTGCCCAAAACGATTTTCCGTATCAATTCTTATTTATGGTTGCGAGTATTTTCAGGCATTTTGTTTTTCTTTTATGTCGTTTTGTATCCTATAACTTATTTCGTAACATGGTTATCATTTTCAGTACTTCATTTATTTGGAGTTAAAACCAGTGATGCTTCCCGAGAAAAAGTATTTTCACGGGCAGACTTGAATTATTTGATTCAGGAAAGTTTTGAAAATAAAAATGACGAAAAGGAGATTAATAAGGAAGTAGAAATTTTTCAGAATGTGTTAGACTTTTCAAATGTGAAACTCCGCGATTGTTTAGTGCCTCGAACTGAAATCGTTGCATTGGATTATGAAGTTGATGAAGAAACTCTGAAACAAACTTTTATTGAAACAGGCTTCTCAAAAATTCCCATTTATAAAGGAAATATAGATAATATTATTGGTTATATTCATTCTTCTGAAATGTTTGTTCATCCAAAAGACTGGCGTGATCATCTAAATCAAATTCCTATCGTACCAGAAAACATGTCTGCTCAAAAATTGTTAAAAATTTTTCTAAAGGAGAAAAAAACTATTGCAGTTGTGATTGATGAATTTGGAGGAACCGCGGGTATCGTAACACTGGAAGATATTATTGAGGAAATTTTTGGAGAAATAGAAGACGAACATGATACACATGAATATACGTGTGAACAACTGAATGAAAAAGAATATCTGTTCTCAGGCAGATTAGAAATCAAGGAAATTAATGAAAAATTTAATTTAAATATTCCTGAATCAGACAATTATGAAACAATAGCTGGATTTATCCTTTATCATCTCGAACGTTTTCCTAAACTAAACGAAGTCATTCAAATTGATAAATTTACCTTAAAATGTATAGAAATAAAAAATAATCGAATTGAATTAGTAAAATTATCTCTCTAAAATTATAATATTTTGATATTTAGATAATTAATTAAGCCTCAAATGAATTCTAAAAAATTAAGGAAATAGAAAATAAAAAAGTTGAATAATTTTTTTGTATATTCGTGCTCTCAAAATCGGCAGTAGAACAATTTAGTGAATAATTTTTAAATTTAAAAAATGGCAACATTAGGGAAAATCAGAAGTAAAGGAATTTTACTGGTTGTAGTAGTAGGGTTAGCATTATTAGCATTTATCATTGGTGACTTTTTAAATTCGAGTACCTCTTATTTTAACAAATCACGTGAAAAAGTAGCTCAAATTGCAGGAGAAAACATAAATATTAGACAATTTAGTGAGGCAATTGAGCAAATGACACAAGTGTACAAAATTGAAACAGGTCAAACTGAACTAAATGAAGATATTATTTCACAAATTCGTGCTAGCGTATGGGAAAGTTTGGTAAATGAAATAATTTTAAATAAGGAAGCAAAAAAATTAGGACTCACAGTAAGCCCTGAAGAACTTTCTGATCAATTGATTGGATATAATATACATCCTTTGATTCTTCAACGGCGTGTTTTTGCTGATGAAAATGGTCAATTTAGCCGGTCGTTATTGATTCAATTTTTAAATAGTTTTGATGCAACTCCTACCAGTAACGAAATGAAACAGCAAATTGATATGGCAAAAAATTATTGGTTGTTTTGGGAAAAAAATGTAAAAAATAGCATTCTTCAAGAAAAATACAATAAATTAATAACTTCTGCGGTAACAGCCAATGGTGTTGATGCGAAAATGAATTATGAAGCAAGAAAATTCACTGTCGATAGCTGGTATGTGGTACAACCTTATTTTGCTGTTCCCGATTCATTAGTTACTGTAACAGCCAGTGAAATCAGAGCTCGTTATAATAAACAAAAAGAATTTTTCAAACAAGAAGAAAATTGTTCTATTGATTACGTGGTTTTTGACATTAAGCCATCACCCGAAGATTTCAAAGAAGTCGAACAATGGATAAATCGCTTAAGTGAAGAATTTAGAACAACTTCTGATGTAATAGGCTTAGTTAATTCAAATTCTGATATTATCTATGATGGTCGACCTTATTCTGAACAAACAATCCCACCTATGTTAAAAGATTTTGCTTTTAAAGGTAAAACAGGTGATGTTTTTGGACCTGTTTTTGAAAATGATACTTATATTATGGCTCGCATTATGGAAACTGGCATTCTGCAACCCGATTCTGTAAAACTTCGTCATATCTTTTTACCAAAAAGTGAAGAAGCAAAAGCCGACAGTATTATAAAAGCCATTCGCTCAGGAGCAGATTTCGCTTTATTAGCAAAAAAATATTCAGCTGTTCCTCAAACGGCAGCCAATGGTGGCGAAATTGGGTGGTTGACTTATGATATGAAAGGAATTGATAAAGAAATATTGGAAAATGCTTTTAATAAACCTTTAAATGAAGTATTCACTATCAAAAATGCTCAAGGTACTCAAATAATGCAAGTTACGGCTAAAACCACTCCCAAAAAAAAGGTAAAAGTGGCTATTCTCCAACGTAAAGTCACCCCAAGCAGTAAAACTTATAGCCTAATTTATAATCAAGCAAAACAATTTGCAGCCGAAAATAACGCAGAATTATTTGCAAAAAGAGCTCAGGAGAAAGGTTATATTGTTCATCATGCTGAAAGGGTTCTTAAAAATGATAATCAGCTTCACTCTATTTCTAATTCGCGTCAAATTATTCGATGGGCCTTCCAATCACCCAAAGGAAGCGTATCAGATGTGTTTGATTGTGAGAATCAATATGTAGTAGCAATGGTCACAGAAAAAAATCAAAAGGGTTATCAACCTATTGAAAAAGTTTCAGCTCAATTAAAAAGTGAAATCATTAAAGATAAAAAAGCTGATCTGATGATCAAAAATATATCAGCACAATTAAAGAAAACCCCTACACTGGAGGATTTGGCTTCTACTCTCGGTACAGAAGTAAAAACAGCCGAAGCAATTAATTTTACTTCCTATCAATTTGGATTAGCTGGTTTCGAACCTTATATCATAGGAAAAGCTACTGTCATTCCATTAGATAAAATTTCAGGTCCTTATAAAGGAAATGCAGGCGTTTATGTTCTTAAAGCTTCTAACAAACAAGAAAGCCAAGAACCTTTTAATGTAAAAAATGAAATTTCACAATTGAATTCTCGTTACCTCTATTCTTTATTTTATGCTATTATAGATGACTTGCGAGAAAAATCAGAAATTATTGATAATCGTTCTAATTTCTATTAATAAAATATTTCAGTTCTTAATTAAACGGAATGGAAAATACTTCATTCCGTTTATTTTTTATAATTTTGATACTCGTTGCCAAATAACATAAAAAAATTACGAAAACTTTTTAAAGCGAATAAATGATTGAATTTGAAAGTTTTCCATGAAAAAAATTTTATAATAGAAACCATCAATAAAAATGAATAAAAAATCATTGATAGGATTAACTTTAGAAGAACTTAAAACTATCGTAACCGATTTTGGAATGCCTTCTTATACGGCTAAACAAATTGCAGAATGGTTATATAAAAAACGGGTTCTTTCTATCAATGAAATGACCAATATTTCTTCAAAAAACAGAGCCTTGCTCAATGAGAAATATAAGGTTGGTCGTTCTGAACCTCTTCAAGTAACTATTTCGAAAGATGGAACAAAAAAATATTTATTTGCTACTGAAAATAACCATTTTATCGAAACAGTTTTGATACCTGAAGAAAATCGTGTTACTCTGTGCGTTTCTTCACAGGCAGGCTGTAAAATGAATTGTCTGTTTTGTATGACAGGAAAACAAGGATTTGTTTCTAAATTGTCAGCAGGAGAAATTCTTAATCAAATTTTATCCGTTCCTGAAGCCAGTGAAATCACCAATTTGGTTTTTATGGGCATGGGAGAACCTTTTGATAACACAATAGCAGTATTAACCGCTTTGGAAATTCTTACAGCCGATTATGGATATGCATGGAGTCCTCACAGAATAACTGTATCGACTATCGGACTTATACCAGGCATGAAACTTTTTCTGGAAAAAACCAATTGTCATCTTGCCATTAGTTTACATTCACCCTTTCATGAAGAAAGGCTTCAATTAATTCCTGCTGAGAAAGCTTATCCCATCAAAAAAATATTAGAGGAATTGAAAAAATATGATTTCAGTAAACAGCGAAGACTTTCTTTTGAATATATTATGTTTGATCATTTCAACGACACTATGCGACATGCTCGAGAATTAGTAAAATTATTGAAAGAAATTCCTTGCCGAGTAAATTTAATTCGTTTTCATGCTATTCCTGATGTCCCATTAAAAACTTCGAGTGAAGAAAAAATACTTTCGTTTCGCAATTACCTGAATGAAAATGGAATTATTGCCACTATTCGTAAATCGCGAGGTGAAGATATTTTTGCCGCTTGCGGCATGTTGTCCACATCAGCTAAAGAAAAAGAAACTAAAAATCAATTGTAAAACTGTATGAAAAAATCAATAAATATTTTTTTTAAGAAAAATTGGCTGATATTTTTTTTGTTGTTTTTTGGAGTAAATATCTGCAATATTCAAGCCCAACAATTTTTATCTACAATTTCAGATTCTCTAACGGCAATTGCTAATGAAGAAACATATATAAAAAGAATTGCTATAAAAGATTTTTCAGTAACCCAGAAACCAAAAAAAGTAATTATTACTGCTGATGAAAGATTAAGTTATATCCCTTTCAGGCCTGAAAATGTAGAAAGAATTTACAACGCTCTTGAAAAAATTTTGATGCCTACTTACGAAGGTTATAAAATTGTTTGTCAAGTGGATAATAAACCTATTGAAGAATTAATACCCAATTTTTACAGAACGGGGAAAAAAGATAAAAGTAGAATTTTTATAACAAAAAAAATAGAATTTCCTCTGGTTAAAAATCTTTCTCGTCCTTATGAAATTACTCGGGGTCTTCAAAACAAACACATTGCTGTATGGCCCAGTCATGGTTATTACTATAATCAAAATTTAGCACGATGGCAATGGCAACGAGGACGACTTTTCCAAACAGTGGAAGATATTTATACTCTTTCGTATATTTACCCTTATCTCGTACCGATGCTTGAAAATGCTGGTGCTAATGTTTTAATTCCCAGAGAAAGAGATGTACAAAAAAATGAAATTATTGTGGATAATGATATGAGCGATGACTTATCAAAATACTCAGAAATTAATCAATCTTTTCAGTGGAAAAACGGACAAGATACAGGTTTTGCAAATCAAAAAAATAATTATCTGGATGGAGAAAATCCATTTATGATGGGTACTTACCGGCAAATTTTATCTGTAAATAACAAAGATAAAGTTAGCTCTGTTGAATGGATACCTTTTATTCCTCAGTCAGGTAAATATGCCGTATATGTTTCTTATAAAACGCTCACCAAAAGCACTTCTACAGCACACTACACTGTATATCATAAAGGTGGTCAAACAGAATTTTTGGTTAATCAAAAAATGGGAGGCGGTACATGGATTTATTTAGGAACATTTTATTTTAACGAAGGTTGCAATGAAGACAGTAAAGTAGTTCTTACCAATTTAAGTTCAAAAAAGAATGAAATCATAACTGCTGACGCTGTAAAATTTGGTGGTGGCATAGGAAATATTGCACGTCAGCCTTTGGCAGAAGGATTAATAACAAATTTGAAAAGTTCAGAAGAACTAATAATTGAAAAAAACAAAATTTCAGACAAAAATTTTCATCAAGATACAATTCATGAACCTGAAATAAGTGGTTATCCACGATTTACTGAAGGTTCACGTTATTGGCTGCAATGGGCTGGATTTCCTGATAGTGTTTACAGTTTTACAAAAAGGAAAAATGATTATATTGACGATTATCAATCACGCGGATTGTGGGTCAACTATTTGATTGGTGGTTCACCACTTGCTCCATCTGATAAGGGATTAGGAATTCCAATTGATTTATCGCTGGCTTTTCATACTGATGCTGGAACAACAAGCAATGATTCTATCATAGGCACTTTAGGAATTTACACTGTCCTTAATTCGTATCAAAAAGATATTTTTAAAAACAAAATTTCACGCTGGACTTCACGCGATTTAACAGATATCATTCAAACGCAAATTGTGACTGATATTCGTAATATGTATGCTCCAGAGTGGACTCGACGTAGGATTTGGAATAAAAATTACAGTGAATCAAGATTACCAGAAGTCCCTTCTATGTTATTGGAATTACTTTCTCATCAAAATTTTGCAGATATGCGTTATGGACTCGACCCACGTTTTCAATTTTTAGTGAGCCGCTCTATTTATAAAGGTATATTAAAATATCTACATTCTGATAATCCCAATAAATATTGTGTACAACCCTTGCCTGTGAAGCAATTCAGTGTTCAATTCATTGACACAACCACTTTAAAATTGCGATGGACTAATGAAATCGATTTTTTGGAACCAACTGCTGTACCGGAATATTTTGTAGTGTATATACGAAGAGATGAAAATGATTTTGATAATGGGATTTTAGTAAAAAATAACGAGTATACTGTCAATATTGAACCAGGTAAAATTTATAGTTTTAAAGTAACAGCCGTGAATAAAGGTGGCGAAAGTTTTCCTTCTGAAATTCTTTCTGCTTATCGGGCTCCTGATGAAAAAGGTGAAGTGTTAATTGTAAATGGCTTTACCCGATTAAGTGCACCTGAAAGCTTTTCAATAGATACGCTTTATGCAGGTTTTGTAAATGACAAGGATGCAGGTGTTCCTTATTTGTATCAATATAATTTTACAGGGAAACAATATGAATTCAGTAAAAATAAACTTTGGGTTAATGACGATGCTCCTGGTTTTGGCGCCAGTTATGCAAATTATGAAGGAAAAATATTAGTGGGGAATACATTTGATTATCCTTTTTTACATGGAAAAGCAATTAAGGAAGCAGGTTATTCATTTTCTTCTTGCAGTAGTGATGCTATTATCAATGAAGAAATTAATCTGAATGATTATAAAATGGTAGATCTAATCTTGGGAAAACAAAAGCAAACCTATATAGGTAATGGTAAAAAATCTACTGCTTTTAAAACTTTCCCACTTGATTTGCAAAGAAAAATCAATTTATTTTGCCAAAATGGAGGAAATTTATTTGTAAGTGGAGCTAATATTGTTTCCGATTTATGTGATAATCCATTAACTTTGCCTGAAGAACGTTCTTTTCTTGAAAATACTTTAAAATTAAAATATTGCACTCATCAAGCTGCTGTAACAGGAGAAGTGAAATTTATAAATTCACCTCTTCCTTTTTTTAAAAAAATTAATTTTAGCTATTTTCACGAGCCAAATGAATTTTGTTATTTTGTTGAATCGCCAGATGCGTTTGAACCTAATGATAAGAAAGCTTATACGATTTGCAGATATTCAGAAAACAATTTGAGTGCTGCAGTAGCTTATGATGGAAATTATAAAGTTTGTGCCTTTGGCTTCCCATTCGAAACTATTATTTCTGAAAACGATCGACAAAATATTATGGAATCAATTTTATCATTTTTCACAAAACATTAATCGTAATTAACAAACAAAAATTATCAATTGAAACCTTAGCATTCTAAAAAACCTTAATGACTTATAATAAACAAATCTGGCAATTTTTTTTAAAATAGAATATAAATACAAATTAAAAAGAAAAATAAGCCGCCATAAATAAGTTGAAGTAAATAATCAACCTAACTAAATGAAGCCGACTTCAAATAGATAAACAAATAAAATACATATACTTTTAAGTAGAAAGACAATTTTTTTAACTTCTTATCTGTTTTTTTAAAATACTGATATGGTTTAACTTAATAAAATTATTTAGAGATGAAAAATAAAATTTTGATATTACTATCGGCTATTTTCTTCTTGTTGGGCTGCCAGAAAACAAAAACTTCTTTACCCGTAGCCACAGGTACCATGTTTGAAGTTATAGTAGTGATGGATGAACCAGCATGGTCTTCTTTACCAGGAAACACTTTACGTGAAACATTAGATCAGCCAATGGAAGCTTTGCCTCAACCTGAACCCATTATTGATATGCATCATTGCCAACATCAGGAATTCTCAAACATGTATAAATCATCTCGGAATATTTTAATTACCGAGATTTCTGAAAAACATGTACAACCAAAAGTAATCTATACAAAAGATAAATGGGCTTCTCCTCAAGCTATTGTTCAGATTACTGCTCCAAATGACAGTTCTTTTGCAAATACAGTTCGTCAATATGGTAATAAAATTTTAGATTACTATGTTATTACAGAACGTGAACGTTTTATTGAATTTAATAAAAATCATTTGAATGTGAAAGCAAAAACAGAAATAGAACAAATGTTTGGCACCCAGATTGATGTTCCTAGTTTTCTGACCAAAGCTACCAAGAAAAAAGATTTTTATTGGCTTACCAATGATAATCCTAAAATTCGTCAAGATTTGGTGATTTATTCTTATCCATATACCGATAAAAATACTTTTACCAAAGAATATCTTTTAGCAAAACGTGATACTGTAATGAAAACCAATATACCAGGAGAAATTCAGGGTTCTTATATGGGGACAGAATACAAAAATTATCCACCGATTTTTAGGGAGATTTGGGTTAATGGAGGTTATTGTGCTGAAATTAAAGGACTTTGGAAAATGATAAATGGTGCAGCTATGGGTGGTCCTTTTTACAGCCATACTCGCTTAGATGAAATTAATCAAAAAGTAATAACAGTAGAAGGATTCGTATTTGCGCCAGGAGAAAAGAAACGAAATGCTATCCGACAATTAGAAGCAGTTATTTATACTACCAAACTTCCACAGGAAATTAATGCATTAAAAGAAGTTTCTGTTACACCAAAAAATAATTAGAAAAATATAACGAAACAATAATGGATAAAATAATTATTGGAATTACACAAGGAGATATTAATGGAATCGGTTATGAAGTGATTTTAAAATCTTTATCTGATGCTGCTATTTTTGATTTATTCACCCCTGTCATTTACGGCTCTTCAAAAATAGCAGCATATCATAGAAAAGTTTTAAATATTCAAAACTTGAGTTTTAATAATATCAATTCAGTAGAAGAAGCAAATCCAAAACGAATTAATATTATAAATTGTACGTCCGATGAAGTCAAAGTAGAGTTAGGTCAACCTACGGCTGAGAGTGGAAAAGCTGCACGTGATGCTTTGGAACGAGCTTGTTCTGATCTGGGAAAAGGTTTAATCCATGCTTTGGTAACAGCTCCTATCAATAAGAAGAATATTCAGTCGGAAAAATTTCATTTTCCAGGTCATACTGAATATCTGGCTGAAAAATTTGGAACAAACAAAGCACCTCTTATGATGCTGATCAATGATTTTATGCGAATAGCTGTCGTAACAGGACATATTCCCTTGCAGAAAGTTGCCTCAACATTGACAACAGAATTGATTCTTGAAAAGATAGAAACGCTCAATGATTCGTTGAAGGAAGATTTTTTAATTGTTCGTCCACGTATCGCCGTACTGGGACTCAATCCTCACGCAGGCGATGAAGGCGTAATTGGTGACGAAGAAGAACAAGTAATTATTCCAGCATTGAAAGCAGCCAGCGAAAAAGGAATTATTTGTTTAGGACCTTATCCTGCTGATGGTTTTTTTGGTTCAGGAAATTTTTCAAATTTTGATGGCGTTTTAGCAATGTATCACGATCAAGGGCTTATTCCATTTAAAACTTTATCAGTAGAAAGTGGTGTTAATTTTACGGCTGGATTATCAATTGTTCGAACTTCACCAGCTCACGGAACAGCTTATGACATAGCTGGAAAAAATTTAGCTTCGGAAAATTCTTTCAGAGAAGCTTTGTACATGGCTTGTGATATCTATAAAAACAGAACATGGAATAATGAAATAAAATCAAATCCTTTAAAAACAATTCCAAAATCTGAAAATGAAACAAACATTCAGGTTGAATAAACATGTTGATGAATAAAACTCAACAAGAAGAGCTTTTTTATGGCTGTCAATCAACCATTTTTGGAGATTGCTGCCTTGTTTTTACTAGACAAAACATTTTGCGACTTTTCTTCACCGACGAGAGAGAAAAAACACTTCAATATTTTGAGCAATTAACTGAAAAAATGAATTTAAAAAGGTATGATGAAAAAGCAAAAGAACTAATTGATCAAATTTTTATAGAAAGAAAAACTTTTCCATTAGTATTAAAAGGAACAGCTTTCCAATTGTCTGTCTGGAAAGCTTTACAAACCATACCTTTTGGCGAAACAACCACTTACAAAGTTATTGCTGAGGCAATTGGTCGTCCTAATGCAATACGAGCTGTAGGAAATGCTGTGGGAGCAAATTCTATAGCTTTTTTAATTCCCTGTCATCGAGTTATTCGGAGTGATGGACAGTTAGGCGGTTACCGATGGGGCGTGGAACGAAAACAAAAAATGCTGGAATGGGAAAAAATCAACTTCAAAAATAAATTCATTTATTCAGCCATCTTTTCGTTAAATCCTGATAACTATCAATGCGTCTGTCGCGAAAAAATGGCCAGATTCGGCGAACTTGTTCACTTCTTGCCAAATCAATATTTATAAGCAAATTTTCTTCCTTCTGATTGGATGCTTGAGCTAAAATTTCTCCCTGCGGACCAGCCACAAAACTATTTCCCCAAAATTGGATGCCAGCCGTTTGTCCGGAAGGATCATCTTCACGACCAACTCGGTTACACGAAACGACAGGCAAACCGTTAGCAATGGCATGACTTCGCTGAATGGTGATCCACGCTTCAAGTTGTCGCTGCTTTTCTTCTTCTGAATCAGTTGTTTCCCAGCCAATAGCCGTAGGATAAATCAGCAATTCAGCTCCGGCCAATGCCATCAATCGGGCTGCTTCGGGAAACCATTGATCCCAACAAACCATGACTCCCAATTTTCCCAAAGAAGTCTGAATGGGTACAAAACCCAAATCGCCGGGCGTGAAATAAAACTTTTCGTAATAAGCCGGATCATCCGGTATGTGCATTTTTCGATAAATTCCGGCTATTGTGCCATCCTTTTCGAGCACCGCTGCCGTGTTGTGATACAATCCTGCTGCTCGCTTTTCGAATAACGATAAAACCAAAACTACACCCAATTCTCTGGCAAGTTTCCCAAAATAATCGGTTGAAGGTCCGGGAATTGTTTCGGCAAGGCCAAAATAATCGGGATTTTCGGTCTGACAGAAATAAAGACTATTGTGCAATTCCTGCAAAACGACCAATTCCGCACCTTCGGCGGCACACTTTCGGATATTTTCCTGCAATTTGTCAAGATTGGCAGATGTATCTTTTCCGTTCGATTGCTGAATCAATGCAACTTTCATTTTTATAATATTTTTTTGTGGGTTATTTGTGATTGAATTTCAACTTAAAGTCGCTGGAAATAAATAATTTGTTTGCTAAAAAACAAAAATTATTTTTCAGACGTTGCATGCAACGTCTCTACAAAACTATAAATTATTGACTATCAACTATATGCTAAAAATCCAAACTCTTTTCTCGAAACTTGTATCTACCCTTTCGCCGGATAAAACTGCATCGTTACGCAATGCAGCGAACCGTGCTGTTTGATCAACGTTCTGCAATCGATACCAATAA
>ERZ795046.3231-NODE-3231-length-13081-cov-3.572240_pt1 | contig 13081 bp, 11 predicted proteins | sample MGYA00375130_ERZ795046 | MGnify/ENA primary metagenome ERZ795046 (study PRJEB30175, sample SAMN05720202) | activated sludge metagenome | isolation source: anaerobic digester from wastewater treatment plant | place: Japan | collected 2015-05-15 ...
TCCATGCGAAAGCCCCGAACCATTGCAGCCAGCACCGCCCGCGCCGTGGCCTCTTGGCCAGGCAGTGCCAGGCAGCCAATGAGGTCCTTCACCTCCCAGGACTGACCGCCGGTGAGCCCGCCGCCGGCGGCGTAGAGGAAGGTAACGGCCGAGAACCATCCCCGGTACGGCGGCGCCTCGAAGAAGACCTCGCCCGCATCGGCACGGCCTTGCACTCCCGGGGGCAGGAAAGTCAGGCGGTAACTGTGTGCCGCCAGCTCAGGCAGCGCTTGCACGTGCAGCAGCCGTGCGCCACCGAAGCGGCGCGGCAGGTAGATGTCGGTAAGAAAGCGTGCGCCGGGCAGGTACGGCGAGAAGCTGCCGCCGAACGACGACGGTCGGGTTCCGGGAGGCAGCGCATAGCCCCCGGGCAGTTCGTAGGGCACGGCGAACAGCTCCAGGGTGCCGTCGCCCAATCGCAACTGGATGCCGCCATCGGGGCTCACCAGCACCACCTCGGGGCGGTATTCGATGGGGTTGGGCCGCATCATGCCGCCCCGCACCTGCCAACCACGGGGCACCGGCAGGGTGAAGGCGCCTTCGTTCGGATCCCGCCATGGCTGCATGGCGCTCACGGCGGCCGCCGGCGATGCGCCAGCGGCGCCCTCCGGCGACAGATAGCGAAACGCGGAGAGGATCTGCGCCATCGTCAGCGCCTGCTGAGGCCACGCTGCCGCACTGGCACTCATCACGTACAGCGCACCGGTGGCGCCGGTGTGCAGCACCACCGCAACGCCGCGGAAGGCGCGGCCCTGCAACGTGAAGGTGAACTCGCCCTGAACACCCGTCCGAGGTGGCGGCACCGCGTCGCCCCTGAGGACGCGCGCCCCAGGAAACAGGTCAGCCTCCTCGCGCGGCAGCAGGCCGAGCACGTCGACGGCGTTGCGGCCGGCGCCGAAACGCTGTGGCCTGACATAGACGAGCGCCTCTGCGACCGGGCCGGTGCCCGGGCGGTAAACGATGAACGCGCCTGCATTGCGCTCCTGCACCACCCATCCTGGCGGGTGCGGCACGTACAGCGAGCCGGCGGCCGTGCGATCGGCGACCCACGTTGGGGGAAGCGCCTGCGCTGCCGCCGGGCGCGGGCCGGCCCCCAGCAACAGCACGAGCCCCGCCATACCCGACGCGCGCCGAAGCACCCGTTTGACTCCGTTGTTGGTACGCATAGCCTCCCCGAACGCCCTGGCGCGCCGACGGCCCTGTGGCGCGCCTGGCCCACAGGCAATCTACGCCCGCCGGGCTCGCAAGCGAGGCTGCGCCGCTCGAGGGCGTTGAGCCTCGTCAACTTTCGCGCGTCCGCCAGCCTTGGCACCACCCGAGGGTGATCTCCGGCATGCCGCGCACCTGTGCAGCCACACCACTTCCGAGGACATCAGCCTGTCCACCGCCGTATCGGCGGTGGATCGCATCAGCCTCCGCGCCGCAACTTGATCGACAACACCACCAGCGCCCAGGCCGACTGCGCCACGCCGCCCTCGGTGCAGGGCTTGTACAGGGCGCAGCGCGCCGCCTCGAAGGCCGTGTCGTTCAGGCAGCGGACGAGGCTGGCGCAATCACGGACGGCGCCGGCCCCGTTTTGCTGCTGGGCATCGGCAGCTCGGTGGGCAGCTTGTGCACGCGGCCCGGGTGCAGCAGCAGTACGCGCTCAGCCTGCAGGGCCCCCAGGCTCGGGTCGCGCAGCACGGCGACGAAGCCAATGGCGCGGGGCGCCGCGACGACGGCAGGCGCGGCCAGCAGCAGGCCGTGTGGGTGCGCCGGATGCAGCACCGCGGCCGGCTCGCCCAGCAACAGGCAGCGCGCCCCTCGGCCTGCTCCTGCCGCAGCTGCGCAAAAACCGCCGCCAGCGGCGCGCGCGGGCGGCGACATCGCCGCTCGGCAAGACCAGGATGCTCGCGCGGCAGCGCGGCGCGAACGCCGAACGCTTGCGCCAGCTCAACGCCGCAGGCGCCGCGGCTGCGTACACATCGCAGCGGCACGGCACACAAGGAGGGCCAGGTGGTTTGGCTGAAATGCAGCGGCATCGCGGTCGCGCTGCTGGCGCTGGCCGGCGTGGTGCTGGTGGCGCTGGGCGACGCGCGCTGGGACGCGGCCACCGAGGTCCTGCGCGCCAGGCTCGAAGCCACGCACTCGGCGCCACGGCCCACGCATTACGCCAGCAGCGAGCTGCAAGGCCTTCCCGCACCGGTGCAACGCTACCTGCGCCTCGCGTTGACCGAAGGCCAGCCCATCGTCGCCGCCGCCGAGCTGGTGCACAGCGGCAGCTTCAACCTCAGCGAGGACGGCGAGCGCTGGTGGCCGTTCAGCTCGCGCCAGCGTGTGCTCACGCAGCGCCCGGGTTTCCTGTGGGATGGCCGCGTGGCGCTGCTGCCGGGGCTGACGATCCGGGTGCACGACGCCTACATCGCGGGCGAGGGCCGGCTGCATCCGGCGCTGTGGGGGCTGCTGACGCTGCTCGAGCTGCGCGACAGCGATGAACTCGCGCGCGACGAGCTGATGCGCTGGCTCGCCGAGGCGGCGTGGTACCCCACCGCCTTGCTGCCCAGCCAGGGGGTGCGCTGGGAGCCGCTGGACGAGCATTCGGCGCGCGCCACGCTGCGCGACGGCGCCATCGAACTGACGCTGAACTTCGCCTTCGGCGCCGACGGCATGATCGCCAGCGTGCACTCGCCTGCGCGCGGCCGCACGCTGTCGGGCAAGCGGGTGCCGACGCCGTGGGAAGGCCGCTGGTGGGGCGTGCAGCAGCGCGGCGGCATGCGCATCCCGCTGTCCGGCGAGGTCGCCTGGCTGACGCCCGAGGGACGCAAGCCCTACTGGCGCGGCACGATCACGTCGATCGCCTACGACTTTGCGCGCTGAGTGTGCGCCGCCGCCGGGGCGCGCTGAGCGCGAGCCGCCCCCGGGGCGTGCGGATCGGCGGGCCCTCTCAGTCGCGCGCCGGCGCTCCCAGCGGAAACAGCCCGCGGCAGGGGCGCGCCTCGTCGACCGCCCGCACGAACGAAGGGCGCGCCAGCAGCCGCGCGCGGTAGGCGCGCAGCAGCGGGTAGGCCTCGGCGATGCGGTGGACCCAGTCGGCGTAGAACAGCGCCGGCGCCGCCGCGCAATCGGCCAACGTGAATTGCTCGCCCGCGGCCCAGCTGCGCCGTGGCAGCTGGCGCTCGATCCAGCCGTAGGCGCGTTCGAGCCGCGCGGCCGCGGCGGCGAGCCCTTCCTGGCGGCGCGCCGCATCGCCGCTCAGCGCGGCGTCGACGGCGTGCTGCACCGGGCTCATCACGTGCAGGTCGAAGAAGCGGTCGAGCAGCCGCACGTCCAGCGCCGCCAACGGGTCGGCCGGCAGCCAGCGCACCGGCCCGGCGTGCACCAGCTGCAGGTACTCGATGATGATGCTCGACTCGCCGATGCCGCGCTCGCCGTCGAGCAGCAGCGGGAACTTGTGCAGCGGCCAGCGCTGCAGCCAGTCGGCGGTGTGCTGCGCATGGTCGGGGCTGACGCAGCGCATCTCGAACGGCGTGCCGTTCTCGTACAGCGCGATCAGCACCTTTTGCGTGTAGGACGACAGCGGATGGCCGTACAACGCGAGCGGCATGGCAGTGGGCTCCTGCGTGATGCGGCGCGCCGGTCAGCGCATGCCGGCGGCGTCGGGCACGGGCGGCGCGGACTCGGCCGGCAGCATGTGGTACACGCGCTGCGGGAAAGGGATATCGATGCCGCGGCTGTTCAGCGAATGCAGCACCGCCAGATTCACCGCCGAACGCACGTTGCCCTGACCGTTTTGCGCATCGGCAATCCAGAACGACAGCGTCAGCTCCAGGCCGTCGGCGGCGAAGGCCGACAGCGACACGCCCGGGCCGGGGTTGGACAGCACACGCGGCACACGCTGCATCAGATCGACCAGTTCGGGTATCAGCAGGTCCAGATCGGTGCCATAGGCCACCTGCACGGAGGTGCTGAGCAGCACGTTGGGGTCGGCCAGCGACAGGTTTTCCACACGCTGCGTGGTCATCATCTCGTTGGGCACGATCGATTCGCGGCCGTTGAGCGCGCGGATCACCGTGTAGCGCGTCTTGATGTCGGTGATGTGGCCCTCGAAGTTGTCCACGCGCACCAGGTCGCCGATGCGCAGCGAACCCTCGGCCAGGATGACGAAGCCGCTGACGTAGTTGGCCGCCAGCTTCTGCAGGCCCAACCCGATGCCCACGCCGATGGCGCCGCCCACCACCGACAACGCGCTGACCGGGATGCCCACCGTGGTCAGCGCGAACAGCACGCCGATCGTCAGCAGCAGCGCGCGCGTGGCGTTGGCCGCGATCTTGCGCGCCGACAGGCTGCCGCCCACGGCGCCCTTGAGCATCTGCGCCTCGATGGTCGCCGACAGCCACAGCACCAGCAGCATCACCGCACCGGCGCTCAAAGCGCCCTGCACCACCATCAGCAAGGTGATGCGCGTGCCGCCGACGCGCCACTGCACCTCCTCCATCTCGTCCATCACGAAAGGCAGCGCACCGGTGAGCCACAGCGCGAGGCCCAGCCAGACCAGCCACGACACGTTGCGCTCGAGCCGGCGCACCAGCGTCGAGTGCGGGAACGCGGTGCGCAGCACCTGCACGCTGATGCGGATCACCGCCAGCGCGGTCAGGATCGGCACCGCCAGGCGCAGCAAGCCCACCGGCAGCACTTCCTTGAGCGCCCAGCGCAGCATCACGCCGGCCAGCAGCGCGGCCAGCGGGAACAGCACGCCGTCGTACAGCCGCGCGCCGAACCAGATGCTGCGCACCTCGCCGCGCCGCGCGCCGCGCAGCAGCCACACCAGCGCATAGGCGATGCTCAGCGAGGCGACCAGCATCGCCACTTCGAGCAGCGCGCCGTACGGCGTCAGTTCGGCGAACGCGCGCCGCAGCGCTTGCAGATCCTGCATCGGCGTGGCGCGGCCGGACTACATGTCGGCCAGCACGCGCAGGTGCGCGGCCACGCTGCGCGCCAGCGCGCTCAGGCTGTAGCCGCCTTCCAGGCACGACACGATGCGCCCCTGGGCGTGGCGCTCGGCCAGCGCCACCAGGCGCGCGGTGATCCACTCGTAGTCGGCCTCGATCAGCCCGAGCTGGCCGAGCTCGTCCTCGCGATGCGCGTCGAAGCCGGCCGAGACGAAGACCATCTGCGGCTTGAACTCCTCGAGCCGCGGCATCCACATCATCTCGATCAGCTCGCGGATGGCCGGCCCGCGCGTGTAGGCCGGCACCGGCAGGTTCAGCATGTTCGTGCCCAACGGCGTGCCGCCGCTGAACGGGTACAGCGGGTGCTGGAAGAAGCTGACCATCAGCACACGCTCGTCGCCCGCGATGATGTCCTCGGTGCCGTTGCCGTGGTGCACGTCGAAATCGATGATCGCCACGCGCTGCAGGCCGTGCACGTCCAACGCATGGCGCGCGGCCACCGCCACGTTGTTGAAGAAACAAAAGCCCATCGCCTTGTCGCGCGTGGCATGGTGGCCGGGCGGGCGCACCGCGCAAAAGGCATTGCTGGCGCGGCCCGACAGCACCTCGTCGGTGGCCGCCACCGCGGCACCGGCCGCATACAGCGCGGCTTGCAGCGTGCCGCCACCCACCGTGGTGTCGGGGTCGACCGCGCGCGGCTCGCCGGCGTCGCGCGCGCGCTGCATCAGGTCCAGGATCTCCAGCACATAACCGCTGGCGTGGGCGCGGCCCAGCTGTTCCAGCGTGGCCTGCGGCGCATCGCGGAACTCCAGCGCGATGTCCAGCCCGGTGGCGCGCAGCTGGTCGCCGATCGCGTCCAGGCGCTGCGGGCATTCGGGGTGCCCTTTGCCCATATCGTGCAAACGGCACTGCGGCGGAGCGTAGTAGGCGGTGCTCATGGCGGTGCGGCGTGGCGTTTCGGGTTAAGGTGCGGCCGATGGATTCCAGTGTAGCGCGGCGCATTTCGCGTCTCGTCGACCAGATCGGCAGCGTCATCGTCGGCAAGCGCGCACAGATCGAGGACTGCGTGGCCTGCCTGCTGGCCGGCGGGCATCTGCTGATCGAGGACGTGCCCGGCGTGGGCAAGACCACGCTGGCGCACACCCTGGCGGTGTGCCTGGGGCTGAAGTTCTCGCGCGTGCAGTTCACCGCCGACCTGATGCCGTCCGACCTGGTCGGCGTCAGCGTGTTCGAGCGCAGCAAGGAGGCCTTCGTCTTCCATCCCGGGCCGGTGTTCGCGCAGGTGCTGCTGGCCGACGAGATCAACCGCGCCGGCCCGAAGACGCAAAGCGCGCTGCTCGAAGCGATGGAAGAACACCAGGTCTCGGTCGAGAACGAAACCCGCTCGCTGCCCAAGCCCTTCTTCGTCATCGCCACGCAGAACCCCAGCGATCAGCTCGGCACCTATCCGCTGCCCGAATCGCAGCTCGACCGCTTCTTGCTGCGCATCACGCTGGGCTACCCGGACCGCGCCGCAGAACGCGCGCTGCTGGTCGGCGCGGACCGGCGCGAGGCCATCACGCGGCTTCCGGCGGTGATGAACCCCGCCGAGCTTCAGGCCGCGCAGCAGGCGGTGCGCGAGGTGGTCGCCTCCGACGCGCTGCTCGACTATCTGCAGGCGCTGATCGCCGCCACGCGCTCGGGCCAGTGGTTCATCGAAGGTCTGAGCCCGCGCGCCGGCATCGCGCTGCTGCGCGTGGCCAAGGCGCACGCGCTGATGGCGCAGCGCGACTACGTCGCACCCGACGACATCCAGGCCATCCTGCCGCAGGCCATCGCGCACCGGCTGCAGCCGCTGGCCGACGCGGGGCGCGGCGCCATCGAGCAGGTGCGCTCGATGGTCGAGGCCACGCCGCTGCCTTGACTGCGCCGCACCGGGCTGCGGCCGTGCGCGCACCGGCACGGCGCTGGCGCAGCGGCAGTGCTCCTGCGGCGGCGGCGCGGCCGGATCGGCGGCGGCGCCGCCCGGCGCGCGGCTGGGCCGGCCTGCGCGCGCGCTGGCAGTCCTGGTGGCTGGCGCGCCACCCGGTCAGCGACACCTGGACGCTGGGGCAGCACAACATCTACATCCTGCCCACGCGCGGCGGCTGGGTGTTCGCGCTGACGCTGCTGGTGATGCTGGCCTCGGCCATCAACTACCAGCTCAACCTCGGCTACGTGCTGACCTTCCTGCTCGCCGGCGCCGCCGCGGTGTCGATCCACACCACGCACGCCACGCTGCGCGGCCTGACGCTGCGCCTGCGCCCGCCGCCGCCGGTCTTCGCCGGCGAGCCGGCGCGGCTCGAAGTGGTGGTGTCCAACCCCGGGCGCGCACGCCACGGCATCGGACTGCGGCTGCACGCTCGGCGCCGCGCGCCGCACCCGGCTTGGTGCGACGTGCCCGCGCTCGGGCAGGCCAGCGCCGCGCTGAGCTTCGTGCCGCGCACGCGCGGCTGGCATGCGTTGCCTGCGCTGCTGGTCGAAACGCGATTTCCGTTCGGCTTGTTCAGCGCCTGGACGCACTGGAGGCCGGCCGGGCAGCTGCTGGCCTACCCGCGGCACGAAGCCGGCGCCCCGCCGTTGCCGAGCGCGAGCGGCAGCGGCGGCGGACCCTCGCTGCCGCGTCAGGGCCCGGGCGGCGAAATCGACGGCGTGCGCACTTGGCGGCGCGGCGATGCGCTGCGCCAGATCGCCTGGAAGAAGGTCGCGCGCGGCGGCCCACTGGTCAGCCGCGACACCACCGCCGAAACCCGCCGCGAGCTGTGGCTCGAATGGCCGGCGACCGCAGCAGCCGGCGATGTCGAAGCGCGGCTGTCGCGCCTGGCCGAATGGGTGCTGGCGGCCGAGCGTGACGGGCGCCGCTACGGCTTGCGCCTGCCCGGGCGCAGCATCGCGGCCGACCGCGGCGATGCGCACCAGCGCCGCTTGCTGCGCGAGTTGGCGCTGTGGCGCTGAGTTTCACGCCGCAGCGCGTGTTGCCCGCGCGCTGGCGCCACCTGCCGCGCGACAGCCGCGACACGCTGTTCCAGCTCGCGGTGATCGGCTGGACGCTGCTGCCGCACCTGAGCCACTTGCCGGCGTGGTGCATCGCGCTGACCGCGCTGATGCTGTTCTGGCGTGCGCACCTGGCGTTGAGCCACGCACCGCTGCCCAGCCGCTGGGCGGTGATCGGCGTGCTCGCGGTGGCGGTGGCGCTGACGCTGTGGACCGAGAGCACGCTGCTGGGCAAGCAGGCCGGCGTCACGATGCTGGTGGTGCTGATGGCGCTGAAGACGCTCGAGCTGCGCGCGCGCCGCGACGCGATGGTGGTGTTCTTCCTCGGCTTCTTCCTGGTGTTGACCCACTTCCTGTATTCGCAGTCGCTTGCCACCGCCGCGGCGATGCTGCTGTCGGTGTGGGGCCTGATGACGGCGCTGGTGCTGGCGCACATGCCGGTAGGCAAGCCGCCGCTGCTTCGGGCCGGCGCGGTGGCCGCGCGCGCGGCGCTGCTGGGCGCGCCGCTGATGGTGGCGTTGTTCCTGCTGTTCCCGCGCATCGGCCCGCTGTGGGGGGTGCCGCAGGATGCATCGGGCAAGACCGGGCTGTCGGGCTCGATGCGCATGGGCGCGATGGCCGAGATCGCCAACGACGACAGCATCGCCTTTCGCATCCGCTTCGACGGCCGCGCACCGCCGCCCGAGGCGATGTACTTCCGCGGCCCGGTGCTGTCGCGCTTCGACGGGCGCGAGTGGACACGCCAGCTCGGCGGCGCCACGTCCGTGCCGGCACCGCGCGCGCCGGTGCAACTGCTCGGCCAGCCGCTGCGCTACCAGATGACGCTCGAGCCGAGCCGGCTGCCGCTGCTGCCGCTGCTGGAGCTGACGCCCGAGCGCGCCGATGCCGCGCCGGTGATCGAAGGCCTGCACAGCTGGCAACGCAGCGACCTGCAATGGCAGACCGACCGGCCGGTGGCCGAGCGGCTGCGCTTCGAGGCGGCGGCGTGGCTGTTGCACCGTCACGGGCCGCGGCAGCCGACCCCAGCGCTGCACGAAAACCTGATGCTGCCGCCGCGATTCAACCCGCGCTCGCTGGCCTGGGCGGCCGAGCTGCGCGCCAAGCCCGAGCTGGCGCAGGCCGACGCGCGCACCCTGGCGGCGGCGCTGCTCGAGCATCTGCGCGCCGGCGGTTTCAGCTACACGCTCGAGCCCGGCGCCTACCCCGGCGCCCATGCGGTCGACGACTTCTGGTTCGACCGCAAGCTGGGCTTTTGCGAGCACTTCGCGGCCGGCATGGTGGTGATGCTGCGCGCGATGCAGGTGCCCGCGCGCGTGGTCACCGGCTACATGGGGGCCGACCCGGCGCCGGTGGACGGCTGGCACATCGTGCGCCAGAGCAATGCCCATGCCTGGGTCGAATACTGGCAGGAAGGCGAAGGCTGGGTGCGCAGCGACCCGACCGCCGCCGTGTCGCCGCAGCGCGTCGTGCGCGGCACCGGTCCGGTGCCGCGGCCGGGTCTGGTCGAAGGCGCCATCGCCAGCGTCGACCCGCAACTGCTGGCCAGGCTGCGCACGCTGCTGGAAGCCACCAACAACCGCTGGAACCAGTGGGTGATGAACTACTCGCGCGCGCAGCAGTTCAGCCTGCTGGAAAGCCTGGGCGTGGACGCGCCGAGCTGGCACGACCTGGCCTACGCCTTGGTGGCCCTGCTGTGCGCCGCAAGCCTGGGTGCGGCCGGCTGGGCGCTGTGGGACCGGCATCGGCAGGATCCGTGGCAGCGGCTGCAGCAGCGCGTGCAGCGCCAGTTGGCCCGGCTGCGGGTGGTGGTGCAGCCGCATGAGCCGCCGCGCACCCGCGCGCGGCGCGTGCGCGAGCAGCTCGGCGCCGCCGGCGAAGCGTTGGCGCTGCAGCTCGAGGCGCTGGACCGCGCGCGCTACGCCCGGCCCGGTCGCAGCGGCATCGACCGCGGCTGGTGGCGGCGCTTCGCCGCGGCCGCGGCGCAGGCCGCGCGCCGATAATCCGCCGATGCAAAAAGTTGCGCACCGGCTGCTGCTGGCGATCGTGCTGAGCGTGGCCCAGCTCGGGTGTGCTGCGGCCCCGAAGACCAAGGCGCGCGAGTCGGCCGCGCCGGACGACGCGGCCGCGTATGCCACGCGCCAGGACGTGCGCGACTTCGCCGCCGAAGTGGCCGAACGCCGCCAACTGCCGGCCGAGTGGGTGCTGGCGCAGCTGGCGCAGGCGCGGCGTCAGCCCACGGCGCAGCGGCTGATGATGCCGCCGCCAGCCGGCACGGCGAAGAACTGGGCCGCCTACCGCGACCGCTTCGTCGAAGCGCAGCGCGTGATGGCCGGCGCGCGCTTCTGGCAGGACAACGCGGGCTGGCTCGAGCGTGCCGAACAACGTTACGGCGTGCCGGCCGAGATCGTCGTGGGCATCGTCGGCGTCGAGACCTTCTACGGCCGCATCACCGGCAACTTCCGCGTGCTGGACGTGCTGGCCACGCTGGCCTTCGACTTTCCTCCAGGGCGCAGCGACCGCAGCGCCTTCTTCCGCGGCGAGCTGGAAGAGTTCCTGGTGATGAGCCGGCGCGAGGGGCTCGAGCCGGCGCAGCCCAAGGGTTCGTTCGCCGGTGCGATGGGGCTGCCGCAGTTCATGCCCAGCAGCTTCAACCGCTACGCGGTCGACTTCGACGGCGACGGCCGCATCGACCTGACCGCCAGCGCCGCCGACGTGATCGGCAGCGTGGCCCACTTCCTGGCCGCGCACGGCTGGCAGCGCGGCATGCCGGTCACCTTCGAAGTCGCGGTACCGGTGGACACGCGCGCACGCGCCACCCTGCTGGCGCCGGACATCGTGCCCAGCTTCAGCGCCGCGCAGATGGCCGAGCTGGGTGCCGAACTCGGTGGCGCCGCACGCCGCTACGAGGGCCTGCTGGCGCTGGTGGAACTGCAGAACGGCACCGGCGCGCCCAGCTACGTGGCCGGCACGCAAAACTTCTACGTGCTGACGCGCTACAACTGGTCGAGCTACTACGCGATGGCGGTGCTTGAGCTCGGCGCGGCGGTGCGCCAGCAAAGGGCAAACTAGCCGCCGCCGAGCGGCGCCGCCGCCACCCCCTGCTCGCGCGCGGCCTGCTCCTGGCGCTGCAGCGCACGCTGCAAGCCCTGGCGCTGCTGCAGCCGCTGCCAGTACTCGGCGACAGCCGGCGTGAACCGCGCCGACAGCTTCAGGATGCCGGCCAACAGCAGCGCGTAGCCCACCGACACGTCGGCGGCCGTGAAGCGCCCCGCCGCCAGGTAGGGCGCTGCCTCGAGCCGCGGTTGCAGCGTGCGCAGCCGCGCCAGGAACCACTTGCCGTAGTCGTCCACCACCTGCGGCTGGCGCCGCTCGGGCGGCTCGAACTGGCCGTAGCGCAGCAGCAGCGTCTGCGGGAAGGTCAGCGTGGCCTCGCCGAAATGCAGGAAGTTCAGATAGTCGGCGAAGCCCGGCTCGTCGGGTTCGACGTTCAATGCGCGCGGCGAATGCTTCACGGCCAGGTACTGGCAAATGGCCGCCGATTCGGTCAGGCGCGACGCGCCATCGAGAAACAGCGGAATCGTGCCCAGCGGGTTGGTGTCGAGGTAGTCCTTCTGCAGCACGCGCGGCGGGAACGGCAGCATGCGCAGCTCGCACGGCAGGCCCAGCTCCTCGAGCATCCACAGCGCACGAAACGAGCGCGCGTTGGCGCAGTGGTACAGCACGATCATGGCCGGCCCCCGCTGCGCTTGGCCGCCACGGCACGCGCCACGCGCGACGCCGGCTCGCGCCCCAGTTGCGCGCTGATCCAGCCCGCCACATCGACCAGCGCGTCCAGCTCGATGCCGGTGTCGGCGCCCAGCCCGTGCAGCAGGTAGACCACGTCTTCGGTGGCGACGTTGCCGGTGGCGCCCTTGGCATAAGGGCAGCCGCCGAGGCCGCCGACCGAGGCGTCGAACGCGCGCAGCCCGAACCGGTACGACGCGTAGACGTTGGCCACCGCCATGCCGTAGGTGTCGTGGTAGTGGCCGGCCAGTTGCTGCAGCGGCAACTTTGCCGCCACCGCCTCGAGCATGCGTTGCACCGACGCCGGCGTGCCCACGCCGATGGTGTCGCCCAGCGACACCTCGTGGCAGCCGATGTCGGCCAGCCGCTGCGCCACCTCGGCCACCTTGGCCGGCGCCACCGCGCCTTCGTAGGGGCAGCCGATGACGCAGGACACGTAGCCGCGCACCTTGACGCCGGCGGCACGCGCCGCCGTCATCACCGGCAGGAAACGCGTGATCGACTCGGCGATGCTGCAGTTGATGTTCTTCTTCGAGAAGGCCTCGGAGGCCGCGGCGAACACCGCCACATGGTCGGCCCCGGCGGCCAGTGCGGCCTCGAAGCCCTGCAGGTTGGGCGTCAGCACCGGGTAGTCCACGCCCGGGTGGCGCCGCAGCGAGCGCATCAGCTCGGCGTGGTCGGCCATCTGCGGCACCCACTTCGGCGACACGAAAGAGGTGGCCTCGATCTCGCGCAGGCCCGCCGCGGCCAGACGCTCGATCAGCTCCAGCTTGATGGCCAGCGGCACCAGCTGCTGCTCGTTTTGCAGCCCGTCGCGCGGGCCCATCTCGACGATGCGCACCTTCATGCGGCGGCCTCGAAATCGACCAGGTCGACGCCGTCGACCACCTGGTCGCCCACCGCATAGCGGAAGGCCTTGAGCGTGCCCGCCTTGGGGGCGTGGATGGTGTGCTCCATCTTCATCGCCTCGAGCACCAGCAGCGGCGCGCCCTTGTCGACCTTGGCGCCGACCTGTGCGATCAGCGCGATCACCTTGCCCGGCATCGGCGCCTTCAGCCCGCCTTCCACGTCCTCGCCGGCGCCGCCGACGTTCAGCGTGTCGACCAGCGCCAGCGGCCACGAGCGGCCCTCGAAGAACACATGGCGGCGTTCGCCGCTGATCACCACCGTGGCGTGCACGCGGCGCTCGCCCAGTTGGGCATGCAGCAGGCTGTTGGGCCCAGCCGTGCCGCGCGCGAAGACGGTGCGCCCGTCCAGGCCGAGTTCATGCCCGCCGGGGGCGACCTGCACCGTCACCTCGCGCAGCACGTCGCCGTGGC
>ERZ795046.3237-NODE-3237-length-13063-cov-3.641451_pt1 | contig 13063 bp, 10 predicted proteins | sample MGYA00375130_ERZ795046 | MGnify/ENA primary metagenome ERZ795046 (study PRJEB30175, sample SAMN05720202) | activated sludge metagenome | isolation source: anaerobic digester from wastewater treatment plant | place: Japan | collected 2015-05-15 ...
CAAATGATAAAAAAGACTGGTCAATGCGTACTCAAAACCTCCCTGAAATTGATCTTCGATTTATAAGTTCAAACGCTTTAAACACTTTAGAACTCAATAAAACAGTTCGACTTGACTTTGCCTATTCTTCCCATTACCATAAAGATTCAAATCACATTCAAAATGTCAATCTTGCTATTCAAAATGTTGATAAAATCCAAGCATTATATGATAACAATTTTAATATCATTTGCAATGAAAACAAATGTATTAGTGATTGTGTCTGGCCAGGTGACACAGACAATAATGGTCGCGTAGATTATCTCGATGCGATTCCAATTTTCAATGGAATAAATATGACAGGAGGTATTAGAAAAGAGCCATTCATTTGGAGAGGTCAAGCACTTGTAGACTGGCAAACTAAAATTCCAAATGGATTGAATGCAAAATATGCAGATGCGAATGGAGATGGAATAGTAAATACTTCAGATATCGAGATGTTAAATTTCTACATGCATAGTGAACACGACAATCCTGTTGCAAAAACATACGATTGCACAGAAGGTGAGGATATTATTTTATCCCTAGATAGTGCCTTTCTTACAAGATCAATAAAAAGAATTAATATTAGATTTAAAGACCCATCTGAAAAAATTCTGGGACTAAGTTTTGAATTACATTTAGATAGTTCAATAGTGCCAACTTATTCAAAACCATTGTTCAAATGGAGTGATACTCTGGTAAAGAATTTACAATTTGATTATAATGATGGTAGTTTTAGAATTTCAAGAAATCAACATGTTATGTTTAATGATAAATCAACTAACGAGAATTTTCGAAATACTTTATATTTTACTCTAGTTTCAAAAATGAACAATGCAAATCCTATATTAGAAGCTGATGTCCAGATTTGCAATGGAAGATTTTATTTCGCTGATGGTACTAGTAGATCTCTTCATTCAAATAAATACAAAGTTAAGTTTACTACTATTGTGAATCAAGAAGATATTGAAACTTCAGAAATAAGCCTATATCCCAATCCTGCAAAAGATAATTTATTCATTCAAGGCATGAATGGAAAATACTCTGCAACCCTGCTGACCATAGAAGGAAAAATTGTAAGAAAATATAATTTACTTTCAAATCAAGAACAAATCTCACTTGATGGAATTGAAGCTGGAATATATTTTTTGAGTATTGAACAAGATGGAAGAAAAATTGTAAAAAAATTGGTTATCGAGAAATAGGGAATTATGAAGCCTTTTTGTTCCTTCATAATTTATAATTTAGTAAAATAAGTGATTTATTAATAAAATTAATTAGTCTTTCAATATGAATTAAAAACATTATTGAATTATATTTTTTTTGATTAATATCTTTGCAATAAATATATTTATGTACAAAAATAAAAAAGTAGCCATAGTCTTACCTGCTTACAATGCTGAAAAAACATTGAAAAGGACATTGTCTGAAATTCCTATGGATTTAGTTGATGAGATCATACTATGTGATGATGCAAGTAAAGACAATACTTTTACCTTGGCCCAATCCCTTGGCATAAAACATTGTATAAGACATGATCTAAACAAAGGTTACGGCGGCAATCAAAAAACATTATACAATAAAGCATTGGAGCTAAATGCAGATATCGTCATCATGCTTCATCCAGATTACCAATATACACCTAAACTCATCCCTACGATGGTAAATATCATTGGTGAGGATTTGTATCCTGTAGTACTTGCTTCAAGAATTCTTGGTCAAGGTGCCCTACAAGGTGGAATGCCACTTTACAAGTATATTTTCAACCGCTGCTTGACTCTGTTTGAAAATGTTATGATCAGTTACAAACTTTCAGAATATCACACAGGCTATCGAGCATTTAGCAAAGAAGTCTTACAAAAAATAAATTTCAATGCAAACTCTGATGACTTCGTCTTTGACAATGAAATGCTATCTCAAATCGTCTTTCATGGATTTCACATTGCAGAAGTAACCTGTCCTACAAAATATTTTGAAGAAGCTTCATCCATAAATTTTTCTAGATCTGTAAAATATGGATTAGGTGTATTGCGAGTTTCATTCATGCATCGATTGCAAAAATGGGGCTTGGCTAAATTTACTATCTACAAATAAATATCAGATATGCTTGAATTTATATTGTTTTATCATGGTGCTATTTGAGACGATTAAATATTCGCGATTCAAACTAAATGATTTAATATCATCCTTTGATTCAAAAATTTCAGTAGGAAATAAATTTGAAGTACTCCATTTATAGATTTTATTATCTATAGCGTAATATATTTCATTATTAAAAATATCAACAGACGAAATTGATTTATCTGTCAGCGACTTTTCAAAATTAAGATAAGAATTATATTTGAAAATACCTTGATCTTTTATCCACAAATAAATATCATCTCCTTCGCTAAACAAGGCACTACAAGAATTCATTTTACTCTCTAATCGTAATTGGTCAGATTGATTTATCTCCTCATTGTCCTTTGAATAGACAGTAATCATATAATTTGAAAATACACATTTTGAACCTGACTGATAAAAACAAAAAGAAAACATTGGATCAAGTTCTGGGCGCTGCTCCTCTGAAATAATTTGCATTTGACGGTCAAAGGTAATGATACGTGATTCAAAAGGTAAAACAAACGAGGTCTTTAACGGATCATTTTTTAAAATCTTTATATTCTCAATTTGAAACTTCTTCAATCTATAATTTAGGATGTCACCATCAGAATTTATTCGAAATAGAAAACTTTCATCTTCATTAACGCCATAAATATCTCCATTGCTATTTATAATACATTTATCTGCAACAATATTAATGCTATCTACCAAGATTAATTCCTGAGTAAAAATTAATCTTGGTAGCTTAAACAAAAATATCATAACGATAAATCTAAACATCGAATTTCATAAATTTGAATTATAGTTTAAACACTTATTTTGAAATATTAATTCCTAAAAACTAAAACCCATCTCCATCTAGCATATTGCCAAATCCCCCCAATATACTTCCTTCTTCTTTACGATTGGAACCACCATATGCCATTATTCTTGAAGCTAATCTACTTATTGGCAGAGATTGAATCCACACTTTACCTGGACCTCTCAGAACTGCGTAAAACAAGCCTTCGCCTCCGAAGACCATATTCTTTATCCCTTTAATAAACTCTATATCAAAGTCGACTCTTCCAGTATAGGCAACCACACAACCAGTGTCCACTCGCAGTGTTTCACCTATTTGCAATTCGATTTCTTTTACAAAACCACCAGCATGAACGAATGCCAAGCCGTCACCTTCTATTCTTTGCATGATGAATCCTTCTCCTCCAAAGATACCTGTTCCAAGTTTTCTTTGAAGTTCTATTCCAATGGTTACACCCATTGCTGCACATAAAAATGAATCCTTCTGAGCAATTATTTTTCCATCATATTTACTTAAATCTAGTGGAATGATTTTACCCGTATAGGGTGATGCAAAACTTACTCTTGACTTTCCTCCACCTTCGTTGGTAAATGTAGTCATAAATAAACTTTCACCTGTAAGTAATCGCTTACCCGCAGAGAATAATTTACCCATAAATCCTTTTTCTTGATTTCTACCGTCTCCAAATATGGTAGCCATTTTTATACCATCTTCCATCATTAAGAATGAACCACTTTCTGCAATGGCAGTCTCACCTGGGTCTAATTCTATTTCAACATACTGAAGTTCCTCTCCGTAAATTTTATAATCTATTTCGTGATTTTGCATATTCTTTTATTTTAGAAGCAAATAAATGATATTTTCCTGAATTTAAACTTATTATTCAATGATTTAAATAAAAATTGTGAAAATTAAGGCAAATTATGAATTATTTTCGCCTCAAAATCGGATTATGTATACAGCGCTTCAGGAATCAGAACTCTTGTCACAAAGTAAAAAATTCATACAATCAAATATTTTAAAAAGCTCAGATATTGATTTGATTAAAGCTTGTATTCGTTACCATGAATGGAAATATTACATCCAAAATAATGCAGTAATTACAGACGGTGAATATGATGTATTATACAATTTACTAAAACAAATTGAAGAACAAAACCCAAATTTGGTCTCCAGTGATTCTCCTACACAAAGAGTCAGCAGTGATATCTCAAGTACCAGTGCTTCTGTCGAACATATGACACCTATGTTATCATTGGACAATACTTATAATATAGAAGATTTGATTGATTTTGATAAGCGAATCAAAAAACTCACTAATATGTCAGATGATGAAATATTAGAATACCTTGTAGAACCAAAATTTGATGGTGGAAGCATGGCAGTCATTTATGAAAATGATATCATCACTCGAGCCGCGACAAGAGGCGACGGCATCAAAGGAGAAGAAATGACTGCCAATGCACGAACGATAAAATCACTTCCACTTCATGCAACATTCTCCAAATTTAACATTCACAAAGCTGAGTTGCGAGGTGAAGCATTGATTCAAAAAGATAATTTTAAAAATTTAAATTTACGCCGCGAAATAGATGGACTACCACTCCTTGCCAATCCTCGCAATGCAGCCACTGGTGTCATGAGAGTCAAAGATCCACAGGAAACTGCAAATAGAAATTTGGATATTTTCATCTTCCAATTTTCATATGCGGTAGATACCAATGGGGTGAATCAGTTAGACCAATTTGCAACTCAAGATGATATGATCTCCGCTTTAAGTTCAATAGGATTTAAAGTTGCTAATCAAGAGAGAAAAGTATGTAAAGGGATACAAGAAGTATATGACTTTATCCAAACATGGGCAGCTAAAAGAGATCAGTATGAATACGAACTTGATGGCTTGGTGATTAAAGTTAATGAACTTTCCATTCAAGAAAGATGTGGCTATACCTCACATCATCCAAGGTGGGCAGTGGCTTATAAATTTCAAGCAAAACAAGCGACATCTACATTGATCAATGTAGAATTTCAGATTGGAAAAATAGGAAGCATTACTCCGGTTGCAAAAATAGAACCTGTATCTCTGGCTGGTGTGACAGTGTCTTCTATTTCTTTACACAATGAAGACTTCATCAAGACTAAGGATATCTGGTATGGAGATCAAGTCCTCGTAGAAAGGGCGGGTGACGTCATCCCCTATATTGTAAAATCATTTCCAGAACTGAGAAAACCCAATGCAAAACCTATAGAATTTCCGAGTCATTGTCCTGAGTGTAATACGCCTTTAATTCGCGAAGCTGAAGAGGTCGCATGGCGATGTCCTAATTTTTTTTGCAGAGCTCAAATAATCCAAAGACTCATTCATCATGTTTCAAAAGAAGCAATGGATATCGATGGTTTAGGCGCTTCTCTTGTAGAACGATTTTTCCAACTTGGCATGATTCAAGATATGGCGGACATTTATAATTTAGATTATAAGGCCATATCTACATTGGAAGGAATGGGTGAAAAATCAGCACAGAAATTAAAACTCTCTATCGATAAAGCAAAGTCAAATCCAATACACAGATTATTGCATGGACTGAGTATCCATCATCTAGGAAAAAAAGTGAGCAAACTCATTGCCGAACATTTGGACAATGTCATGAACCTTCAACATTGGACGATTGAAAAATTCATTGAAATCAAAGACGTCGGTCCCGTGGTTGGTCAAAATATTATTCAGTTTTTTGCGGATCCAAAAAATATCCAAATGCTAGAAAAAATGAAAGCATCTGGCGTGAATTTTATACAGACTGATGAAGATCGCCCCAAACAAGTCTCAGAAGATTCTGCATTTTTTGGAAAGACAATACTTTTTACTGGAACACTGAAAAACATTGGAAGAAAAGAAGCTCAAGAATTGGCAGAGAAGGCTGGAGCTAAAAATTTGTCTGCAGTAAGTGCCAATTTGAATATCCTGGTAGTTGGTGAAGATGCAGGAAGCAAATTAAATAAGGCGAAGGCAATTCCTAGTATTGAAATCCTGACTGAAGAAGAATTTTTGCTTAAAGTGAGGTAATTTCATAGACTTTTTACATAAGTTATGTTAATTATTTAAAAAACATATTAAATAAATTAATAATATATAATATTTCAATTATCTTTGTGGTATGGATAATAATTGTTCAATTTTATCAATATTATTAATTCATTAAAATTCAAAAATTATGTCAGTAGTAAAAGTAATTGAGGTTATGGCAAGTTCCAAAGTGAGTTGGGAAGATGCTACAAAACAAGCGGTCGAAAGAGGCCATAAATCATTAAAAAACATCAGATCTGCTTGGGTTCAAGACCAAAGTGTGACTATTGAAAAAGGAAAAATCAAAGAATACAGAATTAGCTTAAAACTCAGTTTTGAGTTAGTATAATGTAAGGTTTAACCTAATAAAAAGCCAAATCAAATAGTGTTGATTTGGCTTTTTTATTTATATTAAACTTACTCCAATCCATTTACCTATGCTATAAGTAATGGCAGCAGCAGCAAGTCCAAATATGACTTGACGCATTCCAGAATAGAGCATGGACTTCCCAGTAAACAATGTGATAATAGCACCAATAAGGAAAAGTCCTAATGCACTCAAACCTGCGCTGGTTAAAGTTGCATCCAAACCAGACATAAAGAAGAATGGAATCACAGGCAATAAAGCGCCAATAGCAAAAAAGAAAAAAGATGCCAATGCAGCTTCCATTGCAGAACCTTTCAATTCTTCGCTATTGATACCAAGTTCTTCCCTCACTAAAACTTCATGAGCCTGATTCTTATCCTTCATCACCTCATTCGCCATTTGTTTTGCTTTGGTGGTATCTATTCCTTTTGACATATAGATCAATGCCAATTCTCGTTCTTCACCTTCAGGATTGTGTTCCAACTCATCCATTTCCAACTGCATTTGGTTCTCATACAGCTCCTGTGAACTCTTTACTGAAATCCACTCGCCTAATGCCATAGATAATGCACCAGCAAGCAATCCTGCCATTCCTGCAAGAAGCACTTCTTTTTGTCCATTTGTTGCCCCAGCAATTCCCATGACCAAACTAAAATTGGACACCAATCCATCATTTCCACCTAGAACTGCGGCACGCAAGGCATTGCCTCCAACAGATCTATGTCGTTTCTCGAACTGTGCTAGATTAGTTCCTTCGACATTATTTTTTTCAATTATATTTTTTAAAATAACGACATGAGCAGTGTCACTGAGAGATGCACTTGTTCTAGTCTGTGATCTTGCTGATTGTATAGATGAGGCTAGACTTTTTTCAGTATTCAACAAAATACCCAAAATAAAATCTGTTCCAAACCATCCTCCTAATGTTTTAATCAATTTTGCACGAAATGATGGCTGAGGATACTGAGACTTTGACATACCATTTTTCTCAAGAAATGCTATGGCGTGACTACATTCTATATCACTCATTTCTTTGTAAATACTTGCAATTACTTCATCCTTTTCTCTTTCTGCTAATACCGCATATAGAAAACTTGCATCGACTTCTGTCTGAATATTTTTGAGATTAATCATATTATATGAAACCAATTTTGTTCAAAGATACATACTGCTTGTTAGATTCATATCAAATGTGAAATAATAGAAATGAAATTTTTCAAAAAATAAGCAAACACTATTGCTATAGCAGGCAAAAATTGCATCATTTATTGAGTCTACATTTACCAATTGATCCTAAAATTAATCCGCAGTACTTCTCTCCTGTCCTTGTATTATACTTATGTTAGGATCTAATCTAATATACTCTGGTAAGCTGTCTTTATTAAATATATAAATCTTTCGATTCTTAGAATTAGATTCAGCAATTTGTTCTTTTGACGGAATAAAATTATACGCTATCGTATTCTCATTATAAAACATAACATCGACATAATGAAATCCTCTACAATTAAAAACAATAGCTTTCTCATTTGGGTCAAGCTTTATCGATTTATATAGTTTTGTATTCTCCATCATATCCTTCCAATAGTTTGAAAATTCTGAATGAGTTCTAGTTAATTTTTTTGGATTTATATTAAATAAAATAACGATTGAAAATAAAATTGCTACAAAAATCCCATTGAGATGAAATCTAGCTAAATTATACACTTTTATATATGCAAAAGCTAAGAATAAAATCAAGCTAATGCTGATACTAAAGGTATACATAGGCATTTTAGTTTTGGCAATTGTAAAGAAAACAAAAACAAGAACAGCTCCTAACAGTAAAGCAATTTTAATTCGCAATAATTTTTTTGAAAGAATCAAAAAATAAATTCCCATAAAAATCAACATTGGATTAAATCTGCCAAAAAGGACATTTAGTCCATCAATATAATAAAAACTATCTCCATCATGATTTTCTATCACCTCAGTAAAATGTTTCATATTGAATAATTGCTCTCTAAGAGCTTCAGTTGGAAATTTATCAAAAATATAAAATTGCCAAGGTAAAAATGTAATTAAACAAACTATAAATGCTATGATAAAATTAAAAATCTTAAAATAATTAATTTTTCTTTCCGCAACAAATTCTTGAATTAAATACATCGTCCAAATAGCAAATCCAATCAAGCCTACAAGCCATTTAGTAAGAACGGCCAAACCAATTACAAAACCGATTAAAACGGCATTTTGCCTCTCTTCATTTAAACAATTTTTTGCAACTAAATATATACTCAGAGAAATATAAAACAAAAATGCGATATCATTATGTTCCATCCCAGTATTTCCTGACATCAATGACCCTATACAATAATTCGATGCTAAAATTAATGCCATGATGTAACCTAACTTGTGGCTTTGCAATAGTTTTCCAGTGGCATAAAAAATATAAACTAAAGCAGTTGACATCAATAAACTAGGAATGCGCAATGCATATTCATTGACTCCAAATATTTTATAGCTTAAGGCAATCTGCCATAGGAACAAAGGCTGTTTATGCAACCAAATATAATCATTTACCCAATGATTATAGCCCACACTAGTCAAGCAAATTTCTGGATATAGGCTTGGTGTCAAAGGATTGGACATAAGGTTTTTGGCAACCAAGGCATGGAATCTTTCATCCCATACATTCAAGAAAGGGTCCAAAAAAATATAGGCTAGAAATATACAAAAAGAACCAATCAACAATAATACAAGTTGCACATTTTGTTTCTTATTAAAAGCAAATAGAAACAAACTAATGACCAAAAATAAATAGCCAATAATTAGGAATAATTTCATAATACATTTTAGCTTAAATTAAACTTTAATTCAGTCAATATCAATCTTCGATCAATAAAGATTTGATTAATTTTGCCCTTTTTCAAACCAAAATCACAAATTTGTTAAAGAACCAAATACAGTATTATTGAGACCCTAATCTGAAAGAGCAGTTAACAAAAGTAAATAAATAAATAATATTCACACAACTCAAAGCTTGATTTGTACTAATTTCTATAAATATTTATTTTATATATTAAAATTTTTTGCAGTCTAGTTGTACTTAATCTCTATCTCAGTGCTAAGAGGTCTTGATTGACAAGCCAAAATATATCCGTCTTTAATCTCATCTTCATCTAAAGCTAGATCAATGTCCATTGATACTTTGCCAGAAATTATCTTACACACGCAGCTTGCACATGCCCCACTGCTGCAAGAATGAGGGGCATTGACACCATGTCTTAGCATAGCTTCAAGTAATTTTTCTTTTGACCTAACATCTATAGTCTTTGTCACACCATCTAAAGTAAAAGTCAACTTTGCATTGGTATGAGCCTTACCATTGGATTCTACTGACTTATTCTCGACATGAAAAAATTCTTTATGTATTTGTTTATGTGGAATTCCTAGGTCAAGCATTATTTTTTCTAGATCTATATTGAATTCCGTTGGACCACAGATGTAAACTTCTTTATTAAGATTTGAAGTAAGCGAAGGGTAATTCTCTTTTATAAAACTAGTGTTAATTCTCCCTGTTTTACCTGTCCAAGTATTATTCTTAGTTTTTAATAATCCGAAGAAAGAGCGATTGACATTGTTAGTAAGGGTATAAATGACATGAAGTTGATCTTGGTATTCTGCTTGCCATGCATCAAATTCTGCTTTAAACACAATATCGTTTTCTGATTTATTGGAATAAAGTAAATAAATTTCTGACTTAGGTTCTTGCTCTAAGAGTACCTTGATCATTTTATATATTGGAGTAATGCCAATTCCCGCAGCTAAAAATAAATATGACTTGCGCTGTTCATGCTTAGGTTCAACAATAAATCGTCCATCAGGCCCACTGATTTCAAGCTCGTCTCCTAGCTTTAAATTATCTACCAAATAATTAGACATGATGCCTGATTTAACTCTCTTAACACCAATGGTTATTTCATTATGCCCTATATCACAAATAGAATATTGTCGTTCGACTTCTATTCCATCAATTACTACTCGAAGATTGATATATTGTCCTGGAAGAAAGTCAAACTCATCAGTTTGTGTCATAGCTATTCCTATCAATTTGACATCTTTTACAGGCGATTTTATGGACGAAACTTTGGTAGTATAGTAAATCATGTAATTTCCAACACAGATACTATATCAAAGTTTAAAGCAAAAGACGATTAAAATTTAAAGAAATAAAAAAATAATCAATTTATCTTTGTCCAAATAATTTTATGGTTTTATCTATTATCATTCCTGTATTTAATGAAGAACGAACGATTCATTTAATCTTGAATAAAGTCATTCAAGTCGATTTAGTCAATCAAATCAAGAAGGAAATAATTTTAGTCAACGATCATTCTACTGATAATAGTTCGAAGGTGATAAAGGACTATATTTCAGCCCATCCAGAAATCCAATTTTCATTTTATGAACATGAGGTCAATAAAGGCAAAGGCGCTGCATTACATACAGGTATCAAAGAAGCGAAAGGTGATTATATCATCATCCAGGATGCCGATCTTGAATACGACCCTAGAGAGTATAATGATTTATTGAAACCAATTCTAGAAGGTTTTGCAGATGTCGTCTTTGGTTCAAGATTCATTGGAGGGAATCCACATCGAATTTTATTTTTTTGGCATTCCATTGGAAATAAAATCTTAACCCACATTAGTAATGCTTGCTCCAATCTGAACCTTACAGATATGGAAACATGCTATAAATTATTCAAATCTGAGCATATCAAATCTATTCAACTAAAAGAAAGGCGATTTGGCTTTGAACCAGAAGTGACGGCCAAAATAGCCAGAATCCCCAATATCCGAATTTATGAAATAGGAATCTCGTACTATGGTCGGACCTATGCTGAGGGCAAGAAAATCAATTGGAAAGATGGATTTCGTGCGATTTACTGCATTCTAAAATATAATATATTCAGTAAATAAAAATAAAATTTCTAAAGCCCAATCCTACCCCATTTCTTTGATAGAATAATTGTAAATATCTATTAATCTATTATATACACATTATAATAATATACATATAAATTTTAAAAAATTAAAAAGACCTCATTTTACCTGAAATTGTAGTAAATTTGCATTCCCCATGAAAATTATTGGCAATGAATTGTCGGTTTTTGGATTGATTTTTGTTAATTTCCCAATACAGATCTGTTATAATGAAACTATTAAATTTATTTATGCAGGAATTGGCTGTAGATTTAGGCACCGCCAATACACTGATTATACAAGATGATAAGGTTGTGGTAGATGAACCATCTATTGTGGCCATCGACAAAAAAACGGGGGAAACTATCGCTGTAGGTCATAAAGCGATGCAGATGCACGAAAAGACTCATAAGAATATCGAAACCGTGCGACCACTGAAAGATGGTGTTATTGCCGATTTTCAAGCTGCTGAAAATATGATCCAAGGCATGATAGGCATGATAGGAAATAAACGAAGATTTTTCACACATTTGAAAATGGTAATTTGTATCCCTTCTGGTATTACCGAAGTGGAGAAAAGAGCCGTCTTTGATTCTGCCGACCATGTTGACTCAAAAGAAACTTACTTAATCCATGAACCTATGGCAGCAGCCTTAGGAATAGGTCTCGATGTAGAAGAACCTATAGGGAATATGGTCATCGATATCGGTGGTGGTACCACTGAGATTGCTGTCATTGCCCTATCTGGAATCGTATGCGATCAATCTATCCGTGTAGCTGGAGATGAGTTCACGGAAGACATTATTGACTATATGCGCAGAGAGCATAATATGCTTATTGGAGAACGAACGGCGGAGAAAATAAAAATTAATGTAGGCGCAGCTTCCAAAAACTTAGACGCTCCACCAGAGCCATACGCTGTTAATGGAAGAGACTTGATGACTGGAATACCAAGGCAAATTTTTATCAGATATGAAGAGACTGCTGAAGCATTGGACAAGTCTATTATGAAAATAGAAGAGGCTGTGTTGAAAGCATTGGAAATCACACCACCAGAACTTTCTTCAGATATATACCGCACAGGACTTTATCTCACAGGAGGAGGTGCTTTATTGAGAGGTTTGGATAAAAGACTAAAAATAAAGACAAAATTGCCAGTTTTGGTAGCAGATGATCCATTGAGAGCTGTGGTGAGAGGAACGGGAATTGCATTGAAAAATACAGACAGATTTTCTTTTCTGATAGACAGAAAGAGTATTTAATTTAATTTCCATACTTACCTATGCTGAAGCTACTGCAACAAGTTATACAACATGGATCTTTCATTCTATTTTTACTTTTGCAGTTTTTGTGTTTTTATTTTATCATTAACTATAATCAAGATCAGAAAAAAATCTATTTATATTCACATCAAAAGCTGAATAGCTTTGTAACTTCAAGATATAAAGGTGTTGTCGATTATTTTGGATTAAAGAAAAAAAATGCAATACTTGCTGAAGAAAATGCGAGATTGATGGAGCAACACTATAATTCCAAAACAATTATTTCAAAAGAAAATATAGAAACTGATTCAAGTTTTAATGCATTGGTAGAGAAATATCAAATAATTCCTGCAAGAGTTATTAATAATTCAATTAATAGACCTAACAATTTGATCACCATAAACAAAGGAGGCAAAGATGGCATCTTGCCCAATATGGGCGTGATCACAACTACAGGTATCGTAGGAATCGTCACTGATA